>Ga0315289_10003718_pt1 | contig 23008 bp, 22 predicted proteins | sample YL17G11_40_MG_FD_203452 | JGI IMG/M metagenome (GOLD analysis project Ga0315289, IMG submission 203452) | Sediment microbial communities from Yellowstone Lake, YNP, Wyoming, USA - YL17G11_40 | ecosystem: Environmental > Aquatic > Freshwater > Lake > Sediment | place: USA: Wyoming | collected... | reverse complement strand
GAGCTCTACGACGACCGCTTGCTGCTCAAGCAGCAGCTCGACGCGGCCGAGGCCCAACTCCGCGCCGCAGGGCAAGCGCGGGCAGCCGCGACCGGCCAGGTCGAGAGCGCCGGGGGTGCCCTGGCGGCGGCCGAGAAGCGGCTCCGCGATGCCCGGGTGGTATCGCCCATCGCGGGGGTTGTGACCGTCAAGATCCGGGAATCGGGGGAGGTGGTTGCCCCCAACCAGGCGATAGTCCGACTCGCCGACCTAGATCACATTTGGCTGCGGGTCTACGTGCCGGAGGCCGAGCTCGACCGGGTGAAGCTCGGCCAGGAGGCCGAGGTCACGACTGACGCCCAGCCCGCGAAGGTCTACCACGGGAAGGTAACCGAGATCGCCCAGCAGGCGGAGTTCACGCCCAAGAACGTGCAGACCCGGGAGCAGCGCCAGCAGCTGGTCTTCGGCGTCAAGGTGGAAGTCGCGAACCCCGACGATGAGCTCAAGCCCGGCGTTTCCGCTGACGCTCGCATCAAGACTGGCCAAAGGCGCGGGAATGCCGGGTAGGGCAGGTTTCCAACCTGCCCCTTCACTGCCTGCGGCCCCCGCGATCGAAGCCGACGGGCTGCGGAAGCGGTTCGGTCAGGTGCAGGCCGTGAACGGCCTCAGCCTGAGGGTGGCGGCGGGTGACATCTTCGGCCTGGTGGGCCCCGATGGTGCGGGGAAGACGACCACCATCCGCTTACTTGCAGGCGCGCTCCCGCCGGACCAGGGCTCAGCGCGGCTGGCCGGCTTCGATGTTGCCGCGCAGGGCGAAGAGGTGAAGCGTCGCCTCGGCTACGTTCCTCAGCGGTCCAGCCTCTATGGGGAGTTGACGGTGGCCGAGAACATCCTCTTCCGGGCGCGCGTGCACGGGGTCAAGGGCAAGGTCTTCGAGGAGCGGCGCGAGCGGCTGCTGGCCTTCAGCCGGCTGGGCAGATTCCAGGACCGGCTGGCACGCGACCTCTCAGGGGGCATGAGGCAGAAGCTATCGCTAGCTTGCGCGCTGATCCACGAGCCGGAAGTGCTCCTGCTGGATGAGCCAACCACCGGTGTTGACCCCATCTCCCGCGACGAGTTCTGGGAGCTGCTGCTGGGCCTGGCGAGGCGCGGCGTGACTATCTTCACCAGCACGGCCTACCTCGATGAGGCCGAGCGCTGTGCGCGTGTGGGCCTGATGTACCAGGGGAGGCTGCTGGCCGAGGGCACACCGCAGGAAGTGCGCGGGCAGGCCGGCCTTGAGCTGCTGCAAGTCTCCTGCCAGCCCCTCCTCGCCGGCCGAGACGCGGCGCAACGGGTCCCCGGGGTAAGTTGGGCGGAAGTCTTCGCTGATCGCCTGCACCTCGCGGTGAGGTCGGCGCAGGAGGCGGAGGCTCCGGTGCGGACCGCGCTGGAGCGCGCGGGCGCGAAGGTCACAGGCATGCGCCGCATCGCGCCCGGATTGGAGGAGACCTTCTTTGAGCTGGTGCGGAGACAGGTGGGGCAGGGCTGAACCCCTCCCCCACGCGGTAGGGAGCGAGCCAGGGTGACCGCGGCAGCGATCGAGGTGGCGGAACTGACGAAGCGGTTCGGCAGCTTCGTCGCGGTGGACGGGATCTCGTTCGCGGTCGGCAAGGGTGAGGTCTTCGGTCTGCTGGGGCCGAACGGGGCCGGGAAGTCCACCGCCATCCGGATGCTGTGCGGCATTCTTGCCCCCACCGCCGGCCGCGGCACAGTGGCAGGGCATGACATCGGGCGCGAGCCCGAGGCGGTGCGCGCTCGCATCGGCTACATGTCGCAGCGCTTCTCGCTCTACCTCGATCTGACCGTGGCCGAGAACTTGCAGTTCTACGGCGGGATCTACGGTGTGCCGCCAGCGCGCCTGCGAGCGCGGCAGGCCTGGGCGGTTGAGATGGCCGGGCTGCAGGAGCAGCAGCGTCGCCTGACTGGCGAGCTTTCCGCCGGTTGGCGACAGAGACTGGCCCTGGGATGCGCATTGCTCCACGAGCCGGAGGTGGTCTTCCTCGACGAGCCTACAGCAGGTGTGGACCCGATCTCACGGCGTCGGTTCTGGACCGTGATCTATGAGCTCGCGGCCACTGGCGTGACCTGCCTGGTGACCACCCACTACCTCGACGAGGCAGAACGCTGCGACCGCGTCGGCCTGATCTTCGCCGGGCGGATGATCGCCCTCGACAGCCCGGAGGCGCTCAAACTCGCCCAGCAGGTAGGCGCTCTCCTGGAGATCGAGTCTGACTCGCCCTTGCTCGCCCTGGAGGCCTTGCGAGGAGCCGAGGGGGTGCGGTACGCGCGGCTCCACGGCGCCCACGTTCGCGTCTTCCTATCCGAGCCGCAGGAGGCGGCCCCGCGGATCGCGCGGGCGCTGGAGGCGCGGGGACTCCGCCTGTCGAGGGCCGAAGTGGTCACACCGTCGCTGGAGGATGTCTTCGTCTCTCTCATCCGCCAGGCCGAACACGCGGCCTCGGAGGGATCGCCATGAGCGCCGGCCGGCTCTGGGCAGTGGCCGCGAAAGAGATCCACTACATTCTGCGCGACCCGCGCAGCCTGGCCGTGGCCCTGCTCCTGCCACTCGTGCTCCTCATCCTCTACGGCTATGCGATCAACTTCGACGTCAAGCAGATCAGGCTGGCGCTATATGACCCTGACCGCACCGCGGCCAGCCGCGACTTGGTCGAGGCGCTGACCCGAACGGGGTACTTCCGCGTCGTCCACGTCCTCGCTCGGCCCGGTGAGGCGGAGCGCGTGCTCCAGCGCAGATCGGCCCAGGCTGCTCTGATCCTGCCGGCCCGCTTCGAGTCCGACCTCGCGGCCGGCCGCCCGACCGCGGTCCAGACGCTCGTGGATGGCGGGGATTCGCTGACTGCCAGCATCGCCCTCTCGTACCTGGACGCCATGATCCAGGACTGGCAGGCGCGGCGGCTCCAGCAGACTCTTCCCCGCGGCCGCGCCCTCGCCCCCATCGAGCCGCAGGTGCGCATCTGGTACAACGAAGACCTCTCCAGCACCAACTTCATCATCCCGGGCCTCCTCGTGGTCATCCTGATGATGCTGGCCGCCCTGCTCACGTCTCAGACCATCGTGCGCGAGCGAGAGCAGGGGACCATCGAGGGGCTGGTGGTTTCACCGGTCACCGCGGGCGAGCTGATGGCCGGCAAGCTCATCCCCTATGTGGTGATCGCGTGGGCGGATGTCGCGCTGATCACCGGGGCAGGCCGCCTGCTGTTCCACGTGCCCCTGCGGGGCGCGCCAGCGCTCTTCCTGGGGCTGACCTTCGTGTACCTGCTGGCGGCTCTGGGCGCGGGGCTGCTGATCTCGGTGGTGACGCAGAGCCAACAGGTGGCCTATCTGATCGCACTCATCGCCACGCTGCTGCCGACCATGCTGCTCACCGGGTTCGTGTTCCCGCTGACCAGCATGCCCCGCGTGCTACAGGTGGTCGTGCAGCTGCATCCCGCGACTCACTTCATGGTGATCGTGCGCGCCCTCATGCTCAAAGGCGCGGGGTGGAGCGTGCTGTGGCCCCGCGCGCTCGCGCTGACCGCGATCTCGGCCGCGCTGGTGGGTGGCAGCATCGCCAGATTCAGGAAGACGCTGTGAGGTAAGGGGCAAGAAGGAAACTCTTGCCCTACGAAGGTGGAAGATGAGCCCGAGGCTAGGCCATCTCATCCGCAAAGAGCTGCTCCAGCTTCGCCGCGATCGGCGCATGCTGTTCGCGCTCATCTTCGCGCCTATCTTCCAGCTCTTCATCTTCGGTTACGCGGTGACGCTGGACATCAAGCACATCCGCATGGTGGTCTGCGATCTGGCGAGGACGGCCGACAGCCGCGAGCTGGTGAACAGCTTCGCGCGCTCCGGGTACTTCGATCTCGCGGCGTGGGTGGACTCGCCCAGCCAGATGGGCCGACCGATCGAGTCGGGGCGGGCGCTGATAGGGCTGTACGTTCCCCACGATTTCTCAAAGCGCCTCGCCCGCGACGAGACCGCGCAGATCCAGGTGATTCTGGACGGCACCGACATGAACTCGGCCGGCGTCGCGGGCGGGTACACGGCGGCGTTGATCGCCCAATACTCCGGGCGGCGGCAGAGCGCCTCCCCTACGGGAGGGGGTCCGGCAGCGGCGGGCATGGGAATGCCCGTCCTACAGGGGATTGAGAACCGGCCTCGCATTCTCTATAACCCGGAGCTCCGCAGCGTCAACTACATGGTGCCGGGCGTGATCTGTATGATCCTCGGCACGGTGATGACCGCGATGACCGCCATGGCGATCGTGCGGGAGCGCGAGGCCGGCACCCTCGAGCAGCTCATCGTCACCCCCATCCGTCCGTGGGAGCTGATGCTCGGCAAGACCTTGCCGTTCGCCGCGATCGGGCTGCTAGACGTAGTCGTGATCATCATTGTGGCGCGGGCCTGGTTCCAGGTGCCGATGGCCGGCAGCGGCCCGCTGCTGCTGGTGCTGGCGATCGCCTTCCTCCTCACCACCCTGGGCCTGGGCCTCTTCATCTCCACCGTCTCGCGCACCCAGCAGCAAGCGATGCTGACCGCGTTCTTCGTGCTCATGCCGTCGGTCATACTTTCCGGCTTCATGTTCCCGATCGAGAACATGCCGCGAGCGGTGCAGTGGATCACCTATGCGATCCCACTCCGCTACTTCGTCGAGATTGTGCGGGGGATATTCCTGCGCGGGGCTGGAATCTCCGTGCTCTGGCCCCAGGCGGCCGCGCTGGTCGGGCTGGGAGGCACGATCTTCGCGCTGAGCGCGCTTCGCTTCCAGAAACGATTGGGTTAGGAGAACAGATGGCTGAGTATGCAACGCGACCTGTGATCTACGGCACGCACGGAGTAGTGGCGGCAGGCCATTACCTCGCGGCCCAGGCCGGCCTGCACATGCTGGAGTCCGGCGGCAACGCGATAGATGCGGGGGTCGCCGCGGGGTTGGCGCTGGCGGTGCTCCTGCCGCAGGCGAACGGCATCGCGGGCGAAGCGCCCACCCTCATCTACTCGGCCGATCGCGGCCGTGCCTTCGCGGTCAACGGTCACGGCGTGGCCCCCCAGGCGGCCACCATCGCGCGCTACCGGGAGATGGGCATCGAGCTCATCCCTGGCGATGGGTTCCTGCCAGCGGTCGTGCCAGCCGCGGTGGATGCCTACGTCACCGCACTCGCCGTCTTCGGCACGATGACCCTGGAGGAGGTGATCGCCCCCGCGCTCGAACTGGCGGGCGAAGGATTCCCGATGTTCCGCCAGCTTCGCGGCGCCATCGAAGGGAACCTGCCGCGATGGCGCGAGCACTACCCGAGCAGCGTCGAGGTGTTCGCTCCCGGCGGCCGCGCCCCTGAGATCGGACAGGTGTTCGCGCAGCCGGACTGGGCCGATGCCCTGGGTCTGCTGGTGGAGGCGGAGCGGAAGGCTGCCCGCAAGGGCCGGGTGGCCGCACTCGAGGCGGCGCGGGACGTCTTCTACAAAGGCGAGATCGCCCGGGAGATCGTCAAGTTCTCGCGGGCTACCGAGGTGATGGACGGCAGTGGAAAGGCCCATGCCGGCCTGTTCACCGAAGACGACTTCGCGAACTACCGCGCCCGGGTCGAGGGCCCGGCGACCGTCAGCTATCGCGGCCTTACCGTGCACAAGTGCAGCACCTGGTGCCAGGGGCCGGTGTTCCTCCAGCAGCTCGCGCTCCTGGAGGGCTTCGACCTGAAGGCGATGGGGCACAACACTCCGGAGTACATCCACACCGTGATCGAGGCCGCGAAGCTGGCCTTCGCCGACCGCGAGGCCTACTATGGCGATCCGGAGTTCGTGCAAGTGCCGCTCGCGCGCTTGCTCTCCAAGCAGTACGCGGCCGAGCGCAGGCAGTTGATCGGAGAGCGTGCCTCGCTGGAGGACCGGCCCGGCCTCGGGGGCCTGGCAGTGGCTGCCGCTCCCGCCCGACGTTCACCTGATTCCACCTGGCCGAGCATCCACGCCGCCGACACGACCCAGCTCGACGCGGTAGACCGCTTCGGCAACATGATCTCGATCACGCCCAGTGGCGGCTGGTTCTCCTCCTCCCCCGTGGTTCCCGGGCTCGGGTTCCCGCTGGGGACGCGAGGGCAGATGTTCTGGCTCGACCCCGAGCATCCGAACTGCCTGGCGCCGGGCAAGCGCCCGCGCTCCACCCTCACCCCTTCCCTGGTGACCAACGACGGCCGGCCCTGGATGGTCTTCGGCACCCCCGGCGGGGACAACCAGGATCAGTGGACACTCCAGCTTTTTCTGAACCACGTGGACTTCGGCATGAACCTCCAGCAAGCGGTGGACGCGCCCAGCTTCCACAGCAGCCACTTCCGCAGTTCGTTCTACCCGCGCCACGCGCGGCCTGGTGCGATGGTCGTGGAGGGCAGGATCCCGGAGGACGTTCGCAAGGCCCTGGAAGCGCGCGGCCACATCGTCGAGGCGGCCGGCGACTGGGTGAATGGAGAGGCCCTGGCCATCAGGTTCGACGCCGACACCGGCGTCATCTCGGGCGCCGCCTCGCCGAGAGGCGTGAGCTACGCCGTCGGGTGGTAGCAGGGGTGGGTCGGCGACCCGGTGCAGTGGGGCAGGCCAAAAGCCTGCCCTACCGCCTCGGGTAGAACTCCAGCTTCGTCCGGTGGCGGACAGATTCGTCGAGGCGTGCGGGCCGTCCGTTGATGGTGATCTGCCTGATCTCCTCCTCGACGATGTTCAGAGTCTCCAGCAGGTCACGGATGCGCAGGCCTCCGGCATCGGGGAGGGTGACCGTCATCTCCTCGTTCCCGACCGCCGAGGTCTGGCGGAAATGCCCGTGGACTGCGATGGTGATGCGCATGGCTGCTAGTCCGTTGGCTCCACCACCGCGATGCCCGCCTGCACCAGCTTCCCGGTCAGGCTGGAGCGAGCGGCCTTCATCACCGCCTGATACTCGCTCCGATAGGCCCGAAGCTGGAGCATGAGGGCCATCTGCGATCGCTGGAGATCGGTCGCCCGCTCGGGAGAGACGGGCACCTCGGGAGGCGCCACCTCCGTGGCATAGCGCTTCACCTGCTCCACGTACTCGGCCCGCCCGCCTGCGGCGAGATCGCCGGAGACGATGAGCCGGCCGCGGAAGGTGATCTGCTTCCCGCCGGGGCTGGTCGCAGTGGCCACCTTCCCCGTCAGTATGACCTGGCGCACCCCCTCTGCCTGCAGGCGCGCCACCAGCTCTTCCACGCTCTGGAACCGCGTCGCCACGAACGCCTCCTTGCTGCCCTCAGCAGTGAGTCAGCGTCTTCAGCAGGAAATCCCGCGACAGTGCAATCGCCTCGGACTGCCAAACCAGTGTGGAGAACACGTGGTCCGCGCCCGCCACCACGTGGAGCTGGCCGCGGCCGCCGAGAGCGCGGTGATAGTCCGTCGCATCGCCCGGCGGCACCGCTTCATCGCACTCCCCATGCACCACCAAAGCTGGCCCTGCGTAGCGCCCGACCTCAGCCAGCGGATGAACGTCAGGCAGGTCCTCCATGAACGCTCGGCCCAGGCCCCACCCGTTGAAGTCGAGCAGGTCCTGCTCGCCGAACTCAGGCTGCAACCGGTCGAACAGCCGCTCGGGATGAGCCGTTGCTGCCCAGAGCACGAGCGCACACACTCGCTGCTCGCGGCCCGCCAGGCAGGCCGCGACACAGCCCCCGAGACTGAGCCCCAGCACGCCGAGGCGGGCGGCGTCCGCTTCCGGGCGGGAGGCCAGGTACTCGAACGCGGCCGCCGCGTCAGCGATCTCCCGCGACACCGTCATCTCGTGGAACTCGCCCGCGCTATCCCCCGAGCCGCGGAAGTCGAACCTGAGAGCGGCGAGGCCGTGCCGAGCGAAATCCCGGGCGGCCGCCACGAAGAGGCGGTGCGCCTCCGCCTTGTGCCCGGTGAAGCCGTGGCACATGATCAGGCCCGGCGCGGGCCTGGCCTGCGGGAGGTGAAGCACGCCGAAGAGCGTCTCACCTTCTGACGGGAACGAGACCTGTATCTCCATAGGGACCACCTGCCTGGCGTAGGTCAGGTTCCGCCTCGCCGACGTTCTGACCTGCCCGCCAAAAGTCGGCGCCCCGACGGAGGCGGACGCCGGGGCGCCTATGGGTGGTGGGGGGTTGCGGTCCCCTGTTGGGCGCCCCGCCGTAGCGGAGCCGCCCACCGAGATATACCCTATCTCCGGCTGCCATTACAAGGGGTCTCCCAACTGCGGCTGGGCCCCCGGGTGGCGTCGCTCGGCGCCACCCAACGGGCCCAAACCGCCCCCAGAGGCGCTAGAAGCCCGTCTAGAGGGGTTTGGTGCCTCGGAGAGGACTGGTAGCGCAGGTTTCCAACCTGCGGCCGTTCCCGCGCCCCAGGGCCAGGAGGAGTTAGCGGCGCTCTGTCGCAAACTCCCATGGCTGGGGCGCTGGACGGAGCCTATCGCGGTGCCATACCAGCGCGGCCCCAAGGAGGTAGAACGAGAGATGGCGCGAGCGCAGCAGAAGGGCGGCCTGTCCGTCCAGTGGGAGGAACTCACGGCCTCGGATTTCCCTTCGGCGGTGAAACGAGCGGAGGGCGTATGCCTGCTCCCGATCGGGGTGATCGAGAAGCACGGCCCTCACTTGCCTCTCGGAACCGATGTGATCGCAGCGCGGGCCGCCGCCGTCGGCGCCGCCCAGCGGGAGTACGCGGTCGTCTTCCCGCACTACTACTTCGGGCAGATCTACGAGGCCCGCCATCAGCCGGGCTGCCTCACCATTCCGCCGGAGCTGTTGACCTCGCTGCTCCAGGCCGTGTGTGACGACATCGGCCGCAACGGCTTCAACAAGGTGCTGATCGTGAACGGGCACGGCGGGAACACCCACTGGCTCAACTACTTCTGCCAGACGCAGCTTGCCGGGCCGCGGCCCTATGCCGTCTACGTTGCGCGCCGCCCGAAGGATCCGGAGATGGAGAAGCAGATCACCGCCTTGCGCAAGACCGACTGGGGCGGCCACGCCTGTGAGATAGAGACCAGCCGGATGCTGGCGATCCGGCCCGAGCTGGTCCAACTCGAGCGCGCGGGCCGCGAGAGCGGACAGCGGCAGAACCGCCTCCGCGGGCTGGCGGCCTACACCGCCATGTTCTGGTACGCCGATTTCCCGAACCACTTCGCCGGTGATCCTACGGCCTCGACCGCCGAACTCGGCGCGCTCGAACTGGAGGCGGAGGTCCGCGGGCTGGCGAAGGTAATCGAGGCGGTGAAGCAGGACCGCATGACAGGCAAGCTCCAGCACGAGTTCTTCGCGCGATCGGCCGCGCCGCTCGGAGTGCAGCCCAGGAAGAGACGGGCGTAGTGCAAAGAGCGTGACGCGCTCGCTCCCATGGATGGCACTTGCCCTCGGCCTCGCGGCCGGCGTGGCGCTCTGGTCCACCGGCCCGGCCGAGTCTGATCCGGCCTGGGCGGTGCGCTTCGTCCGCGGCTACTCGGTCGCGTGGCTTTGCTACTGCCTCGCCGCGATCCTGGTGACGCGGGCCCCGCGGTTGCCGCGCTGGACGCTCGCTGCGATCATCGTGATCGCTTTCGGGCTTCGCGCTGTCGCCATCGTCCGCACTCCTCCCCTCTCCACCGATTACTGGCGCTACGTGTGGGACGGCCGGATGATCAACGCGGGCGTCAACCCTTTCCGCTACCGCCCGGACGCGCCCGAGGTGCGCGAGCCCTGGAATCCGAACTGGCGCATCATGAACTTCCGCAATATCCCGACCATCTATCCGCCGGCGGCCGAGATCCTGTTCGCCGCGCTCGCCCGGGCGAGGTCGCAAGATGCGGAGGTCTTCCGGTGGTCCTTCCTCATCTTCGACCTGGCCAGCATCCTCGCGCTAATCGCGCTGCTCAGACGAACCGGCCGCGCCCCCGCGCGGGTGATCTGGTATGCGTGGTGTCCCCTCCCGATCACCGAGGTCACCGCCGGGGCGCACGTGGACGCGTTCGGCCTCTTCCTGCTGCTGCTCGCGCTGCTGCTGGCCGCGCGTAGGCGAGGAACTCCAGGGCCCACCAGCGCGCTCGCCCTCGCCGCGGCCGTCTTCGCCAAGGGATTCGCAGTTTTCACTGTGCCTTTCTTCGCGCGCCGCGGCGGATGGCGGGTCCTCACGGTCGCGGCGGCCGCCTGTGCGGTGATGCTGGCCCCTTTCCTGGGCGTGGGGAGGCGCCTCTTCACCGGCCTGGGCCAGTACTTCGGCCACTGGGAGACGAACTCCAGCCTCTTCTTCCTCTGCAACTGGATGCTGGACGCGTGGAAAGTGTCGGGCCACTACGGTATCACGCGTGCCCTGAGCACGGCCGCCATCCTCGCGGTGGTCGTGTGGCTCACCTGGCGGCAGCAGCCAGGAACTGAGTCGCTGGTGCGCGCGACCTTCCTAGCGCTGGCCGCGGTCGTGCTGCTGGGAGCGCCGACGCTGCCCTGGTATGCGATCTGGGTCCTGCCGCTGCTCTGCTGGTGGCCGGCGCCGGGCGGAGTGCTCTTCAGCCTCACCATCTCGATGCAGTATTATGGGCGCTGGCTTTACCCCAACAACTACCACACCTTGCTCTGGGCCGGCTACTTGCCGGTGTACGCGCTGCTGATCGGTCACTTCGCCTGGTGGCGGATCAACCTACGCCGACGCTCTCTCGACTAGCAGCCGCAGTGGGTGATCGCCGCGCAGTTCGGCCAGTCGCGCCCCCTGCTCAACCACCCCGCGGGCGATGTCGGAAAGGCGGATGTCCCCGACGAAACACGCCCCGATGAGCACGCCGTCGCGGGCCACCAGGCGGATGCTTCCCTCACCCCGGCCCTCCCGGACCACGGTCTCATCCACGTTCTCCTGTCCCGGGACGATGCTCCCCACGCCGCAGAAGTCCAGACCGCAGAACTCCGAGACGTTGAGGAACACCCGCGGATGATAGTGCTCGTCGCCGCCGGCCATGTTCGACCCCGCAACCCGGCCCATGTCGGCTGCGACGTACCAGAGCATCTCCGAGGGAGCGGCGCTCCCGTCGGGCCGGCGCACCTGGGCCACATCGCCAGCCGCGAGGAAGTCGGGCAACGTGGTTCTCATACCGTCATCCACGACGATGCCGCGGTCTATCTCACCGCCGGCCGCCTCCGCCAGCTCACGATTGGGGGTGACGCCGACCGCGCAGCCAACGATGTCGCACGGAATCTCCCGGCCCGACCTCATCACCGCGAGAGACACGCGCCCACCGCGGCCCTGGACGGATTGCACCTCCTCTTTCGTGATGACCTCGACACCGTCGCCGCGCAGGCGCCGGTGGACTAGCTCCGCCTCTTCTTCGTTCAACTGCGCGGCCAGGAACCGATCTCCTCGCATGATGAAGGTAGCCGGCACGCCCCAATGCCGGCACACTTCCACCAGCTCGATTGAGGTCAGCCCGCCTCCTACCACGACCGCGCGGGCGGAGTTGCGCAGGAGGCCGGTGATGTTGCTCACGTCAACGAGCGTATTCAGGGTGACGATGCCGCGCAGCCGCTCCTCGGCCCACGGTAGCATGCGGCCGCGGGTGCCGCTCGCGAGAAGCAGGCGCGAGTAAGAGATGGGACCGTGCCCCTCGACCTCGACGGTGTGTCCCTCGGCGTTGACACACGACACCTGGGTCCCGCAGCGGAGGGCGATGCCGTGGTCGCGGTAGAACCTGTCGGGCCTCCCCCAGGCGTCTTCCCACTGGATCCGGCCCAGCATGATGTAGTAGAGGCAGGGGCGGGAGTAGAAGGCGCATTCCTGGTCGGTCAGGATGGTGATCGGCGTTCGGTCGCCGTGGGCGCGGACCGCCTCGGCGGCGTTGATGGCGGCGACTCCGTTCCCGATGATGACGTAGGGGGCCACGGCTAACTCTCTCGTGGCGTGGCGAGTTGCCTTCGGAAAGGCCGGCGAAGGCTTGCGACGTTTCGTGCCGCCGTCGCTTGGTCAGCCGTTGGGAACGGGTAGAAGCTCAGCGCGTAGCGTGGGCAGACTGCGATGCAAGCCCCGCAGGCTACGCACTCTGTGTCCCGGAGAGGGACCCCGTGGCGGGCACGGAGCCGCACATCTATCCCCATTTCGCAGTACCGATTGCAGGTGCCGCACTCGATGCAGCGCTGATCGCTGGTGTAAATGGCGAACCGGCCCCGCCGCGCGTACCAGCCCAGCATCGCACGCAGGGGGCAGAAGAAGCGGCACCAGACGCGGCTGCCCAGCACGGGGTAGAGGCCCAGGCCGATGATGTCGGCCAGCAGCAGCCCGACGATGAGATCATACCACTGGAAAGGCCAGGCCAGAGGCGCCCAGAGAAGCGCCGTGCAGGCCGCAGCCGCCGCCAGGATGAGGTAGGCGATGCTGTCGGCGGACTGCCAGTTCGGTCCCTTCGGCCCCTTGGTGCGGAACGAGTCGCCCAGGCTCTCGGCGAGGTTGCCGCAGAAGCAGAACCATGAGCAGTATCGCATGCCGATGAGATAGGAGATCAAGGGCCATGCGATGAGAGAGACGATGACGCCGTAAGCGAAGACGATGGGAAAGGTCCGCTCCTGATAGGGGGTGATGACACTGGGGTGGAGCGGCCAGGTCAGATGGAGCCGCTGCCAGAGCGGCGGGACGCCCAGGTGCGCCTTCAGCGGCCCGGCGAGCAGGACCCCGAAGAAGGTCTGGCTGACCATCGTCGCCGCCGTACGCCAGCGGAAGTACGTGTTTCGCCAGCGGCGGATCACGGCCAGGCCGAAGAAGACGACGCTGCCCCAGTAGATCCACCAGACGGCCAGACCCGCGGCTCGATCCACCTCGGCCGGCAGCGGGTGGCCGCTGCGAGCCGACCCCTCCCGAATCGCGATCGTCGCCAGCAGCGAGAGCAAGGCGAGGCCGGCGAGCCAGGGGACGAGGTCAGGCCGGGCGCGCATCCCGCGTGGTCGGGCCAAGCCTAGCTGCGGCTGCATCCGAGCATCCCCCGAAGCGGCTCTTCCAGTTCCGTCTGCGTGCACTCTGCGCCTCTACATGGTAGCGCGGGTCCGCGACCTGCGCGGTGCCGGCTGAACATCACTGACCCTGCGAAGGCCGCCACCAGAGCAAGCGAACGGCCGTCGCAAGGATCACCCCTGAGGCCTTGATAGACGGCCAGAGCGACCCGCTGATCTTGGAGCGACCAATCCGCCTCCGGTAGGGCACCGCGATCTCGACCGTGCGAAGCCGGAGGCGGGCCGCTTTAGCCTGCATCTCGATGGTCCAGCCGTAGCCCCGGTCGCTCATCTGAAGCTCGCCGAGGCAGGCGAACCGGATCGCGCGGAAGGGCCCGAGGTCGCTCGTGGGCTGGCGGTAGAGATGAGTCAGGATGAGCCCGGCGAGCCAGTTGCCGAAGCGGGCGTGCGGTGGCATCGCCCCGGGCTCACGCGCCCCCCGTGTGCGCGAGCCGATCACCAGGTCAGCGCGATCCTCCAGGATGGGGCGGACCAGCTCTCCCAGCATCGCCGGGTCGTCGCTGAAGTCGGCGTCGAGGAATGCGACCACTTCCGGCCGGCGCAGCGCGCCGATGCCCCTCAGGCAGGCGGTGCCGTAGCCTCGACGGCTCTCCCTCACCACCTGCGCGTCGTGCTCGGTTGCGATCTCGGCCGTGCGATCGGTGGAGCCGTTGTCCACCACGACGACATCGCAGTCCAGCTCGCGGGGAATGGCCTCCAGCACCCGGCCGATGGACTGCTCTTCATTGAGCGCCGGGATGATCACGGTCACGCGTGGCCCGGCCGCCGCCATCGGCTAGTGCTCCGGCAGCTGGTCTTGCAGGTACTGCCAGGTCGCAGGACACGGGATCGGTTCGCCGGCCAGCGCCAGCGCAGTGAGGTGCGCGCGCAGCACCGCCAGCGCCTCAGGGGTGTCAACGTCGTACCAGGGCTCCAGCAGCGACACGGCGGCGCGGATCGCCTGCGTCCGGCGGAGCGTGTCCACCAGCACCGTCCCGCTGCTCCAGTCCATGTGCTGGAAGAGCTGCGGCAGCGCCGCCCGCAGCCCGATCAGGTAGTAGCCCCCGTCCAGAGAAGGCCCCAGCACCACCTCCGGCCGGTCCCGCAGCAGGGAGAGGGCGCGGTTTACCCGATCCGGCGGAAGGCTGGGGGAGTCGGTTCCGATCAGCGCCACGCGCGCGTGTCCTGCGGCCAGGGCATCTCGGAAGGCGTTCGCCATCCTCTCCCCGAGATCGCTCCCGGACTGGGCCACCACCTGGGCCCGCGGGCAGGCCTCCCCTGCGATCCCCCGGATGGACTCCAGGTGCTCCGGCTCGGCCGCGGCGACGATCACCTCGGCCTCGACCCCGCAGATGCAGCCCAGCGTATCCAGCAGGAAGCACCGATAGAGCTCAGCCGCGCTCGCCGCCCCCAGCGCCGGAATCAGGCGCGTCTTGGTCTGCCCGGGGATAGGCGCACGCGCGAAGACCACTACCGCGGTGTCGTGCCTCATGCGCCGCATATTCGCTGGCCCTGCCGGCATCCTCCTGCCGCCATCCGCAACAACGGCCGGGCCAGAGCTAGCCCCGGGCCTCAACAGGCTCGGGGCGGGAAGCGATACGGTTTCGTCGTGGCCTTGGGCCACCCACCCAGCCTTGCGCTGGGGGCTATCAGAACCGCCGGGCTGCCGGCAGGTCCGTCCAGGCCCCGCCCGGCCCCGTCGGTAGCGTTCTCTACTGCCGCCAGAAGCGGAGGAACCCGAGCGGGCTGCGCGGCCGACCGACCGGGATCTTGACCGATTCCAGCTCCTTGCGGGCCCCATCGTGCCCGAGCTCTTTGGCGCGAGTCAGAGCTGCAACCGCCTCGGAGTGCTGACCCAACGCCAGCAGCGTCCGGCCGAGCAGGAAGCGGAAGTCCGCATTGCCCGGGTCCATGTCAACCAGTTCCTGGTAGCAGATCAGTGCCTTTGGGTGGTCGTTGGTGCGGCGATAGGCGTTGCCGCGCAGCAGGATCTCGGTGATGCGCGAGGGATCGGCGAGCACTACGTTCTTCCTCGTCTGCTCCTCCCGGATCCCCAGACCCAGATTGCCGACGAAGAGACCGCTGAAATCGAGGGACTGGACTTCGGGCAGGAACTGGGCGCGCAGCCAATCGCTCTTGCGCATGTACTCCTTGCGGTCGTCTGCGGCGGCCGCCCGCGGCGCCTTTGGCTCCGGCTTGCCGATGATGGCCACGATGCCAGGGTCGGCCTCGAGCTGCGCTGCGGCCGCCTCCGGCTGAAGCTGGGAGTCTTCACCCAATGGGACCAGCCCCTCGGCCTCTGGACCGGCCTCGGCAGGGCGCGACTCCAACGCCTCCGAGATGGGAACCTGCCGACGCTCGGTGATCCCGGCAGGCGCATCGGTCTCGACCTCCATCACCTCAGGCATAGCCAGTTGCCGGCGCTCTTGCGCGGTGGAAGCGGACCCGGAGCCAGCAGGCCGCACCTCGAGGGTGATGCTCAGGAACGAACTGCCCTGGCCGCCGACCTGGGCCTGGGCGATTCCGGCTGCGGGCTCGTCGAGCGCGAGCCGGCGCTCCTCAGCGCCGTTGCCGCTCACGATGAACACCTCGCCGGAGCCCGAGGCCAGTGACTCGCTGATCTGGGCCGCGGTGGGACGCTCGGCCTCCAACTGCGTCACCGGCACCTTCACCGCAAGCAGAGAGCCGGGACTGACGATCCGCTCGATGAGCTGGTGCACGGTGAGGGTGCCCAGCAGTTCCTGGGAGGTGCCCAGGCGGCAGATCGGGGTCACTGCGTCGGGTGTGCTGACAGTTACCACGGTCGAGCAATCAGGGGACGATGATTGCGGGTTTGCCGTGGACTCGGAATCGGTGGTCATGGTCATGATAGGATCTCCGTTTGAGGGCGCGTTCTCCGCTAGTGCACGCGTACGGCTTCGGGCTCGGGCGCCAGGCTCGATAGGCCAGGCACGTGGAACCGCAGGCGGTCGAGCACTTCACCGGCCAGCGCGTGGTAGGCCACGGCCGCCTTCGACTCGGGCTCTCTCAGCAGTACTGGAAGGCCGCCGGCCTCAGCTTCGCTGACCACCACGCTCTTGGATATGATGGTGGAGAAGAGGTAGTCGCCGAAGGCGCCCTCGATCTTCTCCTTCAGAAGACGGTAGATCGTCACATCCAGCGCGGTCTGCTTGTCGAACATGGTGACCAGAACGCCGAGCAGCTTCACCGAGGCCCCGATCTGTTCGTGCAGGGTCGCCACCAGGTCGCCCAGCAGCGCCATGCCTTTCAAGGCGTAGAACTTGGTGTTCACTGGGACGATCATGTGAGTGGCCGCGGTGAGTGCGTTGATCGTGAGGAGGTCGAGGGACGGTGGGCAATCCACCAGGATCAGGTCGTACTTCTCGGTGAGCACGCTTCGGCAGAAGTCACGCAACTTGCCGCGCAGTCGGCCCTCGCGGCCGACTTCCATCACCAGGGACTTGTCGCAGTCGCCCAGCCGGCCGCTGGAGGGGATTAGGTCAAGCCCGCTGATCCGGGTCGAAACGATCGCTCGCTCCAGGGGAAACCGCGGCATGGTCAGCAGACAGTGCGCCTCCCGCGAGATCGCCTGCTCGGCGGTGACGCCGAACGCCGTGGTGGCGTTCGCCTGTGGATCCAGGTCAACACAGAGCACTCGCTGGCCGCGCTGCGCCAGGGCGGCGGCGAGGTTGACGCAGGAGGTGGTCTTGGCGACCCCGCCCTTCTCGTTCACGAAAGCGATAACAGACGTGTTGCCATAGGGGGCAAAGGCCGTTGGGCCACCAAGTGGCTCAGTTCCCATGAATGGATACCTCCGCCGTTTCTGGGCCGGCTTCGCCGAGACGCGCGAACAGGTCCTCCGCGGACCGCTCTGTCCGATTGTTCACAGGTCTACGGCGGCTCCTAAGGAACGCCGGAGCCGTCTCCCGCTACGTAAGCTCGGCCGTTGGCGATATTCCACAAAACGCAGGCTCTTGGGAGTGCCAGCGGCCCGCTTTTCCCCGGACCTGAGGGGCTCCAAGCCCGAGGGCCAGACGCCGGCGTCAGAGGCGTTTCAGAGGGCCGCGCCGAAAAGGGGCGACAGTCCCCACGGCGTGGGGGCTATAGTCCGCTCATCGGAGGAAACGCGATGCCGCAGCCGAGAGTCGGTCTTCAGCTCATCATCTACGGACGGCGCCCACAGACCGACCTGGCGGGCGTCCTGGCCGAGGTTGCCGCGGCCAAGTATGACGGATTCGAGGGTGGCCTGCTGGGCAGCCGGGAGCAAGTCGAGAGGACGCGGGCCGCGCTCGCCCCTACCGGTATGGCCTTCATTGGCGGCCACTGCGGGCTGGGCGATCTGAAGGACCTGGAGGGGCTCCGCCGGCGCCTGCCGCACGTCAAAGCCCTGGGCGGCCGTTACGTCATCAGCTCCGGCGACAGCAGCTTCAGCAGCCTCAACGACTATCTGGAGACCGCGAAGCTGCTGAGCCAGGCGGGCCGGGTCTGCCAGGAGGAAGGCCTCACCCTCTGCTACCACAACCACCATTGGGAGTTCCGGAAGCTCGATGGAACCACCGCGATGCACGCCATGGTGGGCGCGACCGATCCCGAGGTGGTGAAGCTCTGCCCGGATGTCTACTGGGTGCACGTCGGCGGCGAGCAGCCGGCCGAGTTCATCGCCCGCTACCAGGATCGCTGCCCCTACTTCCACTTCAAGGACGGGATGGGCGGCGACCAGGCCCGCGACTTCCGCGAGCTGGGCCGCGGTAAGGTTGATCTGCGGGCCGCGCTGAAGGCCGCCCTCGCTTGCAAGCCTGAGTGGATCGTGGTCGAGCAGGACACCACCCAGCTCGACCCGGCGGAGTCAAACCGCATCAGCCGCGAGTACCTGAAGGGCCTGGGAGTCTGACAGCCCTACCTCTCGCGGCGAGGCGCCGCGGCCCCGGAGGAGCGGAGGCGCCATGCACATCCCGCGCGAGGAGTTTGAGCGTCTCGTCTCCGAGGCGGTCAACGGCCTGCCGGCCGACTTCCGGGAGAAGATCGAGAATGTCGAGGTGCTGGTCGAGGAGGACCACCCACAGGGCGTGCCGGCCCTGGGCCTCTACCTCGGCGTTCCGCTCACGCAGCGGACCTACTGGGCCGCCCATCTCCTCCCGGACCGGATCACGATCTTCCAGCGCCGCATCGAATCCCGGTGCAGCAGCTACGCCGAGATCGTCGCAGAGGTCAGAGAGACCGTCCTTCACGAGATCGCCCACCACTTCGGCATCTCGGATCGGCGACTGGAGGAGTTGGGGCGGTAGAGACGGCAAGCACGGCCGGAGGATGAAAGAGCCGGGCAGGAGATACGGCCCTGGGCCACGCGCTAGTCCGCTTCCAACCGGTGGAGTGAATCCCGTCTGCCCTCTCCTGGAGGCGGCGGCAACTGCCGATCAGGCATCCTAGCTGACTCCTTCACGGTCCGTCTCCCGGTCCCTCTTCTCCCCCGCCTCCGTCGTCGGCGGACGCCTGGCGCTACTCGGTTTTCGCCGATCAGCCCCGGATGCGAGGCCTGTGAGCATCCGCGACAGCGTCTCCAGGCCGGCCATCAGCACTCTGTGCTGGTCGGCGGGAATGAGGCCGCGCCGCGCACACAAGTCCAACAGCGGAACGCACTCACATGCAGACCCTCGGGCGATGTAGAAGAAGGACTTCCGATCGCCCGCGTGCCATCGGCCGTTGCCTTCGGCGATGTTAGCTGAGATCGAGACCGCGGCTCGCCGGAGCTGATCTGACAGGTAGTAGCTGCCCCTCGGAAACGACTCGGTCAAGCGGCCAACCTCATCGGCGAAGTCTACTGCTCTGCGGTAGACTTCCAGCTTCTCGAAGAGGAATGGCATCCCCCGTTCCCCCTGCAGTGAGAATAGAGAGTCGAGAATGGATCGCAATCGAGCGCCGTGAGGCTGGTTCCTATTGCTCCATTCTCCATTTGCTCGATTGCTCTGCGTCCGCGGCCAGCGGACGCCTGGCGCGCCTGGAGGGACTCGAACCCCCGACACCCAGATCCGAAGTCTGGCGCTCTAATCCAACTGAGCTACAGGCGCGCGGGGAAAGTGTACCACGGCGGCCGACGGGCGGCAACGTCAGGCCAGCATCATCGGCAGCGGCCTGAGCTCCCTCCTCAGCGGGTCGAGGATGAACCCCAGCGCTTCGAGCGTGACAATGCCGAGTAGGTCGCTGTCGCCCGGCTCGCCAAAGATCACGGGCGATGCGCCGTGCTGGCCCTGGAAGAAGAAGTCCGCATTCCCGACTCGACGCTCTGTCTTCTGGCCGTCCGCGAGGATGAAGCTGCGCTTCGAGTGAGGCCGTATTCCCAGGCGTCGAAGGAGAGCAGCCGATATGACCGAGAGCGTCGCCCCCGAATCCACCAGCAGCTTGACGGTCGCCTTGGCCTTCGGGTCCGCGGGATTCGCGACCTCGATATCTACGTGTGTGAGACCCATCGCAGTTCCCTCTACCCGTGAGTGTAGCACGACCGGGTCAGGGGAACAAGCGAGGCCCTCCGACGACGGGCCCCGCAACTGCCAAAGTGAACGCGCGCTTACGCGCCCCTCACCAGCTCGATCCCGTTGAACTTGCAGAAACTCTCGAGTGCATCGGCCACCGCCGAGTCGTGGATCAGCACGCCGTGGTGGATGATGCCATGCTCGACCATCTTCTGCTCCCAATCCATGGCGTCCGCGACCTTCACCCAACCGTAGGAGCCGCGGACCTTCGGCTCGGTCTCGATCACCTCGCCGTTGCCCACGAACATGGTGAACCAACCCTCATATTCGACCAGCCGGCAGCAGCTTACCGGCCCGGTCTTCACCCTGAACTCCCGCGTGCCCCAGGAGGGTCGGAGCGGAAGAATGCTGTGCTCCATGATGCAGGCCTGGCAGTCCGGCCCGCAGATGCTCGGCGGAGCGTTGCCGCAGTGCCAGGCCAGCCAGATGTTCTCCTTCTGCGGATGCAGCTCGGTCCAGTCAATGAAGTGCGGCGCGGTCTCGCCCAGACCGGCGGAATAGGCGGCGATCATGCTGGCCGCGCCATAGACATCCACCTCGCAGGCGCAGAGGATGCCCTGGTCTGTCAGCCGCCCTAGCACCGAGCAGACGCAGACGCCGTAGCGCTTCTGCACCTGCTCCCAGCAGTTCACGGCCAGCGCGTTCAACTCTTTCTCCTGCGCCAGCCGCTTCAGCGCCACCTCCATCCGGGCGAGCACGCTCACGAAGCCCTTCGCCCCGGCCGGCACCTGCGCCCCCTCCGCTATCTCTTTCGCCACCTTCTTGACCTCGGCTTCGTCGGCGGAGACCGCGTCGAGCCGCTCGAACACGGTCGCCAGATCCACCGGGACGACCGTCTGGTTGAAGTCGCGCTGGAGAGAGGCCTCATCCCACCAGACCGACTCGAACTCCTCCGGCCGGGCGCCGAGCTGGCCGATGCGGGCCCCGCGGAAGGCCTGCGTGGCGGCGCAAGCGCGGGTGAAGCGCGCCACGTGCTGCGCGAACACCGGCTCCTCGGGGAAGCAGGTGGGGATGTGGTCGAAGATGATGCCGCGGCGCAGCAGCGCCGACGTGATCATGAACTGCCCGCACCAGGAGTCGGAGGGCCTAGTCCCGTCCTCGGCCACCTTGCCCTTGGTGGCGAACTGCAGCACCGGAGTATCCTTCGGCAGCCCTGCGATGGTCACGCCCACCGCGGAAGTCTCGTGGCCAAAAGTCATGCCGCCGACGATCACGCCGACAATGCCCTTGTCCTGGAAGAGCTTCAGCGTCTTGCGCGCCTCCGGCAAGTTGTGGACGCACCCGTTCTGGGTCAGCTTCTCGTCTGGCACGACCACTTCCAGGCCGGGCACTTTCGCCATCGCGGCCAGACAGCGGGCCCGCATCTCCTTCGCCCACTCTTCGCCGAATGGTACCCGGTGGGATGGGAGGAAGCCGATCTTGACCTTCTGCATGTCAGTTCTCCTAGCTACTCGAGCGCGTCAATGCTGGGAGCCGCGCTGGCGCGCCTTCAGCGCGCGCAGCCGCTTCATCACGTCATTGCCCCCGCGCCCGAAGTGATCGTGGAGTTGTAGGTACTCGCGGAACAGCTCCCCGTAGATCGCGTGGTTGGTCGCGTCAGGCCGATAGACGGTATCCCGCACCCCCGCCATCCGCTCGATCGCCTGATAGATCGTGTCATGTCCGCCGCCCCCGCGACGCGCCGCCACCGCCCCGAACATCGCCGCGCCGAAGGCCGAGGTCTGCGCCGAGCGCGCCAGCTTGATCGAGCGGCCGGTGACATCGGCGAAGATCTGCATCAGCAGCAGGTTGCGCTCCGGCATGCCGCCGCAGGCGTACAGCTCCTTCACCGGCACCCCGGACTGCTCGAAGTTCTCGACGATCACGCGCGTGCCGAAGGCGATGGACTCGATTAGCGCACGGTATATGTCCGCCGGCGTGGTGTCGAGCGTGGCCCCCAGCAGAAGCCCGGAGAGGTGGGTGTCCACCAGGATAGAACGATTGCCATTCCACCAGTCCAGCGCCAACACGCCTGACTCCCCCGGCTCGAGCTGGCGGGCGCGCTGCTCCAGATACCCGTGCGGGTCCTGGCCCCCGAGGTCGGGCGGCATCCAGGTGCGGACGAACCAGGCCAGGATGTCCCCTGCACCCGACTGCCCCGCCTCGTAGCCGTAGAATCCGGGCAGGATGCCGTCCTCCACCACCCCGCACATGCCCTCCACCGGCTTCTGATCCCTCCCCAGCAGCATGTGGCAGATGGAGGTGCCCATGATCATCAGCAGCTTGCCCGGCTCCGCGATCCCCGCCGCGGGCACTGCCACATGGGCGTCAACCTGGGCCACCGCCACGGGAGTCCCAGGGCGCAGCCCGGTCAGCTCCGCCATCTCGGCAGTGAGGCCTCCCGCGCGCTCCTCCTGCGGGGAGATCGTGCGCATCATCTTCTCGTCAATCACGTGCTCCAGCCGCGGGTCGAGCGCGCCCAGGAACTGGTCGCTGACGAATCCGGTGCGCTTGTCGTGGATCGCCTTGTAGCCGGCGGTGCAGAGGTTGCGCGTCTCCCGGCCGGTGAGCTGCCAGACCAACCAGTCGGCGGCCTCGATCAAGCGGTCGGCGGCCGCGTAGACCTCGGGGGCCTCGTCGAGTATCTGCCAGACCTTCGAGAAGAACCATTCGGAGGAGTACTTGTTGCCGTACCGCCGGGGCCACGACTCGCCCCGCTGCTGTGCGATCGCATTGATCTTATCCGCCTCGGGTTGGGCAGCGTGGTGCTTCCAGAGCTTGACCCAGGCGTGCGCGTTGCCGCGCCACTCGGGCTTGAGGCAGAGGGGCGTTCCCCTGCCATCGGTCGGCAGCATCGTGCAGGAGGTGAAGTCAATGCCGATGCCTACCACCTCGTCGGCCGACGCGCGGCCGGCGGCGAGCGCGGCGGGAATGGCCTGCTTGAGCGTGTTCAGGTAGTCCTGCGGGTTCTGGAGCGCCCAGTCGGGCGGCAGCGTCGGGCCGTTGGGAAGGCTGCGGTCAATTACCCCGTCGGAGTACTGGTAGACCGCGGTGCCCACCTCCTCGCCGGTCTCCGCGTTCACGAGCAGCGCACGGCCGCTCTCGGTCCCGAAGTCCAACCCCAAAGCGAGTCTGCGCCCGGGCATCTCTCTCCTCTGCGAGGCCTGCGAGCCGCGCCGCCGCAACTAGAAAGTGACCGCCACCCGCACCACCGGCTCGCCCGCGCGTTCCGTCTGTTTTCGCTCCGCCAGCGCGAACGCCTCTTGCGCCCGCTCGGCCGGGAACCGGTGGGTCAGCAGCGGGCCCAGCCGCACTCGTCCCTCTCGCACCAGAGAGATCGCCTCCGGGTAGTTCTCGTTCTGCCGCCGGACGAACCTGACCGTCAGCTCCCGCCGACGCATCTGGGCGGCCGAGAGCCGGTACTCGTCCTCGGCCGGAATCCCGATCACGACCACCTCGCCCCGGGGCCTGACCGACTCGATGCAGTCGTGCAAGGCTTCCAGGGGGCCAGCGACCTCGAAGGCGATGTCCGCGCCGCCACCA
>Ga0315289_10003717_pt1 | contig 23011 bp, 19 predicted proteins | sample YL17G11_40_MG_FD_203452 | JGI IMG/M metagenome (GOLD analysis project Ga0315289, IMG submission 203452) | Sediment microbial communities from Yellowstone Lake, YNP, Wyoming, USA - YL17G11_40 | ecosystem: Environmental > Aquatic > Freshwater > Lake > Sediment | place: USA: Wyoming | collected... | reverse complement strand
TCTTCAACACAGAGGTCTTGTTAAACCACATCGGGATTCGTATTTCACCTGGTATTTACGTCTCTGTCCCCGGTTAAAAAAGCAATACCTTTTGAGCATTATACCCATTGCGAGGAGTCCATATGGACGACGAAGCAATCTTTTCGGACTTATTTGCTCTTTTCATTTGCACTCAATGACAACGTAAAATCCTTTTGTGTATTTGCTGTAATTCTAATGCAAAGGAGAACATCTCTATGGCAAAATACAAGATTGCTTGGCTACCGGGTGATGGCATCGGTAAGGATGTCTTAAATGCCGCAAAGATCGTTTTGGATAAATTAAAATTGGACGCCGAATATATCCCCGGTGACATCGGCTGGGAATTTTGGTGCAAAGAGGGAAATGCTTTGCCTGAAAGAACCATCGAGCTTTTGAAAAAAACCGATTGTTGTCTTTTCGGAGCTATAACCTCTAAACCCAAAGAGGAGGCAGAAGCAGAGCTTGATCCCGGCCTGAAAGGAAAAAGATATGTTTACACCAGTCCAATTGTTAAACTTCGCCAACTTTTCAATTTGAGAACCAATCTAAGACCCTGCAAAGCCTATCCGGGCAATCCTTTAAATTACAGAAACGACATTGATATTGTGGTTTTCAGAGAGAACACCGAAGATCTTTATTCCGGCGTGGAATTTCATCCTTTGCCCAAAGAAGTGATGGACGTTCTTCTCAAGAATCATTCCGCTATGAAGAAATTTGAGAAAACTCCTTTAGAAGATATTGCGGTCAGTCTCCGAATATTGACTCGAAAGGCTTGCCAGAACATAGTCCTGGATGCTTTTGAATATGCTAAGAAGCACAAAAGAAGATCGGTCGCAGTGGTTGAAAAACCAAACGTGATCAGAGAAACCTCTGGCTTGATGATAAGGGAAGCCAGGAAGATAGCCAAGGAATATCCGGAAATTCCCCTCTGGGAGACCAACATCGATGCCATGTGCATGTGGCTTATCAAAAATCCCCAGGATTATGATGTTTTGGTCACCTCCAATATGTTCGGAGATATAGTCTCCGATTTATGCGCTCAATTAGTAGGAGGCTTGGGCTTTGCCAGTTCAGGAAATATTGGGGATGACTACGCGGTTTTTGAGCCCACCCACGGCTCTGCCCCGAAATATGCGGGGATGAACAAAGTCAATCCCATTGCTACTCTCTTATCTGTAAAGTTGATGTTGGATTGGTTAGGCGAAACCCAAATGGCAAACCGTTTAGAAAATGCGATAGCCACAGTGATTAAAGAAGGAAAGTCCCGCACCTACGATATGGGTGGAACTTCCACCACCACCCAGGTAGCAGAAGAGGTGGCAAGAAAGCTCTGAAGGGAGAAAATTACTTCGTAATTTATTTGAGAAGGGGTAAATAGTAATCAAATGAAGAAGCTGAAATTATACTTGGAGACCACAATTCCAAATTACGTATTTGCGGAGGATACACCGGAAAAACAAAATGTTACTCTTAGATTTTGGGAAAAGATTAGGACTCGCCCATATGAAGTTTTTGTCTCCGAAGTTGTGGTCGCAGAGATCGAAAAGACCAAAGACCTTTCAAAGAGGGAAAAATTGTTGAAGGTCATAGAGGGTCTACCACTTTTGGAGTTGACTGAAAGCTGTAGGAAATTTGCGCAGGTTCTCCTAAATGAAAAAGTTATTCCTCCCGAATATGAACCTGATGCCCTCCATATTGCGTTGGGAGTAATTAATAAGATGGATGCGATAGTCAGCTGGAATCTTGAACATATAGTTAATATCGAGACTAAATTAGCAGTAAGAAGGATTTGCAGAAAGTTGGGTTATGGCGAGGTAGAAATCGTGACGCCGGAGGAGGTGGTCGTAAATGACTAAGTATAGCTCAAATTCAAAGGTTCTCGAGGAAATACATAATATACGAAGAGAGATTTCGAAAAAAACCAAGACCATGACCGCTAAAGAAGAAATCAGCTATTGGCACCAGATGGTGGAGGAAGGACTGAAAGAAAGCGGATTCAGACTGATAACCACTCCGCATGGGAAGAAAATATTGAAGAAAACTGAGTAACGTATTAATAATATAGTATCTGAACCACAATATAGGTGGAAGTTCCACCACTACCCAGGTGGCAGAACAAGGGGCAAGAAAGCTTTAGAGACTTCATTGAGTTTATTTCAAGCGGTTTAGGATTTGAAATTGTAGGGACAAGCCTTGTGCTTGTCCTTTACATTTTTAGACAACAGCAAACCCTGTTCCCTCATTTTTCTTTGTGCCTTGTTTTAAAATTTCTCCAGCATTTCTTGACATTTTTGTTTATATTAAAATAGTGTGGATGAATAAAAAATCTGGACAAGGTTTTATGCCTTGGCGCCAAACCATAAAGGTTCGGCTACGCTATTATATCCGTAGACTGCGAAATAACACATAATGCATCCGCTGTCAGAAAAAATTAAAAAAGACTTGCTCCCGTTTGTGATAAAGCCGGGAAGATATATGGGAAATGAGTTGGGAGCAATAAAAAAGGATCATCAGGGGAAACTAAAGGTAGCTTTGGCTTTTCCGGATGTGTATGAGATCGGGATGTCCTATTTAGGGCTTTCTATACTTTATCATCTGATCAATGAAAGACCAAATTGTGTCGCCGAAAGGGTCTTCGCTCCCTGGGTGGATGCTGAAGAGATGATGAGAAACTCAAATATCCCCCTTTTTTCTTTAGAAACACATGCCCCCTTAAAAGAATTCGATCTCATCGGTTTTTCACTCACCTATGAGCTTAACTATACCACGGTTCTAAATATGTTGGACTTAGCCGGGATACCAATGTATTCTTCACAGAGAGCCGAAGACGATCCTTTGATTATCGCCGGAGGTCCTTCCACTTTGAATCCTGAACCAATGGCTGAATTTATTGATCTTTTCGCCATAGGAGATGGAGAAGAGATCATCCATGAGATTTTAGATGAAGTTGAAAAGTCTAAGCGAAATATAGTGAAAAAAGAAGAACTCTTGTTAAAGCTCTCCAAAATTCCAGGAGTTTATGTTCCCTCTTTCTATGAAGTAAAATATAATGCAGAAAAAAGATTTGAAAACATCACTCCCAAATTTTCTGACATCCCCGAAAGAATTAAAGTAAGGACCATACCTCAATTAAAAAGCGAATATTATCCAACCGTCCCCATAGTTCCATTTTTGGAAACCATTCATGATCGTTTGACCATAGAGATCATGCGCGGTTGTCCCATGGGTTGTCGATTCTGCGAAGCCAGGATGGTTTATTATCCTAAAAGAGAACGACCGTTGGAAGATATAGTCAAACAAGCCGAAATCGGGATAACCAACTCCGGTTGGGACGAGATATCACTTCTCTCCCTTTCCGCCACCGATTATTCTAAGCTACCAGAGTTAGCCAAAAGATTGCATGAAAAGTTTTGCTCCAAGAGAGTGTCAATTTCGCTCCCGTCACTTCGTCCGGATTCTTTCTCTTTGGAATTGGCACAGCTTTTGGCCAAAACTAAAAAGCCTGGCTTGACCTTCGCTCCCGAGGCGGGAACTTTAAGGCTGAGGCAGGTCGTCTGCAAAAATCTGGCAGAAGAGGATCTTTTCAACACTGTCAAAATCGCTTATTCTTCCGGATGGAATTTGATCAAACTTTATTTCATGATAGGGCTTCCTACTGAAACCAAAGAGGATTTAGAGGGTATCGTTCAACTTTTAAAAAAGATTTTAAGAATTGGAAAGGAAATCGGGGGAGGAAAAAATTTGAATGTCACCATTTCCCCTTTTACTCCAAAACCTCACACTCCTTTTCAGTGGGAAAAACAGGACGATGTAAATGTTCTTCAAGAAAAGATGGACTATTTGAAATCAAATCTTTTACGCGGGAATTTGAATCTAAAATTTCGGGATCCAGAAGTTTCCTGTCTCGAAGGAGTTTTAAGCAGAGGGGATCGGCTTTTGTCAAAAGTGATTTTTTCCGCCTGGGAAAAAGGGGCAAAATTGGAGGCTTGGACTGAACATTTCAAATACGAGATTTGGAAACAGGCTTTTCAAGAAACGGGAATTGATCCGAATTTCTATTTGCAAGCCAGGAACTTGGACCGATCTCTTCCCTGGGATCACATAGACAAGGGAATTAAGAAAGAATCTTTACAAAAAGAAAGAAACAGAGCTTACACTTTCCAAGAAAAATTCGTTCCCCCAAAAGGAGAAGTGAAGGTCTCCGATCTGATCGAAGAAAAGATTTTGAAAAAGATTGGTGCCCAGCCTGAAGAATTGACTAAATCTTCTTTAGCATCACGCCCTACACCTACCCCTTCTGCATCTGCTGAATATGGTCGCAAGAAGAAAAGGAAGGCAATCTCTCCTACGCTCACAGTTGCCCGCAGTCGGGTAAGACTCAGATGGAGCAAATCGGAGGAAGTTAGATTCACCTCTCATTTAGATGTGGGGCGCACGTTTGAACGTGCCATCAGGAGATCTGGAATACCAATTGCATATTCGGAAGGGTTCCATCCTCATCAAAAAGTAGCTTTTGGACCTCCGCTTCCTTTGGGCTTTATCTCCGACTCCGAATATTTCGACATACAGCTCACCCAACCTTATTCTTATGGAGTTCTTTATCGTCTGAGCCAAGCTTTGCCACCGGGATTTAAATTCCTCGAAGCCAAACCGATCCTGGGAAAATCGGAATCCTTGAGTTCCATAATAAATTTAGCCTTGTATGAGACAGAGTTGGAGTATCCTGAAAAAGAGATAAACGCAAAGATCGAATCTATCTTGAGTCAAAAAAATCTCATGGTGACAAGGACACATAAAGAAGGTCTAAAAGAGGTCGACATACGAAAACATGTTATAAAATTTGAGTGCATAGGAATAGATTCAAAGATTAAGGTGAAGATGTTTTTGGGCTTAGGAACAGAGGGTTATGCCAGACCTCAGGAAGTTTTAATTTACGGTTTTGAGCTTGAGGATAGAAAAGTCTTAAGCCTGCTTTTCAAAAGAAGTGGACTTTTCATCAAAACCGATTCTAAGATTTTAACCCCGATGGATGTGCTATAACGGGAGTGCATCAACTTTGTCGTAGCGAAGCGGAGACCCCGACTCTGCGGGGTTGATGCTCTTAGTTTCCCGTAGGGGAGACCCTTGCTTGTCCTGAGCTATGCGAAGGATGTTCTCCCGCTATCGCTCCAATTTGTAACCATATTCTAAAAAGTGAAAAATACCAATGCCCAACGCCAGAGAGATCGCCTTAGAGATTTTGTATGAAATAGAAATGAAGGATGTTTTCGCCAACGAAACCATTGAACTTTTTTGTAAGAATTACCATCTATCAAATTTAGATCGGAGATTTGTAAGCGAGCTGGTCAACGGAACCACCAAGATGAGAAGAAAGTTGGACTATGTTCTAAGCTTCTTTTTGGAAAAAGAGATGGAGGATTTGCCACCATGGATAAGAAACATTTTAAGGTTAGGAGTTTACCAGATAGATTTCTTAGACAAAGTCCCAGAGAGTGCGGCGGTAAACGAATCGGTGAATTTAGCTAAAAAATTTGGGCATAGGGGCACAGTGGCTTTGGTTAATGCGGTTTTAAGAAATTACCTGAGGGATAAAAGCAGGGTGGATTTCCCTTCCTGGGAGGAGAACAAAACCGAAAACATAGCTTTATTTTATTCCTTTCCCAGCTGGATGGTAGAAAGCTGGTTGAATGTTTTTGGAGAGGAGCAAACCGTAAAGCTTTGTCAAGCCTTCAATGAAAGACCCAAACTATGCGTTAGGCTGAATTCGTTGAACGTGGATAATCATTCATTAGAGAAAAAATTCAATGAAAGTAAGACCAAATTTAAACCGGGCAGATTTTTAGAGAATTTCTATTATATAGAATCCAAAGTAGATTTGAACCATTTTATCCCCTTGCGGGAGGGTTTAGTTTATCTTCAGGACGAAAGCGCAGGATTTCCGGTGACCTTATTAGATCCGCAACCAGGCGAAACCATCTTGGATTTATGTGCCGCTCCAGGTGGAAAGACTACCTTTATAGCAGAGCTATTAAGAAATAACGGAAAAGTCTTGGCAGTTGATAAAAGCTGGGAAAAAATAGAGCGGTTAAGAGAAAATTGTCGAAGATTAGGAATAAATTCAGTGCACTATTTTTGTGGAGATGCGTGTAACTTTCAATCAAAGCCTGTGGATCGGGTTTTAGTGGATGCCCCTTGTTCCGGATTAGGAGTGTTAGGGAGGAATTCGGATGCAAGATGGAGAAAACAAAAAGAAGATTTGCTAAGATTACAGAAGCTTCAGCTAAAGATACTTTTTAATGCCGCCAATCTGGTGAAAAAAGAAGGCGTTTTGGTTTATAGCACCTGCACTATTACCCAGGAGGAAAACGACTTTGTGATTCGAAGTTTTTTGGACAAAAGAAGAGATTTCAAACTTGTGGATGCTTCGCTTTATGTAAACCCTGAGGTGGTGGATGAATCCGGCTTTGTCCGAACTTTTCCCCATATCCATAAAATGGATGGAAGCTTTGCCGCTCGATTGGAGTTAGTTTGAAACAAAAAATAGTGGACTTCGTTTAAGGATTTTGTATCTTTAAAAGTAAATATTTTTGTCTTTGGAATGAAAGAATTTTAAAAAAACCTTCATGAAGGGGATTAAAAAAATTAAGGGTCTTAAGAAACTTATTCAAAACATAAAAATCTTCATCTGGAGAAAAAAATATATAAAATATCCCAGCTTAGTAATTGGGGTATTTGTAGGTTTTTATCTTTTTTTGCTTTCAGTCGACAGGATAATTATGCCAGCAATGGTTCACACCAGAAGGGAATTTCTTTTGCCCGATATTACTAACTGGAGTTTGAGAGAAGCTGAAGAAATTTTGAAGAAAAAAAACCTGTCCCTCAAGGTGCTGGCAGAGGAATATAATCCTTCCAAACCGCCGGGAACGATCTTATCTCAAAGTCCTAATCCCTATACAAGAGTAAAGAAGGGGAGGATCGTAAAGGTAGTGGTGAGCAAGGGGAAGAAAATGGTGCAGGTGCCTAACCTTAAGGGGGTATCCCTCAGACAGGCTGAGCTGATGTTGGGTGAGGAAGGCTTGGAGGTGGGAGAGATAAATTGGGTTTCCTCGGACAGCTTCCCGGAAAACGTAGTGGTTGGAAGCTCGCCTTCTTTCGGTTTATCAGTTCCCTTGGGAATGTCGGTCAATCTGCAGATAAGCCTGGGAGTTTCACCCGATACGGTGATAATGCCCAATTTGGCTGGAAAAAGTATGGAGGAGACAAAAGGCATCCTAAAAGAATTGGGCCTGGAACTTGGAGAAATAAGATACGAGGTTAAAAACGAGCTTCGTCCTGGAACCGTCATGGAACAAGTCCCTGAAGAAGGAACCAAAATACGGAAGGGATCAAATATAGAGTTAACAGTGAGCACCAAGGAAAAAGATTAATACAAACGTATTAAATGAACTGTCATTGCGAGGAGTCCATACGGACGACGAAGCAATCTCTTGTTTTATAGAGATTAGAGATTGATTCGCTATCGCTCGCAATGGGTAATATTTCGAGCATCGAGCTTCGAGTCAACGAGCCTCGACTTGTGGTGAGCGGCTTGTCCTGAGCGAAGTCGAAGGAAGTCGAACCATACGAGCTTCGCTAACGATAAACCATAGACGAATTTAATGAGGTAAACAAATGATGAAAATAGCACCATCTTTGTTGTCCGCTGATTTCAGAAATATCGAAAAAGAGATCAAAAAAGTGGAAAGATGTAGAGTGGATCTTTTACACTTAGACATCATGGATGGACACTTTGTGCCCAACATCACCTTCGGTCCCATGATCGTCAAAGCCATAAATGAGTGCACCCAACTTCCTTTAGATGTCCATTTGATGATCGAGAATCCAGATTCTTATGTGGAATCTTTTGTTAAAAGCGGGGCAGATTATCTTACCGTCAGCATTGAGGCTTGTCGGCATCTTCACCGCACTATAAGTCTGATCAAAAGTTCTAATGTCAAGGTGGGATGTGCTTTGAATCCTGCCACACCTTTTGAATTAGTGAAGCCAATGATTAAAGAACTGGATCTACTTCTATTGATGACGGTTAATCCCGGATTTGGAGGACAAAAGTTCATCTCATCTGTTCTACCAAAGATTGAAGAAGCAAAAAAATTCATTCAGGAGCATAAATTGAAAACAGAAATAGAAGTGGATGGAGGGATAAATCCCGAAACTGCTAAACTGGTGAAAAAATCAGGAGCAACCATCTTGGTAGCTGGTGACGCTATCTTCAAAAGCAAAAACTATTGTCAGACAGTTAAGGCATTGAGGGGAACATAAGAAGTCGTTGGTCGAGGGTGCCCTTCACCCGCCAAAGGCGGGATCAGGATAAACCCTCACCCTCGACCAAAAGTGTGTGGCAGGATCAGGGTACCTTGCCACAACAGTCTGGACGCAAGATTTTTGTTGCTAAAGTGGCATGGGTGGTTATATTATGACTTTTGCATTTTGGGCTGATCAGACGTATGATAGCGAAAAAGGAGGAAACGATTCCTCTCAATTAGGATAAAACATTTAATTTAAACTTTAATTTGAAACGATGTTTGAAGATCTGACTATAAAATTAGAAGGTATTTTCAAAAAGCTCCGGGGGCAGGGAAGGCTTTCAGAAGATAATATCAAAGATGCTTTGAAAGAAGTTAGGCGTGCGCTTCTGGAGGCAGATGTCAATTACAAGGTAGTGAAAGATTTTATCACCCAGGTGGAAGCAAAGGCAATTGGACAAGAAGTCCTTCGAAGCATTACCCCCGGACAGCAGGTTATCAAGATAGTCTATGACGAGTTGACCAATCTTTTAGGCAAGGAAAGAATGGAGGTGAAATTCTCTTCCCAGCCTCCGACCGTCTTCTTGCTGGTGGGTCTGCAGGGATCTGGCAAAACCACTGCCTGTGGAAAGTTGGCTCGCTATTATAGAAGAAAGGGGAGATTCCCCTTGCTGGTAGCGGCAGATGTTTATCGTCCCGCCGCAGTGGATCAGCTAAAGATATTAGGGAAGAGTTTGGATTTGCCAGTTTTTTCGGCAAATAAAAATCCGGTAAAAATTTGCGAGGATTCAATTGGCCAAGCTAAAAAGGATGGGAAAGATTTAGTGATAATTGATACCGCTGGAAGATTGCATATTGATGAGCCTTTGATGCAGGAACTCTTGGAGATAAAGAAAGCTGTAACCCCTCAGGAGATTATCTTGGTGGCAGATGCCATGACCGGTCAGGATGCGGTTAACATTGCCAAAACCTTTGAGGAAAAGATCGGTTTGGACGGAGTATTTTTAACTAAAATGGATGGAGATGCCAGAGGGGGAGCCGCATTATCCATAAAGGCGGTCACCGGAAAGCCCATAAAGTTTGTGGGAACCGGAGAAAAGCTGGACGCCATGGAAATGTTTTACCCGGATCGGATGGCTTCCCGCATTTTGGGAATGGGGGACGTGGTCTCTTTGGTTGAAAAAGCTGAAGAAGCCGTAAGCTTGGAAGAAGCAGAAAAGCTGGAGAAAAAACTAAGAAAGGAAGCATTCACGTTGGAAGATTTCTATGATCAGCTCCAGCAGATAAAAAGGATGGGACCTTTGGATTCGATCTTGTCGATGATTCCTGGATTGGGCGGAAAAGTGATGAAAGGACTACAGGTTGATGAGAAAGCTATGGTACGGGTGGAGGCGATGATCAACTCCATGACCAAAGAGGAACGACTAAAGCCCCACATTATCGATGGAAGCCGAAGAAAAAGGATCGCCAAAGGGAGTGGAGCCTCAGTGCAGGATGTGAACAAGCTTTTGAAACAATTTTTTATGATGCAGAAAATGATAAAAAACTTAGGAAAGATGGACTTAAACAAATTCGATAAAGGATTCATCCTGAAGGACTCTTTTCATTCCGATAAAATGACAAATGGAAAATAACGAATTACAAAGGAGAGTAAAAACTTCAAACTAACAAACTTACAAACTTCAAACTATTTTGACTGGAGGTAAAATTGGCGGTAGCAATAAGATTGAGAAGGATGGGCGCAAAAAAAAGACCCATGTATAGATTTGTAGCCACAGATTCTCGAATGCCTCGAGACGGCAGGTTCATTGAGATTTTAGGACATTATAATCCGATAGAAAGACCAGCCAAGGTGATGGTGAAGGAGGAGAAGGTCTATTATTGGCTGAAACAGGGGGCTGTTCCCAGCGATACGGTAAAAAGTCTTTTCAGACAGATTGGGCTCTTAAGAAAATGGGAGATGGTTCAAAAAGGGGAAGACGTTTCACAAATAGTTCTAACCACGCAACTTAAAGAGAGAACCAAGAAGAAAAAAAAGAAAGCAAAAAAGGCTGAAGCAGGTCCCCCTGTGGCAGCGGCAGAGGTAAAAGAGCCAGAGAAGAAAAAGGCAAAAGCTGAAGAGCCTGAAGCCAGTATAAAAGCCGAAGAACCAAAAGAGGAAAAGAAAAAGTCCGAGGAATCTTAATGACCGAATAATTCACAGCAGATTGAAAAGATTTCTGAAAAAATCTTTGGAGAGTGGAAGTTAGACTGTTCCTACTTTAGCGGGATCAAGGAGAACGTGGTTGTTCTTAAGGAGTTAAAAGATCAAGCTAAAGCTTGGTACTCCAAAAAAGCAACTCAAATACTTGCTTTTTCAAAATCCTTTTGAACAAATCCATAAGCCGATTTATCCTGTCCTCATCTTAAGACCCAACATTTAAGGAAAGAGCCGGTTTTGGGAGTACCAACTCACCCCAAAAGATTAAACTGATTGAGAGGATTTGCGGTGGACTGCCGACGACGGACGGCGGACATGAAACGAATAACCATAGGTCAAATCTCCAAGGTGCGTGGACTCAAGGGAGAGATGGTGGTGGTTTCCTTGACCGATGATCCCCAAAGATTTTGTGGGCTGGAAAAAGTATTAGTATCAAAAGATGAAAATATAGCTGAGTTTGAGGTGGAAAAAGTCCGAATAGGTCTTGAAACCAAAAGACTCAAAGAAAAAGTTCTGCTTAAATTGAAAGGAGTTGAAGGTCCCGAAGAGGCCAAGAAATTAGTGGGAAGTTATTTGGAGATAGAAAGAGAGAACTTGGTTAGACTTCCAGAAGGAAGATATTTCATATTCGACATAATTGGACTCAAGGTGATCACCACTGAAAAGAAAGAGGTGGGGACTGTAAAAGAGGTGATTTCGCTTCCGGCTAATGATGTTTATGTGGTGCAAGGAGAGGAAAAGGAATATGATATTCCCGCCCTCAAAGAGGTGGTGAAAAAAATAGATTTGGAAAAAAAGATAATGATAATTGAACCACAAGAAGGTTTGTTAGATTAAATGAAGATAGATATTCTGACCATTTTTCCTAACATGTTTTCTGGACCATTGCATGAAAGTTTAATAAAAAGAGGGCAAGAGAAGAGCTTAGTTCAGATTAGGATTTGGAATATAAGGGATTTTGCAGAAGATAAGCATCAAACCGTCGACGATACCCCCTTCGGGGGCGGTGGCGGAATGGTGATGAAACTGGAGCCTTTGTGTAAAGCTTTGGACGCAATTTTAGAAGAAAAAAAAGATGAAAAACAAACCTGTTTAATTTTGACTACCCCACAGGGAGAAAAATTTTCCCAGGAAAAGGCAAAAGAGTTGTCTTTGAAGGATCATCTTGTTATAATCTGTGGACATTATAAAGGCGTGGATGAGAGGCTCAGTAAACTTTATCCCCTGGAGGAAATCTCTGTTGGAGATTATGTATTAACCGGTGGCGAGATCCCTGCTATGATAATTTTAGATGCAGTGGTGAGGCTGGTTCCAGGAGTTTTGGGGGATTTCGAGTCCGCCCAAGCGGATTCCTTTTACGATGGAATTTTGGGTCCTCCTCAATATACTCGTCCGGTGGAGTTCAGAGGATTGAAGGTTCCCGAGGTGTTGTTATCTGGGGATCACGAAAAAATCAAACGGTGGCGGAAAAAAGAAGCCTTAAAAAGGACTTTACAAAGAAGACCGGATTTAGTAAATTTAGATTCGCTTTCAGAGGAGGAGAAAAAGATTTTGGAAGAGATCAAAAGAGAAGTAAGAAGTTAGAAGTGAAAGATTTTAATTTTTAACTTCTCACTTCTGAAAGTTGTATCTTTGAACGGAGGAGACGATGGATTTAATTTCTGTAGTGGAATCGAAATATCTAAAAGATAAACTTCCTGATTTCAATGCGGGTGATACCTTGAAGGTGCACACAAAAATCAAAGAGGGGGATAAAGAGAGAACTCAGGTATTTCAAGGGGTGGTGATTCAGAGGAGAGGCAAAGGATTGGGTGAGACGTTCACCTTAAGGAAGATCTCCAGCGGGGTGGCGGTGGAAAGGGTTTTCCCCCTGCATTCACCCGGTATCACCAAAATAGAGCGGATACGCGAAGGAAAGGTAAAAAGAGCCAGACTCTTTTATCTAAGAGGTCTAAAGGGGAAATCCGCTCGCATTGAAGAAAAGAGAAAAGAAGAGGGAATTGAACCCTAATCTTATTTCTTTGCCAAAGGAGAACGGAGTGCACAAGCTTGCTTGTGCTGCGGAAGCTTCGCTTCCGCACTCCTCTTCCGTTGGGGCAAGAGTTGCATAGACGTGCTCGTGAGGGAACCTCTACCCCAGCCTTTTGTGTGCCTCAAAATTGGTAGGCGTGTCAGGAGCTACTCCTGACACAACTCCCCGCCAAGCTTGAGGACTGGCGGGAACGAAGATCCCTTACGTGGACGAAACTCCCCAGTCAAATATTACGTCACGGACAGCGTGTCCGTGACGAACGTGATTTAGTATCCAGTTCTCAGCCCATTTGGGCGTTTACTTTAAACCTGACTAAAGTCAGTTAGAACTTTATTTCTTAATAAAAAGCTCTGGGTCGATTTGGGTGTTGAGGTTGACCTCCAAAATCTTAGTATCCGCCATCTTTTGTCCATTAGCAAAGCTGGTGATGGAAAAAGGGATTTTTAATCCGGATATTTCTCGATAATCGGAAAATATCTCTTCCACATTGCCCGGACCCATCATAGTGGTTCCTTGATAAGATTCTTTCAAAGGGAGATGGCTCACCTGATCCACATACATCTTTAGCTGATCTCCAGCGGGATCCGGGTGATAGGCCGCCAACAGGCAGTTCATATTCGTCAATCTTGACGTGAGACTGGTTGTCCGCTATTTCCTTCTGAACGCGTCGAACCATACAATACTCGATCTGCTGTCGGAGGTACTTACTGTGAATACTATCCGGGTAAGCCTCGATGTACTTGGCATACCCCTCCAAGGAATCTTGGCTGATCGCCTGCTCCCAGGTGATCGGCTGGACTCTGGATCCTTTCAGCCTGCCTGCACACCTGCTAATACCTAATGAGACAAGCAGTATCAACAAGAAAAAAATCTCCCTCCTCCTCAAGGACGGAATTCTCATAGCCTCTATACCTCCCTTCAACAGAGTTGTTAGACATCCTCGTCCGAAAGTCCCCACTAACGGCGGGACCAAAACAGGGATTCTTACCCTTTTACCCATAAAATCAACCTCCTTTGAGTTTCTTTTTTTGGAAAGATTCATTCCATAGAAATTCGAACATAACTGGCAATTTGCCTATACCGTTTTTGAATCTATGTGTGAACAATGCCCTTGTCAACAAAAGCCTTTTAAAGTCTCTAAACAAACTATTTGGTCACAATCAACTGGAGTATCCACCTTCAGGTGGACAAAGAATTCTTTTGTATGCGTGGCAGTTAATAGTTCCTGCCAAAAGCGGGGATACTCCAAAGAGATTTTCCCGAATTTTGTAACATAGCCCAGATTTTTTTTCTGCTTAGAAAATCTTTCAAAATTTCTTTACAAAGAAAAATCTTTTCTTTATAATGTAACCGCAAAATTTTAACATGGTCTGAGCTGGAGTGTCCCGCTTTAGCGGGACCAGTAACAACTTGGAATACAATAAACTTTTTTGAATCCACCCAAAGACAGACACTCCACTCTCACTTTTGGGTTTAAGGCGTATGGCTAAACCATCTGGTGACTTGCTGATTTACGAAAGAAAGCTCTGGAAGGAGGGTTGGGAGCTAATTGCAGGGGTGGATGAGGTGGGGAGAGGTCCACTCGCCGGTCCGGTAGTGGCGGCTTGTGTGATTTTTCCCAAAAATTTTTTCTTGCCCGGAGTAGATGATTCTAAAAAGCTGACAAAGATAAAAAGGGAAGAGCTCTTCGACCAGATCATGAATGAGGCTATGGATGTGGGAATTGGAATAGTGTGGGAAAAGAGCATCGACAGGCTGAACATATTAAATGCCTCTTTCAAGGCAATGTCTAAGGCACTTAAAAAGCTAAAAACATTCCCTCAATTCGTGTTGGTGGATGGAAATCTAAAAATACCAAATCTACCCTTCCCCCAGATGCCCATTGTCAAGGGCGATGCCAAAAGCATGTCCATAGCGTCTGCCTCCATCGTGGCTAAAGTGACCCGGGACAAAATCATGCTCAAATATCACAAAAAATACCCCCAATTTTGCTTCGCCCAAAATAAAGGTTATTCCACTAAATCACATCTGGAAGCTTTGAAAACATTCGGTCCTTGTGAGATTCACCGAAGATCATTTAAAATTATACAACTTTTGGAGACGAATCAAATGGTTTTTAAAATAATGTGATTTTGAAGATGTAGGGATAGCCCTTGTGGCTGTCCGCATTATAAATAGTATGGCGAAGAAGTTTTGCTTTTTTTTAATCCTCTTGGTTTATTCCATTCCCGCAATAGCAGCATTTGATAATTGTGGGACAAGTGCTAAAACCCTAAGCCTGGGGGATGCCTCCATAGCCTTAGGAGACGAAGCTTCAGTTATTTCTACAAATCCCGGAGGATTAGGTTTTTTCAAAAAAATAGGATTTCAAGTTAGTCTCTCGCGGCTTTTTGACTTGGACGAGCTTTCCGAAAAAGAATTTTACTTTGTGTATCCCTACAAATCTTTTTCTTTCGGGGGAGGGACATACATTTTTGGCAAAGCAGATTATTATCAAGAGATGGTCTTTGCACTTGCATTAGGATATGAACTGAAAGATTATCTCTCCTTTGGTTCAAATCTGAGATATATGCGAGTTTCTTTCTCGCCCACGTATAAGTATCTCTCTGCTTGGGCAATGGATTTCGGAGCGGTAATCAAATTCAATAATAAGGTTCAATTAGGAACAGTGGTAAAAAATTTCAATCAACCCAAGCTTTTAGATAAATCCGATGATATACCGACCATCTTCTCATCTGGCATCGCAGTATTTCCATTTGAAGAAGTAACTTTGGCTTTTGATTTTTCTTATGATAAAAGATACAAAGGACAGCTTCATTTCGGTCAGGAAGTAAAGCTTATTAAAAATCTCCCCTTGAGATTTGGCATCCAAACTTCACCATCTCGATATGCCTTTGGAGTAGGATTCAATCTCAAGAAAATGGACATAGATTATGCTTACCTAAACCATCCGGTTTTGGGCGGATCCCACAAGATCAGCCTTTCATTTTCTTGGGGAGGCAAAAGTGAAAAGTGATTAAGACAAACGCATTTATTTCTGATACGAAGTAGTCCCCTCTCCCCAGTGGGGAGAGGGTAAGGCTTGTCCTGAGCGGAGCGAAGGGGTGAGGGGGAATCAAGTAGTCGTAGAATTCCTAATCCGATTTACTCCTTGACCAGAAAATCATACCAGGTTATATTAGTGAAAATTTTTTAGATAATTTCTGAAAGCGAGGAAGCCATGCCACAGATGTATAAAACGCTTATCGGAGGAAAATGGGTGGAAGGAAAAGAATTTTTGGAAGTAACCAATAAGTATAGTGGTGAGACCATAGCCTCAGTCCCTGTGGCTGATAAGGAGACCTTCGAGAAAGCAATAAAATCTGCCCAAGATGGTTTTTCTCTAATCTCCAATATGCCCGCCTACCTCCGATCAAAGATTTTAGAGAAAACATCTGAAAGTATAGAAAAGAACAAAGACGAGATTACGAAGATCATCGCCCTGGAGGCGGGAAAAGCCTGGAAACATGCTAAAGCCGAAGTGGAAAGGTCTGTTCAGACCTTCAAGTTCGCTTCAGAGGAGGCGAAGTCGATTCACGGCGAAACCGTTCCCATGGATGCCGCCATTGGCGGGGAAAAAAGAATTGGATTCTATCTCAGATTTCCAGTAGGAATTGTGGGGGCGATTACCCCTTTTAATTATCCCTTGAATCTGGTTGCCCATAAGCTTGCTCCAGCTATTGCCGCTGGATGTTCGGTGGTTTTAAAACCAGCTTCCATGACCCCCTTGACTTCTTTGAAATTAGGCGAGATAATGATGGAATCTGGACTTCCTGATGGTGCCCTTAATATTGTGATTGGTTCGGGTGGAACTGTTGGCGATTGGTTAGTAAGAGATGAACGAATTTCTATGATAACCTTTACAGGAAGTCCTCCAGTAGGGAGAAATATTAAAGAGAAATCTGGTCTGAAGAAGGTCACATTGGAGCTTGGTTCAAATTCCGCTTGCATTATCGATGAGACTGCGGATTTAGATTTGGCCGTACCACGTTGTGTATGGGGGAGTTTCGCTTATGCAGGTCAGGTTTGTATCTCCATCCAAAGAATCTATATTCATAAAAAGCTATTCGGTGAATTTACCCATAGATTTCTTGAAAGCACAAAAAAATTAAGATTAGGTGATCCTTTAGACCCAGATACGGATGTGGGTCCCATGATCACAGAGGAGGATGCCATAAGAACCGAAAGCTGGGTGAATGAAGCTGTCCAGGGTGGAGCAAAAATTTTAATCGGCGGAAGAAGAGAAAAGAATTTCTATTATCCTACAGTTCTGACTAACGTGAAGCCGGATATGAAAGTGATGGCAGTTGAGATATTCGCACCAGTGGTTAGTTTCGTCCCGTTTGACGATTTTTCGGATGCCGTCCAGATGGCGGACGATTCGATCTATGGTTTGCAAGCCGGCGTGTTCACATCGGACATCGAAAAAGCATTTCAGGCAATAAAAGGGATAAAGGTGGGTGGAGTGATTGTAAATGACGTCCCTACTTACAGAGCAGATCAAATGCCTTACGGCGGCGTAAAAGAATCGGGCATCGGCAGAGAAGGTCTAAAATACGCCATCGAAGAGATGACGGACATAAAGATGGTAGTTTTTAATTTACAGAAGTAACTTTATTCTATGTTGCATCGGGACTTTGAAGTCCCGATGCTTTCAGTATAACAGAGTCGGGATAACAATATCCCGACTCAACAAAGAAGAGCGTCACGTCCGAAGGATCCCGCTTCGCGGGAGGCGAGGCGTCCGTGGCGAGCATGAGAATAAAAAAGCTCCATGAACAAGAACAAAGTTATTGTCTTCTATCTTCTGATGTTGGTTGGACATGTAGCTCATATTTTTGAAGAAACGTGGGGACGATTCTTTTTGATAGATTCTGCCTTTGGGTTAGGATGGTTCTTGGTGACAAACTGGGTACTCCTCTGCATTCCAGTTGTTTTATTTTATTTCGTCCTGAATGATAAACCTTGGGCTTATTATATGAGCATGGTTTACGCTGGCATTATGTTTTTGAATGGTTTCGTGCATAATATTGCAACGATTGTAACAGGAAAATATTTCAACGGTTTTGCCGGAGGATATACAGGCATCGGATTCTTAGTCATTGCACCCCTGATGATATATCGTCTTAGACGAGGGATGCCAAAAAATTGAGCTGTATCGGAATGAACAAACCTGCGTGAAGCAACTCTTTTGGATTCATCCTGAAGGATTCATCCTGAAGGAGAAGACCCACATTATTTAGGAAACGATGTCTAAAAATCGAGGAAATAACAAATGAAGACAGTATCAATTGATGGAGACAATTTGACTTTAGAACAGGTGGAACAAGTAGCTTTAGGAAAAGCCTCTGTTAAAATTGATCCCAAAGCGATAAACAAAATAAATAAGTGCAGAAATTATGTGGAAAAAATAGTTGATACAGGAAAGACAGTTTATGGAATCAACACCGGCTTTGGGAAACTCTGCCGGGAAAGAATAAGCAAAAAGGATATTGAGAAGCTTCAAGAGAATTTGGTGCTAAGTCATGCCTTTTCGGTTGGTCCTGTCTTTTCCGAAGAGGAAGTCAGGGCGATCATGCTCCTACGGGCTAATGTATTAGCCAAAGGTTACTCCGGAGTGAGATTGGAATTGATTCAAACCTTAGTGGATATGATGAATAAAGGCGTTCATCCCATGATTCCGGAAAAGGGATCCGTGGGTGCATCCGGAGATTTAGCTCCTTTATCTTTTATCGCATTGGTAATGATGGGCAAGGGCTGGGTATTCTATAAGGGAAGATTGATGGAGGGAAGAAGAGCATTGAAAAATGCCGGGATTCGTCCTTTAAAATTTTCCGCCAAAGAGGGGCTTGCCTTGATCAATGGGACCTGTGTGATGACCGCTTTAGGGGTTTTGTCTTTGTTGAAAGCAGAGAGATTGGCAGAGTTGGCGGATATGGCTGGAGCAATGAGTTTGGAAGCCGCTTTGTGCACCCCGGTGGCTTTTGATGAAAACATTCAAAAAGTCAGAGCATACAAAGGACAAAAAGAGGTGGCTCGAAACTTGATAAACCTAACCAGACAAAGCCAGATCCGGGAGTTTCATAAAGCTTGTCCCAAAGTTCAAGACCCGTATAGCTTCCGCTGTATGCCTCAGGTTCACGGTGCGGTGAGAGATGCTCTTTCTTATGTTCGATCCATTTTAAATATAGAGATAAATTCAGCCACAGATAATCCCTTGATTTTTCCGGACAAGGACAAGGTGATCTCCGGAGGAAATTTTCATGGGGAGCCGGTGGCTTTAGCTTTAGATTTTTTAGGTATAGCCTGTTCAGAGCTTGCCAGCATCTCCGAGCGAAGGATCGCCTGTTTGATAAATCCTGAGATCAGTGATCTACCCGCCTTTTTAGCCAAAGAGCCGGGGCTTAATTCCGGCTTTATGATCGCTCAGATCGTAGCCGCTTCCCTGGTTTCCGAAAACAAGACGTTATCCCATCCCGCTTCGGTCGATTCGATCCCCACCTCCAACAATCAGGAGGATCATGTAAGCATGGGCACTATTTCTGCAAGAAAATCAAGAGAGATCGTCAATAACACCGAGGATGTATTAGCCATCGAATTTTTAGCCGCATCCCAAGGCATAGATTTCAGATTACCCTTGAGACCCGGAATCGGCACCGGAGAAATTTATAGAGAGATCAGAAAAATGATACCTCCCGTCACCAAAGACAGACTTTTGGTAGGGGATTTGGTGAAGATGAAAGAACTGATGAGAACAAGATTCGTATGAACGCACACGCATTTGTAGTGTTCACGTTTGGTGCTTGTTGAAATATCTTCCCTCCCTCGATGGGAGGGATTAAGGGAGGGTGAAAAGTGATGATTTATCAACATTTTCACCCCCACCTTTATCCTCCCCCGTCAAGGGGGAGGAGTTTTTCAACAGTCCCTTTAGGTGAACCTTTCGTTGGTAACGGATTCATCCTGCTCCCGCCTTTGGCGGGAGAACGGACACCTTGTCCGTTACGATAGAACGTCACGGATTCAAAACAGATTCACCGTGAACGGACGAGGGCATCCATAACGAACAAGAAAACCTTCCATGTGAACTTTGCGTTGAGCAGAAAATACAAAAAAACATTCAGAGATCAATTTTTTACTTGACAGATAATATAGTATCCATATTCTATGCAAGAAATGTTTAATGTCATCCGTAATAAGCATATATGCAATGTCTCTATGCTTGTAAATAGGCACTATGCCCAAAATTTATGGGGAACAAAGTTGAACTATGCGGATATGCCGAAGTTAGAGGCAATTTAGATAAAAATCTTGGAGGGGAGAAAGAATGGATGAAAAAGTATCTGCGGATAAGCCTCCGCAACGGGGGAAAAATGGGAAACCCCCAAGGTATGCACCATATGGTGCACACCCAAGAAAGATATTAGGACCGGTCCCCAATCTGGAGGAGTACGTTCATCCGGATTGGTGGCGCGCTATTTTCAACTCGCTTTATTTGAAGACCGATGCGGATGTGGTGGACGATCATAACATCACCCGTCAAGAGGTAGACTTGTTCTCGGAAATTATAAAACTTCAGTCGGAAGACAAAATTTTAGATTTATGTTGTGGACAGGGGCGTCATTCCCTGGAGCTGGCAAGGAGAGGATTTAAATATGTAGAGGGGTTGGATCGCTCCCATTATCTAATACAAAAGGCTAAAGGATATGAGAGAAAAGAAAGTCTTAATGTTAGATTCAAAGAAGGGGATGCCAGAAAACTTCCCTACCCTCCCGATACCTTCGACGTCACTGTGATTTTGGGAAATAGTTTTGGCTACTTTGACACCATCCAAGATGACTTAAGAGTGCTGAAGGAGGTGTTCAAAGTCCTAAAACCATGGGGCCGATTGCTGGTAGATGTTACGGATGGCCAATATTTAAGGGAGCATTTTCAACCTCGTTCTTGGGAGTGGATAGACAAAAAGCATTTTGTATGCAGGGAGCGCTCCCGTTCGCTGGATGCTCAACGCCTGATATCAAGGGAAGTAATTGCCCACGTGGAGAAGGGGGTAATTGCAGATCAATTCTATGCGGAGAGGCTTTATACTAAAGAGAGCCTGACCGAGCTTATGAAAGCCGCGGGCTTTTCCGACATAAGTTTTCACGGTGAAATTTCTCCCGACTCTCAGAGAAATCAGGATCTGGGAATGATGGAAAAACGCATTATTGTAACAGCGGTGGTTAAAAAGGAATGGACTCCACTCAAAAAGAAACCAAAGGAAATGGCAGAAAACGTGGCCGTGATCTTAGGCGACCCGACTAAACCCGATCCCCTAAAGCCGCTCTCTATTTTTGATGATGACGATCTATACACCATTGATCAGTTGAAGTCTGCATTGAGAGAGCTAAAAGATTACAAGTTTACATATCTAAATAATCACGATACTCTCATTCAAGATCTGATGAGACTGGTGGGAAAAGTAGATTTAGTTTTTAATCTCTGCGATGAAGGGTATAGCAACGATCCCCGGAAGGAGCTTCATATCCCCGCCTTACTGGAAGAATTGGAGATCCCCTACACCGGCTCTGGACCTCAATGTATCGCTTACTGCTACGACAAATCCTTGGTGCGTGGTATCGCCAAGGAAATGCGAATTCCCGTGCCAGAAGCCTTTTTTATCAAGCCAGAAGATACAGCCTTTGAATTGCCTTTCGGCTTCCCGGTGATCGTAAAGCCTAACTTTGGCGATGCTAGTTTTGGAATCACCCAAAGGAGTGTAGCCGGCAACCTGGAGGAGCTTCTAAATGCGGTCTCAGAAATACGAGAGAAATTTGGCTACGACAAACCTATACTCGTAGAAGAATTCCTTCCCGGAAAAGATCTTAGCGTAGGCATCATAGGTAACCCTCCTTCATCCTATTCGGTTCTACCCATCATCGAGGAGGATTATTCAGCGATTCCAGAAGGCTTGCCCAGAATCTGCGGCTATGAGGCTAAGTGGTTGCCCGATTCCCCTTATTGGAACATTAAATCCATTCGAGCTGATCTTCTTGAGGAAACAGAGAAATTGATTATAGAATGGTGCTTGAAACTATTTGAGCGGCTGGAGTGTCGAGATTACTGTCGATTTGACTGGAGGCTCGATGCGGAGGGGAACCCCAAGCTTCTTGAGGTTAACCCAAATCCAGGCTGGTGCTGGGATGGACACCTGGCGAAGATGACAAAAATTGCAGGAATGTCCTATGTTGAGATGCTGGAGGCTTTTTTGCGGGCGGCTGAACAAAGACTGGGAATCCAAATCAACTGGAAAAGAGAAGAGGAACAGGCTAAGCCAGCCCCTGCTACTCCCGCAACTAATAAGATATAATATGAAATTCTATTTGGCATGACATTATTAAAGGGTTACCAGCCCTCTTTGAGAGGCATTACTTTATTCATGACATATCAAGAAGAATATCATGTAACTTCTTTGTGCTTCCAACTGGATGATAACACCCGGCTGGAATAGTAAGATGAGACGAATGATAACATTTGTTCACGATGTGCACATTCCTTCTACGCTTCGCCAAAAAGAGAAAGCGATCGCAGAAACTGGCGTGGAGGGTTCGTCAAATTCTGCGAAATGCTATATTGCTATATCTCTTGTCAAACCAAACCCTCCCTCTAATTCTAACGGCTGAAACGTATTAAAAGAGTATTTTTTGTAGACTTTAAATTGGCACACTTTTTGTAGCTTTTTTATTCGGAGAAAATAGGTTTTTGCGTAAAGTTTTTGCTTGACAAAACCATAATTTGTTTTACTTTGGAGGTGAGAACAAAAAGTAAGAAAGGAAGATTCGATTTTTTAGTCCGAATTCTGGATCCGTAGGAAATGTCTCAAATCCCCGAGCCTTTTAGCAGACGCCCCGTGCGGGATAGACAAACTCCTCCCAAGTTTGAGAAAATTTTCAGTTACTGGGTGGTATTCATTGTCGTCCTTTTAGGACTTTTGGTTTTTTTGGGAGCATTTGGAATCAGCCCTCAGTTTAAAGGAATCTTGGGAGTAGTTCTGATTGGTTATGGGTTAGTTAGATTCTTGTTGATGAAAACAAAATTCGACAGGTCTAAAGAAAAGGAAAGATTGGGAGACCAGGACAAAGAAGCTAATAGAACTTTGCGTAAGTTGTAAAAGTGGTTTCTGAAAAAAACTTAAATAGAATAGATCGGAATATTTTCCTATTGGATTTGTATAATTTATGGGGTTCTTTGAAAGTTCGATTAGTTGCATAACTTCAATCGAAGCTTTTTGAAGAACTCTCTAAAAAACCCTGTCTTCGCAATATAATAATGTCAGTAGTTTGCAAATAGGAAATGTCAGGTTATGATCATCCATATGGATGATAAGAGTGTTAAACCTGACCATGAAAGAGGCGGAGAGATATAAAGTAATATCAG
>Ga0315289_10003716_pt1 | contig 23014 bp, 26 predicted proteins | sample YL17G11_40_MG_FD_203452 | JGI IMG/M metagenome (GOLD analysis project Ga0315289, IMG submission 203452) | Sediment microbial communities from Yellowstone Lake, YNP, Wyoming, USA - YL17G11_40 | ecosystem: Environmental > Aquatic > Freshwater > Lake > Sediment | place: USA: Wyoming | collected... | reverse complement strand
TCCATCATAAGGACAAGGTGAAGTTGAATTATTTGTTGCGTAAAAAGTATCTAAATCCGATATCTCTGCCATCACCCACGAACTGACAGATAAATTGTAATAAATTCTAAAAGTAAAACCACTCCAATCAAACTCATAATAATTGTAACCATTAATCAAACCTAAAGGATTTATTTGCTCCTCTTCAAAAGTTGACATTGGCTTAAACTTGTAAAACACTTTCACACAATCACAAGGAGTATTACAAACACCCTCAGAAGTGGTAAAAACATTAAAGTATAAACTTGCTCCCCAAGTTGGCATTGAGCCTAAAGGACATTCATTGACATTGTTTTTTAGGAAAGTTACAATTGCAATCCCACCAACCCCATCAGTCGTTACATTCCATTGGTCAAAGGCATCGTGCCAAATAGTAAACGTATCTAAACCAATGGTAAATTCCCAAGTATTAAAACCGTTAAAAGTTCCATTTGTTTCAACCGTAATTGTAGTTTCAGGTTGGTCAATATACTGATAGGTTATTTTTAAACACTCGCACATCTTAGTAATTTAAAGCAATATATCCATTTATTTTTGCCAAAATACTATCATACAATTGCTGTGTAACAACATCAGCAACAACTACAATTTCAGCACGTTCTTTGGCAGTTATCCACCATCCATTATTAATTGCAATAGCAACATCCCAATATCGCTTCTCTATCTCTTTATTTACCGACCTAGGTAGGTTTAAAGCCTGAGAATTTAAACGAAGTTCTGATATCATTTGAATAATCGCTTTCTTTCCATCTTCCTGTCTTTTATTGTACAAATTGATTTCTGCAGTTAAAGAATCTTGAGGTTCGTGATTACTAACTAAATCATCCAAGTCTAATTCATCTAAAATAGCAATACCATAGATGTTTAATTCTGTTTCTTCATTAACTTGAATACCAATAAATCCTTCAATAGTATTTGAATTCATTATTTCTAAATGAAGTTTTGAAGCATTAACTCTTGAAACTGTATATGTTTTTAACTTTTCCATTATGATAATTTTAAGGCAGTGATTACACGGTTACGAATTGTTCCTGTTCCTACAAAAACTTTTGCTAATAACGCAACAGTAGATATTACACCAAATGTTACAATTTTCTGAGTAGAAAAACTATTATATGAATTTGACCCTCCTGTTGTTCTAACTTCTCGACCTGTACCATTTTCATATATACCTCCAATACCAATTGCAACCCATACTGATTGATTATTGACAGTATGGGTAACTTCACCATCAATTGAAATCAACCAAGTACCCGGACCTAAAATGATGTTTTGAACACCTGCGTAAACTAAAGTGGTTATTGAAGTTCCAACTAATAATTCTTGAAAAACTTGTCCACCACCAACAGGAAGTGATGCAGGAAACGGAACAGGATTTCCCAAACCATTTAGATAATCTGTAACTAATCCTATTGGATTATTGAATTTTGCATTTAATGCAGCAATCAAATCTAATTGAGAAGCCAAAGAACCTGTAATTGCTCCCCACGCAACAGACGATGCAGAAAGTTGAATATACGTTGCTCCTGACCATCTATATTGTAAATTTGTATCAAGTGCAATATAAATTTTCCCCATTTCACCAATCAATGGAAACGAAGCAAAATTTGCAAATTCTAAAACGTCATCAACAAATGATGGTAATTGAGCAGATGGAACAACTCCACCAACTAAATCTGCTTTAAGATTAAGATTCAAACTAGCTGCAATTCCTGCTTTAATTGTTGAACCTAGAATCTTTTTCGTTTCAAAACTACTTCCGTTCCAAAAGTCAATATCGTAAAAGTCTTCATCTTGAAATACTAGACTTTCATTTGGGTACTGATTAATTTCCATAATTTATTGTGCTAAAGTTTTATTATCACCATTAGTTGTCGTTTTCTGAATACCATCTAGTGCAGTTGTTTTATACAAAACAATGGCGTCAGATTGCAAACAACCTTTAATCTTTGTTGTAAATTTACAACCATTTTCTAAATTAATTAAGTCAGGATTAAAATAACATTCCATTCTAGCAACATTTGGTGAAGGAAACGTTATTGGCATTAACAATCCTGTCAATGGCTTTAAAGGATTTGTCAAGTCATTATCATAAGGAATAACTGTACTTAAAATCCTTCTAGGAATAGATTCTCTTGGCTCAACTGTTATCATTCCCCATATTTCCGACTGATTCCAATATCCAAAATTCAAAGTATGCGTTGCTACTACTCGCATCAACTGTCCTTCAGTAACAATTCCAACATTCAAATTTGATGAGTCAATATACAACTCAATTACTTGGTCAATATTTTCTTCTGAATCATAAGGCTTAATTGTTATATCTTTTGTGTAGTTATGTGAAAGACCATTTTCAAGTAAACTTAATTCCATCTGAACTTTCCAATCTCCTAGAGTTTCATCGTACTGTTGCCAATTTCTGTTTTGATTAGGATAAAAGTCAACATTCGCATTGGTCTGAGTTAACCAATATTGCCAATTAAATATGAACGGAAAATAAATACCAACTGCATACTGACTTGGTGTGTCGTAAATAGGAAGCAAATATAATTTCGCTTCTCTTTTCAATGACGTAGTTGGTAAATTTGGATTCACAACCATTGTCTGATTTAGCAAGTATCTACCATCATTTGAAATCAACACACCTGTAAAATTGAACGCTATTTGTAACAAAGTGAAATCATTCTGAGTGGATGTATTAAACGCTTCAATCTTTGCCGTAAACGAATCAATTATAGCAAATTTATCTAACATAAAATATCCAAAATATCCTGTATCGTCTTCAGTATTGAATTCAATTTCGTCAGATGTAGTAATCAATTCTGTGATGTTTTCTGAATGGTCAAAATAGGCTGTTTCCCCCTCGATAATCAATGGAGCACCAACAGGCGCACTGCAAGTTAATTGGTCGGCAAACGCTAGTAAATTGACGTTCCCACATTTAACCCAAACATAGAACAATCTATCTCCATCTTCACGATTACTCATAAATGAATTCATTGCACCATTCGGAGTAAATGTCAATTCAATAGTTGTTTGAAGTCCTAAAACAGAAACATTATCAATTGTAATTGTCCATCCTGCTCCTGAACCATTTTGCCCTGAAATTAATAACGGAATACCAATGCTTGAAGATGGTAAAAATAACCCTAAATCTTTTTGAGATAATAACTGATTTTTGTAGTACGTTTCATCCAAAGGAATATAAGACGCACCAATTCCAACGTCAGCAATCGGACCTTCAACAATAATTGTATGTGACGAAGGAGCGCAATAGTCTATTTCTTGAATTCCTTGCACTAATACAGAATTAATCGGAAACGTATTGTACCCTTGATTAAACCATCCTGTGTTTGCCGTTTCATTCAGTACTTTAGTGTATAGATTTGAGGTTTCAAGTGGCTCTCTTGACCACTTCAATTTTAAATACGGCTTTAAACATTCAGAAGTATTAAACCAACTCTGTTCGTAAACACCTGAATTTGAAAAGTCCAAAGACAATCTAAATGCTACTTCGTTTGTTGCAGGATTTGGAAGCCTAGTCAATGACGAAGATATTAAATACTGCCCTGACTGATTTCCTGTAATTGTTCCTAACTGAACACCGGCTATTGCTATTGAATTTGTATCACTATAATTTACTCTTGACACTTCTCCATCAATCAAACTGAACTCAGAACCAGAAACACTGTTTTTAACGTGATTCAAAAGAACCTCCATATCGCCTCTACCACATTGTGATGGAACTTGAATTGAAATAAATTCATTATTTGCTGGAATAGGCCAAAAGGGAATTGTTCCTAAATCAATAACTTGTGCATCAACATAGTTAATCGTTGTACTCCACGAATTTATTATCGTACCTCCAAATGAATAAATGTAACAAACTACTGTATCTCCTACTCTAAACCCTTCATCAATCCAAGAAAGTGAAGAACTTGTAATCGTATTCAATGACGCATCAAGTATCAAAGAATTGGCTAATGATGAAATCCTAATACTTGACCAGATTGTAACGACCATGTTGAACCTATCTCCAGCATTATTTTTATACGCTGGTAAAGGTCCGTTTCCGAAATTATCAAAGAATTCAACGTTCTGGATTAATACTGGCATATCTTTTAGTTAATTCGTTTAATTTTGTAATATCTCCAGATTTAATTGCTTTTTTAATTTCATTCATATCTGCCTGTGCGAAGCTTATTTGTGGTTTAACATCTTCGGGGATATTTGCCAAAGTTGCATCAAAAGTTTTTAACAACGTTTCAAGCTGTCCTTTAATACCATCAATCATATTTTGAGCTTCTAAAATGTCCATTTTTTAATTAATTTTAATCGTTTCAACGTGTCCATCAGCGTAATCAAACGGCTCTTTGTAACTTATTAAAGCATAAGATTTTTCGTCTAACCATTCAATTCTTAATATTTCAACTATGTTTCCATTAACATCTGCAAAGTTATTCGTCTGTAAATCTACAAAATCTTGTTCAGAAATTCTTGTTCTAATTGAATTTCTTACTTTATAATCATTTAATTGAATTTGGTTTATGTAATGGTATTTATTCCAAAGAACTGTCGCGCTTAAAAAATCAATATAATTTGCTGGTTGTTTCCCTCCGATTAAATATAACATTTTTGTCTGTGAATAAAACTGTGAACTGATTTGTAACACCCCAACTCTATTTTCTATAATTGAAGCAAAATTTGTTCCACCCCCGAAAACCCCAGTAACTTCATCCACTACTTCAAAAAACACTTTTACAAACTTTTCTATCCAATTTAAACCTTTTTTTCTTCCACCCAACGCAAAGGGTACATTTATATCATTAAGTCCTTTAATCGTTACTAAATCGGTATTAATAGGACTTAAAGGCTCCGTACTATATTCGGCATCTGTTGGGTCGTAAAAATCAAGCGTATGAGTGTCTGAATAATCTACTTGATAGTGAATATAATATCGTTTCCAAGCTTCTTCTAGGTTTAATGTATATTCATCCATTCGTTCCCCCTGTAATGCCAAAGCTGGAATAATGGAGTTCGGAGTGATATTCTGCCAGTAATTTCTTATTTCTAACTGAACAACTCCATTCACAACTTTAGTTTTTGCGTTAAATTGGGTTTCAATTGCTGTTATCAAGCTTCCTAAAGTTGGGGTTGAATCGTTTGCTGTTGGATAACCTTTGGTGAAACTGAAATTTAAGTCGTTTGCAACATAGTCAAAAATAGATTTTTTCTCTTTTAAAATTGGAACAGGCAAAATTGACAACCCCGAAATGGAATCAAGCAAGGTTGACTGAAAAGAATAACCCAAATATTGACAACCTTTTGAAATTAATTCTTTCACTTTTGCACCCTTATAATATCTAATTTTTGGAAAAATTAAATCAAATAATTGTTGAGCTAATTTGATAACGGCAACCAAAACTAATGCAGTATAAATGATTTGAGCAATAACTGTAACAACTAATGAAATTATTGAACCCAAAGGAGGTAAAGGAGGAACTGTTGCATTTGGAGTTACGGCTTGAATTAAATTACCAGTTGCAGTTGCTAAATCACTAACTGCTTGTATCAATTCCTTTGTCATTACATAAAGAGAAATCGCGATTGGTATTGCAATTTCAACAGCATTATCTTTTATGATTAAATATGGAACGTCAATAAGGGTTAAAACAACCCCTTTATTCCTCATTAATTCAAAAGTTAAACCATCAGCATTCTCAAAAAACTGGTCTTTTCCTTTTCTGCGTTTGATTTTTACTTCTATTTCGTGGCTTCTAAAAATGGCATTTTCCAAGAAATCAATGTAATATTCCAAAGTTATTCCCCCGTTCATTGTTACGGTGTAAGGTAGTCCTTCAAATGGTCCTTGTGCCTGTAAATGGTTGTCAATAATTATTTTTGCTTCTCTTGGTAAAATAATTGTGTCAACGTTTAATGCAAGTTCATTCGGTCTATCTGTAAAGTCGGATATAACCCCTATCTCTGGGAGGTTTCTCGGTGCAATTTCAGTCCCATTTAAAAAATGTCTCATTTCACCCTGAATTTATTATAAATAATTGAATTCCCTATTTTTTGGCTGTGGACAATATCCATCGCACCCTGTACAATACGACCAACTTCAATATTACTTTCTGGCTTGTCGGCTATAACCCTTCCAATTTCATCAAGCTTTTTAAGAACTTCTATTGAATTCCACCCTGTTTGAATTTGCACGGCTCCTTCACCCTTTTGCACTAACTTCCCGTTATTGTATTCCATAGCAATTTTGGCTATTTGATTTGTGGTTAAATCACCAGTCATTCTTGATAAAGTTGGGTTTAATATTTTTTCCGAGCCGTCAACCCTTACAATATGTCCATCCCTCCCCGAAAGTTGAGGTTTTCCAAGAGCATCACCAACGGTTGTTTCTGTACCCTCGTAAAATGTAGGAATACTTTGAATAAACTGGCTTAAAAGCGTAATGTCAGTTATTGTTTTTGCAAGTGGGTTTTTTTCATCCTTTTCAACGTTTGAAGTATAAGCCGAATAAACACTTTCAGCAAGTTTTATTCTTTGTTGCTTTCTTGCTTCGGCTTCTTTTTTACGATTAGCTTCAACTATCAATTTTTGCTGTTCTGCCAGACTTTCTTTTGCTGTTATGTTTCCATTGATTGCAAGTTGTTGTAAAATGTCACTTTGTTTTTCCGCCATTGCAATTTCTTTATCGTATTGTGCAATTTTATCATTTGAACGCTTAATAAAATAGTCTGCTGTCAATTTGATAAACTCCCTTTGATTTTCAAACGATTTTTTTACGACTTCTTCTGTTTTATTTGTCTTTTCAGCATAATCTTCTTGAGCCGTTTCCAAATCTTTTAAAGTTGTTTTTGTTTTATTTGCTGTTTGCTCCTCCAGTTTTCCAAGTTCATAATCTCTTTTTGCTTTTGCATTTATAACCTCTTGTTCTGTTGTGGCATTATCCATGCTTTCCAAAAATTGTCTTTCAATTATAGCTTTTTGAAGTTTGTATTCTTCATCAATAAGTTGTTTAATTAAATCAACGCTATATTGACCAGACTGGCTTATTGAATCCATTTGGCTTTGAATAGCCGAATCAATGTTTGCATTTGCTTCAAACAGTGCAATTTCATCTGTTAAATCTTGCGTTTCTTGCATCAAAGTATTCATTCGTTCCAGTTGGTCGTTTGCATCCTTCATTTTCTTGGTTTTTACCTCAATTGCTTTTCCACTTTTAACTGTTTTTGCTGTTTCAATTTCTGTTTCATTTCCAAGTTCTATTTCTTGAACCGTTACATTGTGCAAACCGTTTTCTAATTCTTTTAATTTTTCAGTATAAATAATCGATTCTTTTTGTTGACCACGAATTGCACCACTTAAAAGAGTATATTTAGCAATTAAAGCACTTTGAGAAATACTTCTGAAAAACACGTTTGTTGAAACTGCTTCATCATAATCAGCCTTGATTAAATCCCTTTGAGATTGTAATTTTTGAGCGTTTAAATAAACTTCAATTTTAGCCTGTTTCAACCTTGTTTTTGCCGTTTGTATTATTGCTTTTTCTTCATCAATCATTTGTTGTTTAGTAAACTTTCCACTAGCTTTTCTTAAATCCAAAAGTTTCATTTCTGCTTCAAATTGTTTATCGATTTCTGCAACCTTTGTGTTCGCTGTTTTTTCAGCACCAGCCAAAATGATATTGAAAGCTTTCATTTTTGCCTCCGCTTCCGAAGCCCCCGAAGCAATATCCCAAAGAGCCGTTCCAAGTTCAAGTGCTAACCCAATCACAACCATCCAAGGAACAGCCGTCATTGCTTTACCAGCTTTTGAAACTTCTCCTCCAGCTTGTTTGGCTCCTTCACCCATTTTTTTAGTTCCAGAAACAACGTCTTTCATACTAGAAATTGTATCTTTTAAACCTCCATTAAATATAAAATTCTTTGCCTGAACAGCTAATAAAATAGTTCTGTAAGCACCCCACGCAACAACAGCTTTTCCAACATATTCTAAAATTGTCCCAAGATTTCGAGCGATAAAACTCAATCCTTCAACTAATATTTTACTTGTTCCTTCACCACTTGAAAGGCTTAATACAACAGCATTCCAACTTTCTTTCAATTCATTAAAGGCAAAGGATAAAGTTTTTGTTCGGTCCTGTGCTTGTTTGGAGGCTGTTCCCTGTTTATCCATTCCAGCCGTTAATTCTGCAATACGTTCTGTATTTTGAATTAAAGTTGTTGCTGAAACCGTATTTTCTAAACCGAAAACTTTAACCATTGAAGCGTTGTCTTTTAAAAGTGGTTTAAGTAGTTTTAAACGCTCTGAAAATGGCTTTGATTTGTCTTTTAAATCATCAAAAGAAACTCCCAAAGCTTTCAATCGTTCTTGTGCTTCTTTTGGCAAAGCATCTGGAGCTGAAATTTTTAACATAACATTTCTTAAAGCCGTTCCAGCTTCTGCACCTTTTAACCCTTTTTCAGCTAGTGTTTCAATTAATCCGACACTTTCTTCAATAGGTACATTTGCATTTTTTGCAATTGCTCCAAATTTTAATAACGCTTCCGTAACCTGTGGAATTTCTGCTGAACCTAATAAAGCACCGTTTGCAAGTGCATCAATAAATTGACCAGCCTTTTCCGCTGGTGCACCAAATTGATTCATGGCATCTGTCAAGGCTGTTGCTGATTCTGGTAATGTCATTCCAGAAGCCTGTGAAAGTGTTATTGCTGACTTTGTAACAGCATCAAGAGCCTTTGCATTTTTTAAAAGTTCTGGTTTTGCCGAGCCAATTAATTTATAAGCTTCAATAACAGCACTCGCGCCACCTTGAACGCCTTTGCCCATTTCAATAGCTTGTTGCTTATAAAATTCAAGGTCTTTTCCTCCAGCACCAGTAATCGAAACAAGGTCTGCGATTTTTTGGTCAAATTCAACAATAGTTTTTCCGGCACTGGTAACAACCGTTCCAATTCCAAAAGCTAAACCAAGTTGACCAAGTCCATTTCTTAATTTATTAACGGCACCCGAATAATCACCAACTTTTCGGAAATTATCACCAACTGTTTTATCTAATTTCTTTAATTGAACATCCCCTTGTTGAGCCGATTGAGTAACTTTTTTATAAGTACTTGCTAATTCTCTGTATTCTTTGGTATTTCGTTTTCCAGATTGCTCCAAATGAAGTAATTCAGCACCTAATTTCTTGCTTTCGTTTTTTAATTCCCTAGTTTTTAACTCTAGTTGCTTATAAGCATTCGCTTCATTTGTAATTGCTTTTGTTTGGCGTTCAATTTCTTTAGTTGCTTTTGCATCTGCTGTGGCTTGTTGTTGGCTTGTTTTAAGCTTCTGTTGAGTTGATTTCTCTATCTCTGCATCGGCTTTGGCTTTTAATGCTTTTAAACGGCTTAATTCTTGTTCAATTTTGATTGAATCCTTTTGAATTGCGTTAACCTTTGTAACCGATTTTCCAAATTCATCAATACTTTTTGAATTATCAAACTTTGCGCCTGTAATTCCCTTTTTTAAAACAGTAGCCGTTTCACGAAATTCATTATTAATCTTCTCAATTGAAGTAATTGTTTTTTCGGCTGAATCTCTTATGTATTTAAAGATGTCAATTTCCGCAATGTCTGAACTTGTTATTTTTTTTGCCATTATTTCTATTTGTTTGCCCTTGAAAATTCGTCCAATAAAACAAAGTATTCAAAAGCCGTTATTTCTTTAATTCTTATTCGTTCTCCCATCCATTTTCCAATGTGGACCAAGGCTTGTTCAATACTCATTCCATTTCCAGAATTTGCCAACATACTTTTCAATCTTGCTTCCTCAATTTCAATTAATGTTAACTTAAACCGTTCATGTGTTAAGATAAAATCAATTTGTAAAAGAGCTTTTTTCTTCATTAAATTCAAATGCTTTAAATGAATTTCTGTTAATCCTCGCTCTAGTATGTAATTATCATAAATTCTTAACCAGCGTTCAATATCTTTTTTTCCGTATGTACTGCAAACTCGCTTGTTTACATAGTTAAATTGACCGTCTAAACACTTAATCCAACTTTCCAAAGGAATATCCTTAACCGATTTCCAATGACCTCCTAATAAATGCGATGTACTTCTTTTTAATTTGTTCACGAAGCTTATCCATGTTTTCTGTAGTGAGTCCAACAATACCATCCCCATATTTAAAAAATAAATTATCCGTTCCCTTAATTGGGTCCGCGTCAATAATAAAACTATCTGAAAGTACTGTTATAAACATACTTTTGTAAAAATCTCCTGTATCTTCCAAAGTGTAAGGAGTACCAGCAATTTTCAACGGGTTAATACTTTCTGTAAATTCTGAATATAACCCTAATAAATCCCCATCCTCGTCAATTCCTTGTTGTAATTGGTCTTTTTGAATCCAATCTAATATAAACCTCTTTAATTCATTATCAAACGCTTCATACCACGCCATTTGCCCTGAAATAACCATTGCTTTTCGTAGTTTGTCGCCTAATAAAGTTTGCATTAAATCAACCATATTGCAAATGTATTCTTTTTCTTTATTAATGTATAAAAAAAGGGTGCAAATTGCTTCACACCCTTTCACCATTTTTAGGTTACGTTTTATTCAACGTTTTTCGCTTTTTTTCCGTTTGCTTTCTTCCAAGCCATTTTCACGATTAAAGCGCTAATATGACTGAATTTTTCTACGGCTTCCTTTTCTGTTATTGATTTCAACGTCTCCGTATGAATACCAATTTTTCCGATTTGGATATACATTTCAAACCTAAATTATACAACTACCTCTGTTCCGTTTCCAATGAAACCAGTTTTGTTCAAAGTGAACGTTAAACTGTCTGAAACTGATTGAGAAGCATAAGTAATTGTGTATGTTCCATCTGGTCCTTCAATAGCCGATAATACGATAACAGGTGCCGGAGTAGTATTATTAAAAATTGAAAAATCTGGAGCTGTTCCACCGATAAACTTTAACTTGTTAATTGCCGTTCCATAATCAAAATCTAATTCAATAACGGCAACAGTTTGACCACAAGAAACAAAGTCAAAATTCACATCAATTAAGCCTGTTAAAGAATTAAAATCAATTCCAGCTTCTGTTGGTGTAATCATATAAAGTGTTGAATCGTCAAATAAACGAGCGAAATCAAAAGCCACCATAATTTTTGAAGTTGTTGAATCAGTTGCAACCATCCAACGAGGGTCAAAGCTTGGATTATCAACTGGAACAGGATATAAAACGTCCCCCTCTTGACTGCCTACTAAATCACCATTTACATCAACGATATAAACCCCAAAATCAACGCAACGATTACCTTTTAATTTTCCAAGTAAAGTCGTGCTTGAATCTTCTGCCCAAAGTTCCCCAGCGAAAGAACGAACTCCTTCACGTAAAAACACTTTACGTCCAGAATTACTTTCTTCGAATTGTGAATCAGCTTTTGGCATTTCAACATTCTCAAATTTTGGTAACGGGAACCAACGTTTTGAAGCATCTGCTTCGTTTACTAAATCAGACCAAACAGGCAAAGGAATAGTTAAATTTATTCCGTTTCTTGTTCCATCGTTTGCGTATAACGGCACCATGATAAGTGTCGAAGTTACGCTTTGAATTGGAATACAATTTGGTTGCCCTGTGTTTCCTAATCCATTTGTGCAATTACATCCTACTGACATATTTTCTCTTTTTTTTAATTTAACAAATACAATTCATCCCTTTGTAAATCGGTAGGGTTAACCTTAAATCAACAGACGTTAAATTCGCATCAATTATATTATTGATAAAACCTTTTTCGCTTTCTGTTCCCAGCTTGTCAAGCACTTTTTGTCTGTAATCGGTTACGGTTTTAAAAATTGGGTTTTGCACAATCACTTTTTTAAATTCTTCAACCATATTTAATAATGATTGCACCCTAAAATTGTGAATGTCCTTTATTTTCCAACTTGTGACCAATCGATTATCAGAAAAAATAAGTCTTAATTCTGCTTCTCTTTCAATGGAACTTTCTCTACCGAAAGGAACTTCGTTTGCTGGTAATATTAACCAAATGAAAGGTATTTTGTCCTTTTCTATTTTAGTTAACAAACCCCATTCGGAGTTAACCTCTAAAGGCGTTCCATATAAAAAAATTGGAGCCTTTAAATAAACCTCTGTTCCTAAAAAATCAGTATCAACCGTGATTGTGTTTAAAACATAATCAACAGCTATAATTTTATAAGAAACATTGTTTTCATCCTTAACAAAACTCCCAACTCTCGCCCATTTTGGATTACAAACAGTAATCAACACCGTTACAATCGACTTTATTTCCAATTTAAGGGACATTTTATCGATTATTTCTCGTTTAACTATGTTTACTATATCTTCCATTAAAAGAACGGGATTAAAACGTGTTTTTTAATACCGTGAAATTCTGGATAAATAACCGATTCTTTTTTAATGTATGCTTGAATTGCTTCGTAACTTGTTAAAGCTTCCGAATATCTTCCGTGCAAATTTGCCATCGCAAAAGTCGAATTTAAACTGTTTTCCCCAGCGTTTTTCTGTGCTCCATCAACTGTTTGTTGAGTGTAAGCATCACGAGAATACTCAAAATAAATAAAACCAATTAACATATCAACCAAACCTTTTGATTCCCATATTTTACCTTCACAGGCATCCTCTTGAAAAACAAGAGGTGCTGTGAGAATGGTATAAATAGGATTAACCGAGCCGTCCCAGAGAGTGTATAAGTCCAAACCAAACAATTCACGCAATAAAGAAACTTCTAAACGGTCAATATAAAATTGAAGTTTAATTTCTGTTTCTTCTGTGATTGAAAGTTCATACTTTCCAACAAAATCTTGAACGGTTAAGATTGAAGCCATTTAGTTTTATTTTTTAGTTGTTTTCCTGTTCTGCTTGTGCTGTTTTTATCAATGCGATTATTCCAGCTTTTTTTGTTCCCTCTGGCACTTCAATTCCAAGTTTTTCAGCAATTGGTTCAAGGTCAATTATTCTTAATTTTGATAAATCAACCTCTTTCGCTTTGCTTTTTTCCTCGCAATCTGGGCATCCATTTGGAGCCTGTGAGCATTTACAAAGTTCTGCAATCCCGTTCGCTAAATACCATTCAGCCGTTCTTACTTCGTCCCTGTTTCTTGCTTCGAAAATCTCTCCCTTTTTACGGGGAGAGTAATCTCTTGTGAATTTAATTTTCATCTTTTAAAAGATTATGGTTTTGTGATTGCTGTTAACGCTGTTGCAATATCTGAACACTTCATGAACGCATCACGATTGATTAAACGTACATGGAATTGAAGTCTTTCAACTGCAACCATTGTCACCAATTCATGTTCAATGTTATCCTTATTCTCAAATGAAGCCACTACTGTCGTTTTCTTTCTGTCAAGAATTTTTCCTTTTGTAGAATCTAAAACGTACATCGTATTCTGTGCCACAATTGGAGAAGTTACAATTCTCATATCCCCAACTCTGTCAGTTACTCCAAACGCAAAATTCGGGAACAAATACATTCCATTCAAATCTTTAGCCAGTAAGTAGGTAACCATATCAGTATAATTCATTATGATAGTGTCTGCATTCCATTTGTTTTGCTGTCCAAAAGTGTAGATTTGTGCTTTCATACAAATTGCCAAATCTCCCAAGGTTGGAACTGGGATTGCTAAACTGAAATCTGCAAGAACATTCGATGGGTTAAATTCACTTGAAATAAAGTCTATTGAAAGCATATCTGTTGCCGTTGCCGAAGCACCTAATAACAATTCATATTCAGCTTTTAAAGCAATAGATTCGTTTATTAAAGTGTTTATTTCGCCCTCAACAAATGCGTAATCATCCATCATATCGATACAAATATCAACGATATCACGAAGTTTTGCTAATTCAACAGTTCTTTTCGCCCAAGTTACTTTGGTTGTATGCGTAGAAGTTGCACAAGCAATCACGAATTTAGCATCACGAGTTACAACGTTTTCTTCCCAATAGTGAAGATATTCAGTGCTTACTGGACCTCTTGAAAATAAGTCCATTATATTGGTCATTCTTACTGGTTTTCTTTCAATTCCAGCTTCGATTGTACCTAAATAATCACGGTCTCCAATATCGGTTGCTCCCTGTGTTCCTTTGTTTACTTCCATTGAGAACCCAGCGTGTGCTTTTTGCTGTGTAGCGTTCTCTTTCATCGCCTTGATTGTTTCAGAGTGCTCCATAATGTAAGCTCGTAAACCTTTGTTTACTTCTGCTTTAACGCCTTTTTCACTAAGTGATTTCATTGCCAACATTACTGTTTTCATGTTTTCACCTAATAAACGCATTTCTTCCGTTTTCCCTTCGTTTAATGCCTTAACAGCGTTATCCAAAGCAACTTGGTCAACCTTTCCTTCAACTGTTTTTTGCAATTCGTTGATAAAGGATTTCATTTCAGCGTTATACTCCTTGTATAAATCCGCTTGTTCTGCTGGTTCCATAGCATCAAACGCCTCTTGGCTGTGCCCTTTTGAAACTAAAAATTCTTTAAAATTTTTCATTGTTTTTTTGTTTATAAATAACTACTAATTTTCTGTGAAGCCTTGTCCCCAGATTTGTTGTTTGAAGTGTTTAAAACGGCTTCGGTTTCTGGAGTGATAATATCGGCTCCAGTATTTTCTTTTTCAATTTCAATTTCAATTGTGGGGGTGTAAGCATTTGAACCTTTTACAACGGCTGAACCCTCTATTACTTTTGCTTCCGTAATTGCGTAAAAAAATCCTTTATGGTCTGCAACTTCTTGATTTACAACTATTGGATAATACTTGTCCCAATTAGCTTTTTCACTTGAATACATCGCTTCGTTGGAATCTATACAAAGGAACATTTTAATATATCGCATCCCAACAGAATGATTTAAAACCCTCCCTTTTCTGTACAGATTAAACATAAATTCGTTAACATCTTTTTTGATTTGAGCGTTAAAAATCAATGCTTCTGTACTGCCCACAAATTTAAAACCTAATTTTTTCCAGTCAATTATTTCTGTTGTCGCTATTAAATTGTCATTTACAGAATCAGCAATAACATTTTCAAAGTCCATTTGGTGCTCTTGTAATAAAAGCAAAGATTTTGTTTCGTTTAATGATTTTTTCCACAACCCGTTGATATGGCAATCCATGTGAGAGTCAATGACATTTGTGGTGTTAATTATCAATTTTGCATTTAAAACTGTTGAATCCTCTCCAGTAACATCAACACCAGCTTTCTGAACTCCATTATCTTCTTGAATTACTGCATTACAAAAATCCCCATGCTTAATCGCGTTGGTTTTTTGAGTAATAATCAACTCTTTATTCTTAAAGATGTATGCAATTTCTTGTTCCTTTGTCATTTCTTTACAATTTGTTGAGTTTTAACGGCTTTTTCACGGTCTTTTTTAGCCTGTTTAATGGCTTCAATCTTTTCCTTTTCCATAACTTGTTAGAAATAAATTTGATAATCCTATGGCAAATGTAGAATAATTTATTATAAATGATTTAATTTGCAATAAATTAATCGAATTTAATTATGGCTTTAATCTCTGTTCCAGAAATAATGAATGCTTTTTTTAATACTTCAAGGGAGTATTACAAAACACCAAAACTTCCAAATCAAACTCAAATTTTAACAGGGGAAGCACAATTTTTAAATCCTGACACTTGGAACGCTCATAATATCTTTATGACTACTCCCCAGCTTTACGCTGTAATTAATCGGAGGGGTTATTTGTTAGCTTCTGGAGTTTGGCGTCATTACAAAGCTGGAAAAGATGGTAAACCAGTTGAAATTCTTAATTCTCCAGCCGTTAAACTTTTAGAAAATCCTAATCCCTTAGTAAAGGGAAATGATTTAATAAGACAATGGAACGAGAACAGGTGTGTATTCGGTAACAATTACGAGTATATTTTAAAGGCTTTTAATAATCAAGATTTGCCTGACCAATTAACAAACATTGACCCGACAACAGTAGCTATTAAAACATCTGGAAAATACTACAAACAAACAAAAATTGAGGATATTATTCTTTATTACGAAGTTTTTGAAAAGGGAAATTCAGTTGCTATTGACAAACTGGAAACAAAAGAGGTTAATCATACAAGAATAATTAACGCTTTAAACGCTGTTAAGGGCGAAAGTCCGATGATACCTATTCACATGCCTATTTCTAACATTCGTGCGTCATACCAGTTTAGAAACGTTATTATGACCAAGAAAGGAGCACTTGGATTGCTTACAAATGCTTCCAAAGATAGTTCTGGAGCAATACCACTTTCAGATATAGAACGTAAAAGAATTGACAAGGAATATCAAAGACAATTTGGAATTGATAAGGACCAACAACAAATCCTCATGACAAATGCTTCTTTAACATGGCAATCAATGTCATTTCCAACAAAGGATATGATGTTATTCGAAGAAGTAGATGAAGATTTTTTAACAATCATTGATAATTACGGCATGAATGTTAACCTGTTTAGTCGTACAAAAGGGAGCACCTTTGAAAATCTTAATGAGGGCATGAAACAAGCTTATCAAAGTACTATTATACCAGAAGCCGAAGAACTAGCAATGCAACGTTCAGAACAGTTTAAATTGCTTGAAAAAGGCGAATTTCTTGAATTGTGTTATGCTCATATTCCAGTTTTACAGGAAAACCGAAAAGAGAACGCTGAAATTTTGGAACGTAAAGCCAATACAATTAAAACACTTTCGGAAGTTGGAATGTACTCCAGCGAAGATATTAAACGGCTTGTTAAATTAGAATTATAATAACAAAGGGAGCTTTTAAACTCCCTTTTTTTGTTATCTAATTAAATCCTTTAAATGTTCGTTCACCTCTTGTCTTGCTTCCCTTAAAAGCTTTTCAATGTGATGGAAGTTATTAATCTTTTTAATTTGTTCCTCTATTGTTACTTTTTCCAATGGTTCAAACTTATTTGGATTGACTTCTAAAAATCTTGTTCCATTTTCCATTTTTCCAATGTAAAAACTCTTTTCTAAATAGTGGCAAAAACTTCTATTTTCATCCTCGCCATTTAAACAAATTTTGAATTTTATGTAAAGGTTGTTTTGTCCTACATCAAACCAGCAATATTGATTCAAATGACCTTCTTTGACTTCATTTGAAATTCTTTCAGTCAAACCATCTAGGAATACCAGATGTTTTTTTGTTTTTTCTCCATTTGCTGTAAATATTTTTTCACCCTCTAGTTTCTTAAAGGTTTTTAAAATAAACTCTGCATTTGAATTATAAAATTTATTCAAATAATTAATTGCTGGAATAAGTGTGTTAAGTGCTTTCATTTTTAGTGTTTTTATTTGGTTTAAATTAAAGGGGAATTTCACCCCCTGTTGTTCTTGAATTATTTATGAAATTTTGCCGTTATCAGCGAATGAATAATAACTTTCTTCTGTGATTATAACGTGGTCCAATATAGGTAAATCAATCATTTTACCAAATTCAACCATTTTTGAGGTTAACCTTAAATCGGCTTCGCTTGGTGTTAATGCTCCGCTTGGATGATTATGGCAAAGAATCATCGCTTGTGCATTTGCTAATAATCCACCTTGAAAAATAATTTTACCATCTGCAACAGTTCCTGAACAACCTCCCTCGCTTATTTTAATGACTCCTAGCACTTTATTTGCCCTGTTTAAGTACATAACAAAGAACGCTTCTTTATACTCCATTATATCGGAGAAAAACGGTCTAAATATTTGACAAGCTTTTTCACTTGATGTTATCTTTTCCCTGTCCGATGCTTTAACCTTTGTTGTATAGGTTAATTTTACTTCTGCAATATTGTTCATTTTGTAGTGTTTTTAGTGTTAATTATAAAGGGGCAATTTCACCCCACCGTTTTTTTTTAGATTACTTCATGGTATATTGAAACGATAGTGGTATCTATGTGGTGTTCGTCAGAACATTCTCCACAAAAATCATATTTTCTATCTTGTTCGTACTTATTCATTTTTAAAAATTCTTTATATTCTGATTTTGTCATTTCGATTTCCTTTGTCATTTCTCTTGTGATTGTCTCTGTATAAACGATTTGAACTCTCATAATTTCTAATTTTTAAATTGTTTTGTTATTAAGTTACCTCTAGGAAGTAAAGGTTCACACATCTGCTCCTTTATCTGTCGGTCGTATCGGTTGGAATTTTATACCTTTACTTCCTTTCGGTTTACAAATATACATATATATAAATATATAAACCTAATAAAAAGTGAATTATTTTTAAATTATTTTTGTTTTTAAGCTGAAACCCTTGATTTTACTGGTATAAATCGGAGTGAAAAGATTTAATCATTGAGCATAAACCCTCCAAACTGTCTGGAGCGTCGTCGTGTTCTACTTTACCAGTCTTTAAATACTCAGTTAAATTCTTCATGAAGTGGTAATAGTCGGAGCCATGTTCGTAATCTGTACGGAAATAACAATACTCCTTGATAAAACCAGCCATTTGAATAATTCTTGAATGTTTATTACTGGTTGCTCTAATTGGTAATAAGGAAACCATTCCATTGACTAAAGGTGTCAACAGTTGTACATACATGCCACCTCCAAAATTAGACTCCACACGGCAATATTCTGGAAGATGTTTATTAAGTATTTCAGCACTCATTCCAACGTTGTCTTCCGTTCCTTTTGTAGTGTATAATACATCGTGAATATAAATCTTTTTACCTATTAAATAACCAATTGGAACTGAATGAGCATCTGTTCCCGTGTCAGCAACATCAATAAAAGCCAATTTTCCGCTAATTTCAGCCGTTTTAAGGTCGTTTCCGTTATAATAGTTCAAATCCTCTTTAGCAAACAAAAGTCCCTCTTTAGGTTTAGGATTTTGCATGTATTGAGTATCAAAAACAAATTCATTAATTCTTCTTAATTTATGAAGTTCTTCAATTGTATGTTTAAAGGACCAAAGAGCCGTTCCATCTGTTTTGATTACTGGTAATGAAACAACCTCCCATTCATTCGGTTCATTATCCATTAAATATCCACAAAGGTCGTTTGAGTGAAGCCTTTGCATAATTACAATGATTGGAGTATTTCGGGAATTTACACGGTTCCGAATAGTTGTATCAAATTTGTTGTTAATCTTTTCTCGGACCGTTACAGAACCAGCTTCATCTGGTTTAATTGGGTCGTCAATAATAATTGCACCTCCAAAAGAGCTTATTGTATTCGGTTCCGTAAATTCGTCAATATCGTTTTCTTCCCTATCAACTTCTCCAGCTCCAAATCCTGTAACTTGCCCACTGGCTGAACGTGCTAAAACTCCACCGCCCTCCGTCGTGTACCATTTATTTTTAGCTTTGGAATCCTTTTTAATTTGAACGTGTGGAAATAGTTGCTGGTATTCGTCCGAAAGTATTAAATCTTTTATTTCCTCGCTGTTATCCAATGCAAGAGTATCTGAATACGATAAATGAATAAACTTTGCTTTCGGGTTAAACGTCAAAGCGTATGCAATGAAATTCTTTACAACTATTTCCGTTTTTGAATATCTTGGTGCAATGTTAATAATTAGCTTCGTTGTTTTGCCATCAATAACACGCTGTAAAGCTTCAAAAATTATTTCGTGGTGTTCATTTAAAACAAACTTTCTTTGGCTCTTACCTTTAAAGAAATAACGTGTAAAAAAACTAAACGATTTTAAACACTTTAATTGAATTAAATGTATATCTGTTTCCTTATTCATAATTAAAACGGTAAATGTTCATTCTTTTCAAATACAAAATCACTCTTAACGTCTTTTGTCATTGATTGAAGTTGATTAATTGACTTTCGGTCCGAGCCTAAAATATAACCATCATTCCATTTAGTACATTTCAATAGTCCAAAATATCGTTGATGGCTTTCAAATGGTAATCTGTACAATTCCATTTCGTGCCAAATATATACTTTTCCTAAATAGTTAAATCCTTTGTAATTCATACTTTTACATTTTATGTGAGGGTTAGCGAGTAGTTATGCCCAATATTAGACGGACATCATATCGTTGTTGAAAGGAACAAAAGTTTCTCTCACATAGTCTTGCTTTTCAGTATCCCATACTTGATAAATCCAACCACCCGCAACTCTCATTACTGAATAATAAGAAACTGCGTCTCCTTCAATGCTTGTAGGGGTTAACGCTATTACCTCGTGAAGTTTTAACGAATAAATACTAGGTATAACAGCACCTAAACCAACATTATTTTTAACTTTTTGCTCCATATCGTAAGCGAAAATTATTAAATGCTGATATTCTCTATTAGCAAGTGCCATTTGATATGCACTTAATTTAGTACCTTTTAATAACTGCTGTAAATTTTCTGTTTCTAATTCTTCCATAAGTTAAAAATTACGTTGTTTAGTTGCCTACCATTATAGGTAAGGCTAATCAGTGATGCCAAGACTATCAAGATATTTACTTGCTTCTTGTTGGCACATTACAACTGTCCCTTGTTTATCATCCTTGAAATCATCAGCTACATCATCAATAGCTTTGTGAATTTCAGCGTGTAATTCAATTAACGCCTTTAAGTTTTCAAGGATTTGATAATCTCTCGAAGCATCGCCTTTTGGTCTTACATCGCCAATAAGTTTTTTTACTACATCGTAATTTGTCATTCTATTTTAGTTTTGTGAGAAGCCCTACATAAAAATCAGCAAATCTATCTCTTAGAGTTTCCCGTTCATCATCTGTAAGTTTATCAATTATCTTTTGTAATTTTTCATCGGCAGTATTCATAAATTTACTTGCTTTTGGATAAGCTAAATCGTAACCATTGCATATAACATCGGCTAAAACGCTATTTTTAGATAGGTTCTTTTTACGCCATTCAGCACTTTTAATTTCATTTTGTTCTGTTGTCATTGTATCGTTATTTAAGTTAAAAACATCGTTTAGCCGAGTGCCGTTAGGCGTAATTTTAAGACAGCAACTTCAACTTCGTATCTATAAGCGACAAACTACCCATATCGTCAACCTCATTGACAAGATTTTGTAATGTTTTATCACTTGCTAATTGAACACGAACTTCTATTGTGTCTAATTGTATTTTCAATAATGCTATTTCTTCATTTATCTTCCCATTATGCTCTCTTACCCTTGTAAGTTCTTCATTATAGTCTTTTGGCAATTTTAGCAATTCTTCAATATCAATTCTAATAGTAGTTGATTTATAAAACCCCATTCTATCTTCGGATAACCAATTTTCACCAGCTTTTGCCCTTGTTGCTTTAGATTTTAAAGCGGATAATATTACTTCACTTGGTTGTAATTCTAAATTATCCGTCAATATTGCCTTAAAAATATAGTTGTCAATAGAAGGGAAATTCATTCTACTATTTTTTAATGCTTCAATTTTGTCTTTCGTTTTTTGTTGTATTCTTTCGATTAAGAATTTTCTTTGTACTGTATTCATATTTTTAATTTTTTCACAGTTACTTCGTTGTATTTGTTTAGCAAATATAACACTAATAATGTAATAAAATGTAAAAACAAGATTATTTATATTAATTATAAATAAGGCTGTGAAATTTAAAATTCCTCGTCAAGCTCTTTAGAACGCTTTTTAAGTTCCTCCAGTGTTAACGGTTTGGAGTTGTGATTTACATTGTTGTTTTCGCTCTCAATGTACTGCATTGATAATTTCTTTAACTCCTCTGGAGTGGCAATCAATTTCATTAAAGCCATTTGTAGTGCTGGAGCATTTGATTTATACCACTTTGAACGCATTGAAACCTTTAATTCTGTTCTGTTTACAGTTAAAAGTTCTTTTAGTTCTTCCATTTCTTCCGAATTAGCTGGAAAAAACTCATAAAAAGTTGAAGTTGCGCAAGGTAAAAAAGAAACAATATCGTCCACAAAAAACAATTTGTGTTTCACTATCATTTCTTTTGCTTGTTTTAATATTTTGTTTCTATCGTATGCCATTACTCAAAGTCTTTAGTTACTTCTCCGTTACGTTTTATTGTAAGTGTCGGGTCAAGTTTTATCATTCGCTTTACTATTACATCGCAATACTTCGGGTCGTATTCAATTACTCGTGCCTTGCGTTTTATTTGCTCACAAGCCACCATTGTAGTTCCACTACCTCCAAATGCATCTATTACAATATCGCCTTGTTTAGAACTGTTTTCTATTTGATAAGCAAATATTCCAATTGGCTTCATTGTAGGATGCTCTCCGTTTCTTTGAGGTTTATCCCACTCAATAATGGTTGTTTGTTTTCTATCTGAATACCATTTATGACTATCTCCTTTTAACCAACCATATAAGCAAGGTTCGTGCTTCCATTGGTAATCTTGTCTTCCCATTACCATTGTATTTTTTACCCAAATTAACTGTTGCTTTAAAAGCCAACCTGAATCTACCATCGCCTTTCCAAAGTTTATAATTTCCGATGAAGCGTGCCAAACATAAATCGCACCACCTTTTTTTACTACTGTAGTTAATGCTGTATAAAAATCATATAAGAATTTATAAAAATCATCATTCCCCATCGAGTCATTTTCAATAGTAAGAGCTTCTTTAGTTTTGCCTTCATAAGCAACATTATACGGTGGGTCGGTTACAACCATATCAGCAAATTCTCCTTGCATTAGTTTTTCAAAAGTATCTGTTTGTGTACTATCTCCACAAAGTAAACGATGTTCTCCAATTTCGTAAAGGTCTCCTAAGACGGTGATAGGTGTTTCGGGAGGCGTTGCATCAAAATCATCTTCTTCTGCTTCTAGTACTTCGGGATTAAAGTCAACGGGTAAATCCAATCCCCATTCTTCCAATTCTTCTTGGTTCCATTCGTTTGCAAGAACGTCCCAATCCCATTCTCCTCCAGAAACATTGTCTTTGATTAAAAACTCCTTTTCTTGTTCTGGAGTAAGGTTGTCGGCAATGATTATTGATACTTCTTTTAATCCAGCTTCTAAACATGCTTTTAATCGCATATTTCCACCAAGAA
>Ga0315289_10003714_pt1 | contig 23019 bp, 28 predicted proteins | sample YL17G11_40_MG_FD_203452 | JGI IMG/M metagenome (GOLD analysis project Ga0315289, IMG submission 203452) | Sediment microbial communities from Yellowstone Lake, YNP, Wyoming, USA - YL17G11_40 | ecosystem: Environmental > Aquatic > Freshwater > Lake > Sediment | place: USA: Wyoming | collected... | reverse complement strand
CTGAAGGCAATTACTGACCACTGGGAGTTTTGAGCAACCATAGACGGCGGAGGTGGCATTGGCGGCGGGTTTCCGGTTTCGGTTCCAGAGGATCCTGGAGATCAAGGAGCAACAGCAGCACAGCCTAGAAATCGAGATCGCGAACGTAGACAGAGACCTGAGGGAGCGCCAAGCGGAGCAAGAGCGATGGCAGCGCACGAAGCACGAGGTGCTGGAGAACATGCGAGAGGCATGCCGCAAGTGCGACCTCGAATTCCGTGCGCGGCATGCCGCTTTCCTGCCATACGTGCGCACTCGAATCAACCAGTGCCGCCGCGAGGTCAGTGAATTGCGAGAGGTCAGAGAGGCAGTCAGAAAGAGACTGGAACGAGTGATGCAATCCTGCAAGATGCTTGAGAAATACCGCGACAGACTCAAAGCGCAGTTCATGGCCAAACTGGAAAAAGCCGAGGAGCAGACCCTGGACTCCCATTCGATGCGCAAGTTCATTCAAGCTGAGGGCACACGGTGAAAAAAGTGATCTTGATTCTCGCCGCACTGCTCGGGGCGATAGTCGTGTTCCTGGCTGTGCTGATCATGTCGGTCAACAGCCAGGGCGGCCTCAGTCCGTCGCGAGCTTCTCTGGCCGAAGCACCTCTGATCGGCGGGCTATTCAAGGTGAAGGCACCGCCTGGCGAACAGAATAAATCGGGAGCGCCTGCGGACTCATCGGCCTCACCGCCGGGTGAGCGGGATATGCCCTTCCTGCGTCTGAGTTCCGAGGCAACGCTCCAGCGAATCACCGGTGAGCTCGAAGCGAAGACGACCGACAACGCGCAGCTCCAGGCAAGGCTTCAGCGCAGGTCACGCGAGCTGGAAGTCTGGGAACTGCAACTGAAGACCGAGAGGGAAAACCTGGTGAGCATGCTCCAGAAGGAAAAAACGGAGCTGAACCAACTGAAAGAGGACCTTCAGCGCAGGGAGGCAGACCTTGCGACGGGGCGAATCAGCATCGAGGCTGCCGAAGAAGCCAACCTGAAGAAGACCGCCGAGATCTACGCGAAGATGGAGCCGGAGAAGGCAGCCGAGGTGCTAACGGAGCTGTACGCCAAGAACGAGCAAGATACAGTAGTGAAGATCATATACCTGATGCAGGACAGAAATGCTGCCAACATCCTTGCGGCGATAACGAATCCGGAACTGAGTGCGGAGATAACGCGCCAACTCAGGAATATCCGGCAAAACAAGAAGAGTGGGGCCTGACAAATGGACATCGCAACCCTATTGGGGGTCATGGCCGGCCTATCCCTAATGGTGGTATCGATCTACATGGGAGGTGGGGCGAGCGGGTTTCTGGACGTGCCGTCCATATTTATCACCGTGGGCGGCTGCTTCTGCGCTACGCTGGTCCACTTCCCACTCGGCGAGGTCATGGGGATCATTTCCGTGGTGAAGCGGACCTTAAGCGTAAACATCCCCGCTGCTGAGAACGTAATCAGGGACATGACGCAGTACGCCCGCACCGCCCGCAAGGACGGCGTGCTGGCGCTGGAGGACGCCGCCCGAAGGGTTGATGACGACTTCCTTGCAAAGGGGCTCCAGCTCCTCATAGACGGCACGGAAGCCGATCAGATCCGCGAGATCATGTTCATCGAGCTTGGCTCAATGCAGAGGCGCCACAAGCGGGGCAGCAGCATATTGACCTTCATGGGCGAGTCGGCGCCCGCCTTCGGGATGATCGGAACCCTGATCGGGCTGGTGCAGATGCTGCGGCAGCTCGATGATCCGTCCAAGATCGGCGCCGGCATGGCCACTGCGATCCTGACAACCTTCTACGGCGCACTTCTTGCGAATCTGTTCTTCATCCCTCTTGCCGGAAAGCTCCGCCGCCGAAGCAGCGAGGAAACAACGATACGGGAAATGATGATAGAAGGCCTGTCCGCCATCCAGACCGCCGTCAACCCCGGCGTGTTGGAGGAGAGACTGAGGTCGTACGTCAGACCGAAACAGCGTCAATCGAGCACCGAATAGACCATGTCTCAGCGCGTGGAAACAGACGAATCAGACGACCCGGCAGGGGCGCCGACGTGGATGCTCACCTACGCCGACACGATGACCCTCCTGCTCTGTTTCTTCGTCATGATGCTGACATTCTCCAGCCCTGAACCGGAACACTTCCAGCAGTTTGCCGGAGGCCCCTTCCCTGGCACCAGCCCGGTCGCCAGCTTCCCGGGATCACCCGACGACGACAATCTGGCGGGGGGCGAACGCCGCCTCGCCGCGAGCAGACTGGCTCCGCAGGGCGCCGAGAAGCCTCCGCTATACGAGGAGGCTAGCCTGGACGAGCTCCGCTACTACTACCCCGAGATGAAGGTTGCCGAGGCGGAGAAGTTCCCAGGCGCCCGGGTGGTCAGAATCCCCGCGGCTGAACTGTTTGCCCAGGACGGGACCCTCTCGGGCAGGGGAAGAGAGATTCTCGATGGCGTTGTGAAGATAACGAAGTCCGCGACATACTCGGTGATTGTCCGCGTGCAGGTTGACGGGTCAGCGCCGGAACAGGAAAAAGGCACGAGATCGCTTCATCTTGCAGTGCGCGCCGCTCAGTACCTGCGCGAAAAGACCCGCGGGATCTGCAAAGAGATAGCGGTGAGCAGCGACATCCAGCTCGGCGGGTCCGCTTTGGAAGAAGGCGAATGCGAGATACTTCTGCTGGAGGTCTGAGAGATTCCCCCATCTCTGCCAGAACCGGAAGAGGATAAGGCCGCCAGTGCGCCGCGCTACATCGTGTCGTACGGTGCCTTCGTAACCCTGCTGCTGGCGTTCTTCATCACCCTCCAGGCGTTCGGAATGAAGCAGAGCGCCGGCCTGTTCTACACGGGACAGGGCTCCTTCATCCGCTCTTTGCAGGACTTCGGCCTGGGTAGGTTCTGGGTTGTGCGCGGTAATGCTGTCAGCTTCGGTTCGGGCGCCCCGAAGTATCTTGCGACTGAGGGGCTGGAGTCGCCCCCGGCGGAAAGGTCCATTGACCCGGAGTTTGAAAGCGCCCAGGAGGCCCTGCACGACCTGGCCGTCCAGTTCGAGGTGCGGGACCCTAAGTGCTCAGGCTGGAAGGTTGTCTTGTCCACGCCGTTGACGTTCGGAGGGGGGAAAACCCAACTCAGCTCCAACGAAAGGGAATTCCTGAAGGGATTCGCCCGCCGCGTTGTCCCTTCTGTCCTGAACGGAGGCTACGTCATCGGTGTCGGCGCCTATTTCGTATCGTCCGATGAGCGTGAGCCGGAGCTGACGGAGTTCGCCTCGCAGTCACTGGAGCAGGTGCGGCGGGAATTGCTGGACAACATGGCAGGGGAAGTACGCAAGCGGGGTGCGACGCGGATATACTCTTACGCGCGCCGCGTTGCCGAGGACGAACAACACGCCGATCTCGAGGAAGATAAGTTAGCCTTCGATATCGTGCTCACAAAGCCCCCGGTGGAGGCGGAGGAAACGGGAGGATGAGAGGAAGGTAGGGATGCAAGCAAACACAAGCCATAGGGCAGGTCTCGGCCTCATCGCTCTTATCTTGGCAGCGGCAGTCGTTCTGCTGGCCGCTGTCGGCGGGCACATGTTGGGGAGATTGATGTCGAGCCAGGAGCCCGCGGCAGTAGAGGAGAAGCCTGCCGCAGAGGAAGTACAGAAAGCCCCGCTGTACGTGTTCCTGCCCTTCGACAGGACCGTGGTTAACCTCGCGGAGGCTCGACTGACACGCTACCTGAGCGTCACCCTCAGCCTGCAAATCAGTAGAGAATCCTCCGACGCGGTACGACAGGTGTTCGAGAGCGACAGAAAGGCAATATTCAAGAACTGGCTCATAAGCTACCTCTCCGACAAGACGCTCGAAGAGGTGAAAGGCAGCACTTCCCTTAACAAACTGCAACGGGAAATCCTTGACGGATTCAACAGCCTCCTTGCCGACCAAGTCAAGGAAAGGATACAGGACGTGCTCTTTGAGGAATTCAACGTCCAATGACAACGGGCAGTGAGAGGAAACTGACCAAGGACGAAATGGACGTCCTGCTTCAGGCCCAGAAATCCAACGATCTCCCAGCCGACATGCCCGAGCAGCCCCGGCGGGTGAAGGGTTACGACTTCCGGCAGCCCAGCAGGTTCAACCGGTCCGAGATGGACAGGCTCAAGAGGATGCACGAGGAGATGGCAGAGCACGCCACCAACACAGCATCGAAGCTCTTGGGGGAGAGCATCAAGGCCCAACTGGTGAGCATGGACCACATGAAGTGGGAAGACCTGCTGGAGGAGCATGGAGAGTCGGTCATGGCATTCACGTTTCTGATGAAGCCGTTGGTCAGCCACGGGCTTGTTTCAGTGGACCGGAAATTCGCCGCGTTCTGCATCGATAGGATGATGGGCGGGACCTCACTGCCGGAAGAGGGTGGCGAGCATTTCTCCGGCCTCGACCTGCGGGTGCTGGCGTGTTTTGTCAGAACATGCCTGGCCTCTTTGCCGAAGCTGTGGGAGAGAATCGGCCAGTTCGAGGTGGAAGTGGGAAGTCACGTGCATGATCTACAGGCACTGCGCATCTTTCAGACCGGCCAGGACATGTTCCAGATCACCTTCCTCTTCCAGGGCGAGGGCGTCTCCGGCCAACTGATAATTTCCGTGCCCTTCAGAACCGTCCGATCTCTGCCGCCGGAAAGTGAGGAGCCGGAAGGAGACGCGATTGCCAGCGCAGAGGCCGAAGCCCTGCTGCTCGAGAGCCTGAAACAGACCCCGGTGCAGATTAGCATGCTGCTTGGAACGGTGGACATCAGGTTTCAGGATCTCGTGGAGCTGGCGCCCGGGGATCTGATTACGCTCGACACACACATACAGGATCCTTTAGATGTGCGTATCAACGACAAGGTGAAGCTCAAGGGCTACCCCGGAACTTGCAGGGGGAAGATCGCGCTCAAGCTCATAACGGGAGGATGAACATAGATGGCGGAAAAGGAACAGACAACTGTCGAAGAGGAAAGCGAAGCGAAGGCCGAAGACCAGCCGTGGTGGTCCTCTGGCCGTCGGTCCGAGGGTCAGGGCGCAGGCACGGTCGAAGTCCAGCCCGCCGCTTTGGGCGAACTCGCCGACGGACCGCAGGGCCCCGGGGTCAACCTCGACCTGATCCTGGACATCTCCATGCCAGTCACCGTGGAGCTGGGCAAGACATCCGTGAGCGTCAAGGAACTGCTCAAGCTTAGCAGCGGCTCAGTCGTCCAGCTCGACAGGATGGCGGGCGAGGCCGTGGACCTTATCGTCCGGGGTGTATGCTTCGCGAGGGGCGAAGTCGTCGTGGTGGACAACTGTTTTGGGATCCGCATAACCGAGGTCATCAACCCGCAGAGCCGCATCCAACAACTGGGCAAGTGAGCCGGCACGGTTGATAAATCTAACGGGCGTTGAGAAAAGCCACGCCCACCCGCCCCGTCGGTCCTCAAAGCTCCCCACTCGTTTGATCCCCCGCGCGGGCCTTACCTGACGATTCACCGCAAGTTACTTCCCTGCAACACCTTACGATGCAGGTTCCACCCCATCGGCATTTTCCGCTCGCGCCACCCAAGTGGTACGCCTGTTGCACTCTGCCTGGCATGCCATTGTACGGACCTCGAGGTGACATGACATGCAGCACAAGAGCATCCGGTGTTGCGGCTTTCTGGCTATAGTCCTGTTCTGGCTGTCTGCGCCCGCACTCCTGAGCGCTGAAGCCCTGGGACCTGGGGACAAGGAATTGCCGACGGACAATGTCAGTAAGCCCCTGGGATTGTCTCTTCTGGACCATTCGAGGGGCACCCCGTTTGCCCCTCCGCCAATCCCCTGGCAACGGTTGTTGTACGGTACCACGGCCGTGGCCGGACTGATCTGCCTGGGGGTCTTTGCACTGAAGAAGTTTGGCGGCGGTGCCCTTTTCGGCCGGGGGCATTACATGCACGTATTGGAGACGCGCCTCGTCGGCCGGAAGGTGCAGCTTTTCCTGGTGAAGATCGCCGGACGCGTGGTGCTGCTCGCCTCAAACGGGGAGAACGTAACGAGCGTCGCCGAGTTCGGGGAGGACGAGTTTCCGCTCGAAGAACCAGCTACGCAGCAGCACGTGGAGAACGGATTCAGGACCCTGCTAAAGAACCTGGGGAGGAGCCGCCAGTGAGATCGGCTCTTGTCTGCTTCGCCATTGTATGCATGGTGATCTGCTGGGCCGGGCCGGTCTCTGCTGCGGACGAGCCCGAGGGCAAGATGCCCACGCTCAGCGATATGAGTCAGCTGGTGAAACGGATTGACGAGGAATCGCCCCAGACTCTTGCCCAGCCCATCAAGATCCTGCTCCTGCTGACACTGCTGAGCATTCTCCCGGCGGTCTTGGTCCTCACGACGTCCTTCACGCGGATCGTCATCGTGCTCTCGTTCATTCGGCGGGCTCTAACAACGCAAAACATCCCGCCGAGCCAGGTAGTGGTAGGGCTCGCGCTGTTCCTCTCATTCTTCGTTATGGCCCCCACTCTGAAGGAGATCAACGCCCGGGCCTTGCAGCCCTATCTGAACCACAGCATCGGCGCCGAAGAGGCGATCCGCGAGGGCACGGAGCCGCTGCGCGAGTTCATGTTCACCCAGACCCGCGAGGATGACCTGGCCTTGTTCGTGGCCATGAGCGGAATGGAGAGGCCGGAGAGCCGCGCCGACGTGCCCACCCATGTTCTGATACCGGCCTTCGTGATCGGCGAGCTAAAGCGGTCCTTTGAACTCGGTTTCGTGCTGTTCCTGCCGTTTCTTGTCATTGATCTGATCGTCGCCTCGGTGCTGCTGTCCATGGGCATGATGATGCTGCCGCCCGTCATGATATCAGCGCCGTTGAAGATACTGCTTTTCGTGCTGGTGGACGGCTGGCACTTGATCGCGGAATCCCTGATGCTGAGCTTCGGCGGTAGGTAGCTATGGATGAACAAATGGTGGTGTTCTTGATAAGGCGAACATTGATTACCGCGTTGATGGTGGTCGGGCCTCTGCTTGCCGTAGACCTCGTGGTCGGCTTGGCAGTGGCCGTTCTTCAGGCAGTGACCTCGATCCGCGAGATGACGTTGACCATGATACCGAAAATACTCGCCGTGACGGCGATGCTGCTGTGGCTGCTGCCATGGATGCTGAAGGTGACGGTTGCGTACAGCTCGGACATGTTCCGCTGGATAAGCGTTCTCGGGGCCAGATGATGGGCATCGGGGAGTTCATGGCATTCGTGCTTGTCCTGGTAAGGGTGGGCAGTATGTTCGCCTTCCTGCCCTTCCTGAGTGAGGGATCGATCCCTGCTATTGTCAAGGCGCTGCTGGCGCTGATGATGTCTGTTGCCATCTTCCCGGTCACGAATGTTCAACTCCCGCCGAGCGCCTGGCAACCGCTGGGGTTCTTCCTCTGTGTGGCGGCGGAGGTGCTTTACGGCGCCCTGATGGGCTTCTGCACCCAGATGGTCTTCCAATCACTCAGGAGCGCCGGCGAGCTGATCAGTCAGGAGATGGGCATGGCGCTCGCATCCATCGCCGATCCCCTCAGCGAAGTCGAGACGACTGTGGTCGGCGCGCTTTGCGACACGACTGGTGTGCTTGTGTTCTTCGCGATCGGCGGCCACCATCTGCTCATCCGGGCGCTGCACGCCAGCTTTGCGCACTGGCCGCTCGGAGCGTTCCTCGCTCCAGAGTTCATCAAGAGGATGTCCCTGGGCGCTGTCACGTACAACTTAGCGCTGGCCTTTCAACTTGCAGCGCCGTTGGTGCTGCTCGGGTTTATGGTCACGCTGATAATGGCCATTCTCGCAAGACTGATACCCGAGGTCAACGTCCTGATCATCGGCTTTCCGGCGCGGATCGGCATGGGTCTGATCGGCCTGACGCTGGCCACCCCTCTGGTAGTCCGCTACGGCGAGGAAGTCTGCCGCATCATGTTCAGCTTCGCATCCGCCGTGGCAATGGGCACCTAACCTCGATAGGAGGGCCGGGGCATGCCCCCCTGGGACTCAACAGAGCAGAAGACAGAAAAACCAACTCCGAGAAAGCGCGAACGGGCCAGAGAGCAAGGCGTCGTGGCCCAGAGCTCGGAGGTCAACAACTTTCTGGTATTGGCCGCCGGGTTTGGAGCGCTCGCGCTGTTCGGAGGCCGGACGTTCCACGCCCTCGCAGATGAAATGACAAAGCGACTCGGCGGCTTGTCGTCTCCGGCCATCACAATGGAAGGCACTGTCGTGCTGGTGAGAGAGTCGCTGAGGTCAATCGCCGGCGCTGTGATGCCGATCGTTGTATTGGTGGGTGCGGTCGGCCTGCTGTGCTCGCTCGCACAGACGGGCTTTCTGTTCACCACGAAAGGACTCATACCCGATCTCAATGCGATCAACCCCGTCAAGGGGCTGAAGAACCTCTTCTCGATGTCCGCGCTGGTCCGGCTGTTGGCAGCCGGCGTAAAGCTGGCCCTGATAGGTGGTATCGCGTTCTTCCTGTTACGCGACAGGATGACATGGATTCTGTCCCTTATGGGGCAGAGCGTTTCGGTCGTCCTGGCAGGAGGCAAGCAACTCTGCTTCTCCCTGATGTCGAGGATCCTCGTGGGGATGCTGGGTGTGGCAGTGGCAGACTATGCGTTCCAGAGATGGCGCTTTGAGAAGCAGATCATGATGAGCCGCACGGAGTACAAGGAGGAGCGAAAGAGGGACGAAGGACGGCCCGAGGTGAAGGCTCGCATGGCTCTCATTCGCAGGGAGATGGCGCGCTCGCGCATGATGCACGCGGTCCCCTCAGCGGACGTGGTTGTTACAAACCCAACGCACATAGCAGTCGCCCTGAAATGGGACGAGAAGAAGATGACAGCGCCCCAGGTCGTGGCAAAGGGCAGGAACTACCTTGCCGAGAGGATCAAGCAGGTGGCCCGCGAGCACGGCGTGCCGGTTCTCGAACGCAAGCTTCTGGCTCAGACGCTCTATGCGGCAGTGGACATCGGCCGCGAGATCCCGCCCAAGCTCTACTACGCCGTCGCCCAGGTGCTGGCGTTCGTCATGAAGAAACGAAACTAGCGGAAAAGGAACTCTGACGCATGGCCCGCGCAGTTACGACAACAAGGAGTTTTCTGGCTGAGCACGGCGACGTCCTGCTGACTGCGGGCGTGATGGGCATACTCGTCGCCTTAATCGTGCCGCTGCCGACACCAGTCCTGGACATCCTGCTCACCTTCAACTTTTCCTACGTGTTGTTGCTGCTCATCGTCACGCTGACCCTAAAGTCACCGCTGGAGCTCTCGACCTTCCCCTCGCTCTTGCTGTTCGGAACACTGTTCCGGCTGGCCCTGAACGTGGCCGCCACGCGTCTGGTTCTGCTGCACGCCTACGCCGGCACGGTGATAGAGTCGTTTGGGCAGTTCGTCGTCGGCGGCGAGATGGTCGTGGGCCTGGTGATCTTCTTCATACTCGTTGTGATCCAGTTCGTGGTGATCACAAAGGGCGCAGAGCGGATATCGGAAGTTGCCGCCAGGTTCACCCTGGACGCCATGCCGGGCAAGCAAATGAGCATCGACGCCGACCTCAACGCAGGCCTCATCACCGTTGATGAGGCCAAAAGGAGGCGCGAGAACATCGTCCGGGAGGCGGACTTCTACGGTGCTATGGACGGCGCCAGCAAGTACGTCCGCGGCGACGCTATCGCCGGGATCATCATTGTGCTGATCAACCTGGTCGGGGGCATCATAATCGGCCTCACGAAACACATGTCCGTCGGCGAAGCGCTCAACACCTATGCTCTCCTTACCATCGGCGACGGCCTCGTCACGCAGATACCCGCAGTGATCATGTCCACCTCGGCGGGCATCCTGATCACGAAGTCCGCATCGGAGAAAGGCTTGAGCAGGGAGCTTGCAGCCCAGGTTTTCGGGAATCCGCGCGCCATTATCATCGCAGCGGTCATAATCATGGGCTTCGTGCTGGTGCCCGGCCTGCCATCGATCCCGTTCCTGCTGCTCGGCCTGTTCCTTATCGCGGTGTACATGGCCGTACGGGAACGCCGCAAGGTTCCGGCGGCGAAGGAAGCGCGCCCGGCGCAGGAGGCGACTGAGAAGAAGGACAGCGAAGACCTGATCATCCGATCCGTTCTGCAGCCGGACCGCATTGCCGTTGAGGTCGGCTACAACCTCATCCAACTTATTGATCCTCAAAAGGGCGGGACGCTCCTGGAAAGGATCAAGGCCCTGCGCAAGAAGTTCGCGCAGGAGTTCGGCGTCGTCCTTCCGAAGATACGCATCCTGGACAATGTCGAACTGAACGCGAACAGGTACGTCATAAGGCTTGCGGGGCATAAGGTGGCCGAAGGGGAACTCTACCCCGCCCGCGTGATGGCCATGAAACCCGACGGCGCACCGGCAGGCGTGGAAGGGATCAAAACCACCGAACCCTCATTCGGACTGCCGGTGGTATGGGTCATGAAGCCCGAAAGGGAGCGCGCAGAGGCGCAGGGGTGCACTGTCGTGGACGCCGACTCCGTCTTCATCACCCACCTCTCGGAGGTGCTCCGGCGCCACGTGCACGAGATACTCAACCGCCAGGACGTCCAGCAACTGCTGGACAACGTCAAGGTCGAGAACCCGGCTGCCATTGAGCAGCTCGTCCCCGACGTCATCACCCCCGCCCTGCTTCAGCAGGTGCTTGAGAACTTGCTGGCCGAGGGCATACCCATTAACAACCTCACCCACATCATTGAGAAATGCGGGAACTACGCCCCGCAGGTGAAGGACCCCTTCACGCTGACGGAGCTGGTCAGGAAGTCGATGGGGCGCACGGTATGCAGCAGATTCCTCGACGCTGAAGGAAACCTGAACCTCATTTCCCTCGACCCACAACTCGAAGAGGAGATCCGGGAAAGCCTTGCGAAGACTGAAGGCAAAGCCACCTCGAACCTGTCTCCCAGCCGGCTGCGCCAGATCATGGACGGCATCCTGGAGCAGACAAGCAGAGCGTTCAAGGCTGGAACCCAGGCGGCGATCGTCACCGACTCACAGATAAGGCCCTACGTCAGGGGCATCGTCAGCCGCGTCTGCCCGGAGGTGCCCGTGATTTCCTACGACGAGATAATCGCCAATGTCAGCATGAAGAACGTGGGGATGATCACCCCATCGGAGAAAGTGCCGTCCCAGCGGGCTGCACCAACCGGGTTCGGTCTTGCCGCAGTAGTGAATGCCTGAGAGCACATGAAGGAGGAGTCCTGAAGGATGCCAAGAGTACTGGCCGTTACCAGCGGCAAGGGGGGCGTGGGAAAGACGAACGTCGCAGTCAACCTGTCCATCAGCCTGAGCTTGTTCGGCATGGAGGTGCTCTTGCTCGACGCAGACATGGGCCTGGCCAACGTGGACGTGCTGCTCGGCATCAAGCCGGCCTACAACCTGCATGACGTCCTGCTGAAGGGCAGGTCGGTGGAAGAAGCCGTTGCGGAAGGTCCCGGCGGGCTCAAGATTCTGACGGGCGCCTCTGGCGTCCAGGAGTTGATGCAATTGCCCGACGAGACGCAGAAGAACTTCCTCCAGCAGATCGAGCAGTATTGCAGCCGGATGGACTTCGTGGTCGTTGACACTTCGGCTGGCATTGCGCCCAGCGTCATCAACTTCCTGCTCGCAGCGGACGAAGTGCTGCTCGTAACCAGCCCGGAGCCGCTGGCGCTGACGGACGCATACGCGCTTCTGAAGGTCCTGAGCACCCGAGAGGAGGCTCGGGGCAAGAGCATCTCGGTCATCATGAACCAGATCGGCAGCAAGGAGGAGGCGCTTCGCAGCTTCGACCGCCTGAGGAGGGCGGCGGAACGTTTCCTGAACTGGGAGGTGCGATACCTGGGCTCGGTGGCGTGGGACGAGACCGTTAACATCGCGGTAAAGCAGCAGGTGCCGTTCCAGACGCACTTCGCGGCGTCCTCATGCAGCCGCGACATGCGTAAGATCGCCGCTCGGCTGGTCAGCGCGCGCCAGGCGGGCAGCGCCGACATGGGCCGGTTCTTCACGAAGATAATCGAGGTGCCGAATGAGCAGCGACGTTCCGCGTAGAATCGGCCTGCTTGGCGGCATCGTGGCTTTCTGCATCACCTTGCTGTCCGGCTTGCTGCAGCATTCCCGGCCTCTGACTGCAATGAAGAAAGCCGGCCTGTCGGCCGCAATACTGGCCGTGATGATATGGCTCTGTGCATACGTTGTGCTCGGTCTGGTAAGCGATGGCATGAGACGTAACAAGACACAGTAGAACGTCCAGCAAGGTCAGGGCAGCATGGCGACACCAGCTGAAACAATCTACAACAGGACGCAAAACGCAGACGGCCGGATCAAGAAGCTGGTGATCGAACACCTGCCGCTGGTCAAGCGGGTTGTCGACCGGGTGCTTACCAGCCTGCCGCCTTCCGTCTCCGAGGACGACGTCATCGGCGCAGGCACGCTGGGTCTCGTGGAGTCCGCGCACAGGTTCGATGCATCGAGGGGGGTCAAGTTCGGGACTTTCGCCTACCAGCGCATCAGAGGCGCCGTAATGGATTTCCTGCGGACAAACGACTGCCTTGGCAAGGCGGCGAGAGCACGGGTGAGCGAGCTCAGGAGGAACGTCCATGAGTTTCAGAGAGACAACGGCAGGAAACCGACCATCGAGGAGCTGGCACAAAAGGCAGATGTAGCCGAAGACGACATCCTTCAGTACATGGGATACGAGAAATGGGACCACATCGCTTCGCTGGACAATGAGTCGAAAGATGCAGGCGGCGAGGAAAACGTCCTGAAAGAGCTCATACAGGGCGACTCGCCAACGCCGCTTGACGTTCTGGAGCGCAAGGAGAGGGTTGCGGCGCTCATCACGGCAATCGGCGAGCTGCCGGAAAGGGAGAGACAGATTATCGTGATGTACTACTACGAGGAACTCTACATGGCTGAGATGGCCGAAGTATTGAACATCAGTGAATCAAGGGTGTCCCAGATCCACACACATGCCCTCTACAACCTCAGCAGGAAACTGGAGGCGGCATAATGAGCGAGGACATCAAACCGGTTCATATCTACAGGCCTCACAATCTCAGACCTCTTTCACGACAGGTCCGCGAAGAGAACAACGAGCGGTTTCGAAAGCAACTCGCGGAACTTGCGGAACGGGATGGCGAGGAGCCGGAGGCAGGGAAGAAGCGCAATAGGCCGATGCCCAGACCCCAGGAACAACCCCCTGCAACCGAGAACAAGACCCAGGAAGGCCCGGCCGTCGGACGCAACCTGGACATGAGCACCTGATTCTAGCGGGACAACGATTCGTGAATCATACACGCGTCGTAAAAGCAAAGCGCGTTACTTACACGGAGAAGGTCGTCAATGTCCGCGTGGGGCAGATCCCGCGCGAGCTGCTCTCCCGGGCGTCTGGGACGGCGCGCGCCCAACCGGAGGTCACAGTGAGCAAGGCAGAAGATGGCACCATCCAATCAGTAACCGTGCGGTGCACCTGCGGCCGCGAGATACCCTTGCAGTGCGAATACCTTGGCGGAGGAGACAAATGAATACGAAGACGCTCAAGCTATCAGCCTTTCTCCTTACGCTGCCGTTCGGTCTTTCCTGCGCATCGAATTATCCCGCCGGCGGTGGATCGAGCCACCCGCGTGTATACACGCTGATCGACGAAACCGCGCGGCAACAACCGGCGGCCGTAGCCGCAGAATCCGCGCCAACTCCGGCAGAGACGACCTCGCCGCCGGAACCGGCTCCCTCCCCGGAGCAAGCTGCGCCAGCGCCCGTTGCACCCGCCAGTCTGCCTGCAGACACCGCGGAGGTTGCCAGCACTCCCCCGACACCCGCCGCGGAGCAGGTGAGCGCCGGGCCGTCCCTGACCGAAGCACTGGACAGAACTCTCGACCTGCTCGCCAACGAGAAGGCACAGAACGAAAAACTGACGGAAGAACTCCAGTCAGCAAAGATGCAAGTGGGGGAAAAAGACCGCACCATCAAGGAGCTGCAACTTCAGCTTGAAACCTGCACGGCCAAAAGTGGCGAGCTCCAAAAGACGCTTGACGATGACATGGTGAAATGGAAGGACGACGTCCTGGGTTTCCGCGACGAGATGAGAACGGCCCAGGAAGCCGAGATCGAGGTGCTCCAACAGATACTGCTGCTGCTCAAGGACTTCAAAGCGGAAAAGGCATCAAAATAACAGGGGCGACGAGACCAATGAATAACAGGATACTGGCTATGCTTCTCATCCTGGGCATAATGGCAAGCTGCAAGACCATCGAGCCTATTGCCTTCGCTCCTTCCCCTCCGCCCCCGCGGCCGAAGCAAACGATACCATTCCGTCGAGTGGCGCTGATAGAATTCTACGACCATGCCAAACACAATCAGGCCGCGAAGGAGTTCACGGCCTTGCTGCGGCAGGAGCTGGCTGAGATCACCGTTTCAAGCGACTTTATCGTCGTGGAGGCTGGGGAACTTCCCTCTCTCAGGAACCCCTTCACGCGGGGCAGCATCTCGGTCAAGTCCCTGGTGGAGATACGCAAGCGCTACAAGGCGGACGCCGTGATCGTCGGATCCGTCGACGAATATAATCCCTACTGGAAGCCTTCGGTGCACCTCGCCCTGAAGGTTATAAACACTGCGGACGCCAGCGTGCCCTGCGAGATATCAGAAGGCTGGGATGCCAGGCGCGAACAGGTTCGCCGCGACATGGAGACGTATTTCAGGAGAGAGTACGGGGGCGACGACTGCCGGTTCGGCCCCGATCTCATTGTTGCCTCTCCTGCCAGTTTCTTGAGATTCGTGGCCAACGAGGTCGCGTACAAACTCGCGTCTTCCATGTGATCCGGGCGCCCCGCTGCAGCGCTGTGCGGGGCCGTAAGCTCTGCCCCCTGCCGAGCCTTGCAGTGCAATTCAGGGGGACGGCCAGGAACCGCGCGAAGGAAAGAACTTCACCTCCGCGGGGGAAAAAGATTCCCCGCGGCAGCATCTCTACGCCCACCCGACATTCATGCCGCAAGGCACGCCCAGAAACCCGACGCTCGTCATGTACGGGCCTCTGAGGGCATCCAGGCTGGTCTCCACGCAACATGCCCTTCCCCGCCTCGAACGGTTGGCACACGGGGTGCTTATGGCCGCTCTTCGAATAGCGCAGTGTACGCGTGGAAAGGATGAGTGCCGGCGTGAATGCAAGCCCGGTTCAGCCCTGCGTTGCTGTTTCCCGCAGCGACCCCCCCGGGGGGGCCACGCTTGCCGTCCCGGGGATAGCCGAGGCAGGGATCACAACATTTCTGTCGGAGCTGGAATCCGCCTTCGCCGCCATCCAGCGGGCCGAACCGGAGAGGCCGTCCGCCGCGCCCGACCCGAATCCGGGCGCAAGTCGCCAAGCAGACGCCCCCCCGGGGGCAGATAAGAAGCTGTATGGGAAGAGGTCCACACGCCGATCAGATGGCTCAGCCCGCCGCGAAGAGACCTCGCCGTCCATGCAGGAGCGGCACCCGCTTCGTGAGCAAGAACCCAAGGCGCCAGAGGCGGTCCGGTCGAATGCCAAGAAACCATCCGACGCCTCCGGCGTGACGGTGCGAGAAGGCGGCCCCCCTGCCCTTCAGCAAGCCCCCGACCCCTCCGCAGCGTCGAAGGACAAGGCTGGGGAACCGGTCTCGGAACACCGGGGCGGCCTCGCGCAGAAGATACAGGCAACAAGCCTCTCCGCCCCCGGCGGAGCGGGACAGTCCGGGAAGGACCAATCCGTTCTCGGAGAGCTCAATGCGAATGCGCGCACGGCGTCCAAGGCCGGGGATGGGTCCGCCCCGGCAGCACAGCCTGCGACTGGGAGCGTCGCGGGGTCGCGCAGCGCAACGCAACTGCCAGGTCCTCCTCAGCTTGCCCAGAGCCAGAACGTTGCCGCTAAGCCCGACGTATCCGCTAAGGCGTCCGCTGCCACAAACGACGGCGTCATTCAGGCCGCCGTGCGGGACTCTGTGCAGAAATACGGAGACCCGGTGGATAAACGCGAGCATCCTGCTGCGCAGACGAAAGCGGTCGAAACGAACGGCGAACATCCCACCGGGCGGGCGTCAGGGCAGAGCGTCTCACAGGAGTCCGGGCGCAACTCGGGGGGCACTGAGGAGAAAAACGGGCGTGTCCTCTGGTTCGGAAAGGGAACTGAACACCCTCAGGAGCTTGCCAGGAAGGAGGTGGCCGCGCGCAACCCCGCCCAGGTTGCAGCGAGCGACCAGGGCAAGGCGAAGGCGACAGCCAATGCAGATGGGACAATGGCGCCGGAAGGCCTGCAAGGTTGGCGGTATTACGCCGCCATGACAGGGATCACCCCACGCGAGACCATCCGCGCAGCCGCCGAGCAAGTCGTGGCCAGGACACAGACCGAAGTGGTGGAACAGGCCCGCTATCTCCAGCAGGGCGGCAAGTCTCAGTTAACGATCAACCTTGATCCTCCCGAACTGGGCAGGATCAGGCTGGAAATCGAACTACAGGAGGGACAACTCAAGGTCAAGATGGGAGTCGAGAATCCCAAGTTGCGCGAAGCACTCAGAGAGGATATGCAGAGCCTGGAGCGCGCCCTCAAGGGCGGGCAGGTGGACGTGGGCACACTCGACGTCTCCGATTATCAGTCCGGCCGCCAAGATGCCGGGCGTGGCGGTCTGGATGAGACAGGCTGGCCGGATTCCCAAGAGTACGACAACAGCGAACAGACACAACCGACAGCCGACGCACCTCGTACCTGGACCCTTATCACTGATTCAGGCAGAGTAGACTGCCTGGTATAGGAGGCCAACGAAGATGGCAACTACTAGCACGACTGCAATGAGCTCCCTGGCCAACACGGACGTGTTCATGAGTTTGTTGCTGGCTCAGCTCAAGAACCAGGACCCCGACGAACCCATGAGCAACTCCGAGATAGTCACCCAGATGGCCCAGCTTGCCACCGTGGGAGGCGTTAACAAGATGAACGCCACTTTCAACGCCGTGCTGAAGCTCGAAAGGCTCCTGAGCGGCTCCCAACTGGTTGGGCGACAGCTTGAGTACGTGCAGAACGGAATTACCCAGAGAGGCGTCGTCGAGTCCGTTGCCTTTGGCAACGATACCGTACAGCTCATGGTCAACGGCACTGAGATCCCACTTGAGGATATGACGAAGGTCTTCTAGCGGAAAGGAGAGGAAAATGGCCAGTTCACTTCAGACGGCAGTGTTGGGCATGACCGCATACCAGGAGATGCTCAACGTAACCGGCAACAATATTGCCAACGCGGACACTATTGCCTTCAAGGAGGACCGTATCACGTTCTCCGACATGTTCTCGCGTACCCTCGCCACCGGCAAGAGGGCCAGCGAAGGCATCGGCGGCACCGACCCGGTGCAGGTCGGCCTCGGCGTCCGCGTGGCCACCGTGAGCAAGAACATGACCCAGGGAGGATTCACCTCAACCGGGAAGGATTTCGACGTGGCGATGGACGGCCAAGGGTTCTTTGTGGTCAGCGACGGGGCGGCCAACCTGTTCACCCGCGCCGGCGCCTTTGACGTTGACGAGGAGGGCTTCCTGGTCGATCCGTCAACAGGCTACAGGGTCCAGAGGATCGGAATGACGGGCGAGGAAAACGGCTTCCAGGTCACCGGAGAGCGCGGGATCATGATACCTTTCAACACGCTGCTCCCCGGCGCCTTGACCCAGCAGATCGAGTTCGCGGGCAACCTCAGCGCCGGCGACTACAAGCCCACAACGACAAGGCTTCAGGCCTCGGGGCTCAGCTACACGCTTACCGCGGGCGGGCTCGCCTCGGCGACAAGTCAATTCGCGGACATCGACCAGCTCAGTGGCTTTGCGGACGGCGATACAATCTCGATAAGCGGCAAGACCACCGATGGCACCGATGTAAGCGGGACGTTCACCTACGGCGCAGCCAACGACGGCACCACGCTCCAGGATCTGATGAACGCGATTACGGCAACGTTCGGCGGGACCAGCGAGTGCACCGTCTCTCTCGAAGACGCCAAGTTGCTCCTCAGCGAAGCCCAAGCCGGATACAGCCTGATGGACGTGGACCTGTCCAGTGCCGCCCACCCCAACGCGGTCCCTGCTGACTTCGACTACCTTGAGGTCGGAGGCGCAGCGGCGCAGACGACCAACATCACCATCTACGACGGCCAGGCCCGCAGCCACTCCCTCAGCGGCACATTCGTGCGCCAAGGCGAAAACGAGAACGTCTGGGACTTCGTCATCAACACGTGCAAGGACGCAACGGTCATCTCCGACCGCAGGATCGCGGGCATAACCTTCGACGGGAACGGAACCTATCAGGGCGTGCTCGGGACGGATGCCTTCGGTCATTCCTACAGCGACGTGGGGTTCGAGAATCTCGACAGCAACATCACCATTGCGTTCAACGGCATAGGCAGCCCGCAGGACATCACGGGCAATTTCGGCCGCCCAGGCTTCTACGACGGTCTCACTCAACTTGGAGGCCTCTCCTCAGCCGGCGCGATTGGTCAGAACGGCTACGGCACCGGATCACTGCAGAGCGTGAGCATAGACGAGACCGGCATTATCAACGGCACGTTCAGCAACGGCGAGACGCTCAACATAGCCGCGCTGGAACTGGCCGTGTTCGACAACCCCCAGGGCCTGGAGCGCGCCGGAGCCAACTACTACCGCAGTACGCCAGCGGCCGGCGCCACCGTGTACTGCCAGGGGCTCCAGGGCCGCGCGGGCAAGGTCCGGCAGAACGTCCTGGAAGACTCGAACGTGGACATCGCGCAGGAGTTCACGCGCCTCATCATCGCCCAGGCCGGCTTCCAGGTGAACTCCCGAACCGTCCGCGTCACAAATAGCATATTGCAGCAGCTCGCGAGTATAATACTCTGACATCGTGGCGGATGAGTTAGCTGCGCACGGGTGACGGACTGACCGAAAGCGTCGGGCAGGATTCATGCATCCCCTGCCGCGGCGGGAGCGCTTCTCCCTGGGCAGGAGGTAACGCAGATGCTCATGCAGGTGGGACCGGAAGCGCTTCGCAGCATGAAACGGTCCCTCGGACAGCCCCCGAGCGGAATCTGGATCTATGTCGCCCTCGGATTGGCTGCCCTTGCGATAGTCCTGCTGGTTGCGCACATTGTGAACCGACGGCTCCAACGCAGCCGCCAGGGGCGGCGGCTCTGGCGTGAGTTCGTCAGCCGGCTCGAGAGCCACGGCATAACTCCCGCGGAAAGCGAACTGCTCAGAACGCTGGTTGAGCGACAAGCGCCTTCGGAGCCGCTGGACCTCATCACAAAGGCAGAGGTCTTCGAGGCGGCAGTGGATGCCTACCTGCGGTCGCTGTCCTCGGGGGGCGGGAAGGGGCAGCTCAGGAACGCCGCCGGCACAATCCGCTCCGCGCGCACGAAGCTCGGCCTTGAGGAAATCGGCCCCGGCGGCTACCACAGCACCAGGCAATTGCCGAAAGGTCAAGAAATCACGCTGACCATCAGGGACGACGAGCAGACCGTCACCGCCAGTGCGAAAGTGGGCCAGGAGAGGGAGGACCTCCTGGAGCTTGCCGAACTGGAGCCCGCGAAGGCAGCCTTCAAGGGGAAGACCGCACAGTTAGCGTTCTTCCACGGGGACGGCGCGTTCCGGTTCCGCACCACGCTGGTCGACGTGGACGAGGCGCGCAAGTCATGCCTGGCCACGCACACGCTGGCCCTCCACAAGGCCAAGGGCACCCGCGTCCGCAGGGTGCGAGTCGAACGGCCAATCAGCTTCCGGGCCGCAACCGAGGCAGCAGGGATCCACCACGAGGGCACGCTGCAGGATGTCAGCACCGGGGGCGCATGCCTCGCGGCCGACCCGGGCTTCCGTAAGGGTGACAAGCTGGTCCTGGAGGTCCGGCCTTCCCAATATCACGTCGGCAAGCGTGCTGCCGCTCAGGAGAATCTCGAGGAGCGCACTCTCACGGCGACCATCGTGGAGAAGCGAGAGGCCCCCGATGGGCGTTCCACGTATCACCTCGAGTTCTTGCATCAGAAGGCCGACGAGGAGCAGTACCTGGGCCGTCTCATCAGCCTGCTGGAGGTGGCGGCCCGGCGACGGTGGGCTCGGGAATAGGTTTCCCGGCGGCGGAAAAAACTTCCCCGAGCCGACGCACCGGGCGCTGTCCGACTGCTTCACTCCCCCTCTCCCTCCGGGTCCCTGGCGCCACTCTACAGCCCCCACAGCGCATTCCGCCTTCCGCCTCCGCGCGCACGGCACAGCGGCACAAGGTTTGCGAACCCGCCCCGACAACAAGCCACTGTGCCCGCCGGAGGACGCGAGGATTGGACAACACGCTTTATCTCATGGCCAGTCGCATGAACAGCCTGGGGGATAACCTCCAGGTGATCGCTGCTAACCTTGCCAATGCGAGCACTCCCGGCTTCAAACGCACGGTGGGCAGATTCCAGGCGGTTCTCCAGTCTATCACGCCGAGCGCCCAACTCCAGCCCACGATGCCACTGCTTTACTGGCCGGAGCTGTCCGCGTTCTGTCAGGACTTCTCCCAGGGGCCGATAAGCATGACGGGAAGGCCGCTCGACCTCGCCGTCCGCGGCTCGGCGTTCTTCGTCGTCGACACCCCCGAAGGGCAGCTCTACACGCGCAAGGGACGCATCTACCTCAACGAAGCGGGCGAGCTGACGGATGGCGGCGGCAACAGGTTTGCATCTGAGGGAGGGACGCTCCGCATCCCCAATGACGCAGTGCAGATCGTGATCGACAAGAACGGCTCTGTTGTGGCAGACGGCCGCGTCTTGGGGCAGTTGCGCCTCGTGGACATCGCGGATACCAGCGCGCTCGTTGCCCAGGGCGAGGGCTTGTACGCATATCACGCTCCGACTCCGGCAAAGGCCGTTGACAGCGAAGTGATCCAGGGCGCCGTGGAGGAATCGAACGTTAAGGCAGTGCACGAGATGGTGGCAATGATGGAGCTGATGCAGGCCTATGATGCCAGTGCGCGTGTCGTCAAGCGTATGGACGGCCTGAGCAAAGAGCTCATTCAAAATGCGGCATAGGAGAGCAAGATGATCAAAGCGATGTACACAGCGGCGACCGGAATGGACGCGCAGACGATCCGAATCGACACGATCGCCAACAACCTGGCAAACGCGGATACGACTGGATTCAAGAAGTCGCAGGTAGACTTCGCCGACCTGATGTACGTGGTCATGCGCGTGCCCGGCGGGACCCAGACGGAAAGCCCACAGATGCCGACAGGACTCGAGATAGGCAGCGGCGTGACCCCCGTCTCGACGTTGAAGATCTTCACCATGGGCTCGATAGCCAACACCGCCGGCCAGCTCGACTTGGCCATCAATGGTGAGGGATTCTTCCAGTTGGATACCCCCAGCGGCGAGATCAGGTACTCGCGGGATGGGAACTTCCGCGCCTCCGCAGACGGCAGAATTGTCAATTCGCAGGGCTACCCGATCTCACCAAGCATGTCGGTCCCCTCGGATGCTACGTCGATATCTGTGGGTTCAGACGGCACGGTGACCGCGACGACTCCCAGCGCCGTGGCGAGCGTCATCGGCAATGTCCAGCTTGCCCGGTTCACTAACCCGGCCGGCCTTTCCAGCGAGGGCGGCAACATGTTCGTCGAGACGGCCGCCTCGGGCCCGGCCACCACAGGCACCCCCGGCCAGGTTGGGCTGGGAGAGATCGAGCAGGGCTACCTCGAGATGTCCAACGTCGAGGTAGTCAAAGAACTGGTGGATCTCATCATCGCCCAGAGGACATATGAGCTGAACTCAAAAGTTGTGAAGGCAGGCGATAGGGTCCTACAAGTTGTCAACACTATGACAGGCTGAAACCATGCATAGACTCCTGGCAGGATCGATTGCCGTCCTAATCCTGGCGGCGGGCATCTGCGCTGCACAGGACGCGGCCGGCGGTGCAACGAGGGTCGAGACCACGGCGTCGTGGGGCCTCTTGGGGCTTCATGAGGCTATGGAGCCGCCCGCGAGCCCTGCTGCCGAGGTCGGGAGAGAGCGGCCCTGGGACACCCCGGTGCCCCGCCCCGTCGCGATCGTTCTGCGCGTCCTCGCAGGGACGCGTGGTGCGCTGGCAGGCGGTTGTCTGACGGCACATCGCCTGCTGGCGGGTGAACCCTGCGGCGCGGGACTGCGCCCGGTCAGGGTGGAAGCCGAGGAGATCATCGCAGCCGCGCGGCGGCACCTGGAGTCCCTCATACCTGAGGGCGCCCCCCATGTGAACATAGAGCTGCTGACGGACGTGGCGCCCGTCCGCGTGCCGGACGGGAGTGAGCCCGTGACGTTGCATGCCTCGCTGTCTGAATCACGCCCGCAGGCGGGGAATGTGCAGGTGGACGTTGACCTCATGCGAGGCACCGTCCTGCTGAAAAGGGTTTCGGTGAGCTTTTTCATCATGCGTTGCGGGACGGTCGTGCTCGATCACAGGTCGCAGGGGGAGATGAGAGCATGTTGAAGCAGACGGCACGAGCCGTAGCCATTTTGATCCTTGCGGCAGGCGTCTGCCGCGCCGAACAGACGGCCGGCGGCTTCACGAGCATCGCGCTGAAGGAAAGCGCCACGGTCTCGCACGACCTGATCCAGGTCGGCGACATCGCGGACGTCGAAGGAGGTATCGCAGCCGAGGTCGCCGGGCTGAACCTGGGCAATGCCCCATGGCCCGGCCACGCAAGGAAGATAAGCCGCGTTCTGGTTAAGGTCCGCCTTGTTTCGGCCGGTTACGATCTGAAGAGCATCCAAATCACGGGCAGCGATGTCTGCGTTGTGGAACTGGACTCCGTCCGGGTTGAGCCGGCGGAGATTGTCGCTGCGGTCAGGCAATACCTTGAATCCCGCTTCCCCGAGGGCGGCCCTGAGGTGACGTTGGAGCTGCTCAACGAGGTCGCGCCCGTTGTCGTCGCCGCTGGCGCGGAGCCGATTGAGTTCAAGGCTTCCCAGCATGGGTCGGCTCCGCTCGTGGGGACGGTGCGGGTGGACGTCGAACTCGTTCGCGGAGGCGTCCGGCTGAAGATGGTGCCGGTGAGCTTCATG
>Ga0315289_10003712_pt1 | contig 23023 bp, 9 predicted proteins | sample YL17G11_40_MG_FD_203452 | JGI IMG/M metagenome (GOLD analysis project Ga0315289, IMG submission 203452) | Sediment microbial communities from Yellowstone Lake, YNP, Wyoming, USA - YL17G11_40 | ecosystem: Environmental > Aquatic > Freshwater > Lake > Sediment | place: USA: Wyoming | collected... | reverse complement strand
TGCCTCATTGTTGTACACATCTTGGAGTGGTAGAATCGCGATTTCTGATGAAAAAACGCATATTTCGTCCCATGTGCACCTCGTCAGCCCGGCATCTTCAGGTCCGTCCAGACCAGGAGGTTACTCCCAGTCGCATAGGAACCGCGTTTAAGCCACAGAAACGGCATGTGCTCATCCCTACGACCCAAAAGATATGTACAACAGTGAGGCAAGATGCCCATGCTACTAACATGCCCTCTGACGGACGGTTTCGAATAGGGCCTCGACCCGCATAGCGATCCGTGCCGAATCGGAGGGCGAGTAGTCCGTCTCGATCCGCAGGTATGGAAGGCCCAGATCCTGCTCCGCCAGCTTCTTGACGAAATACGACTCGACATCGTACGTGAGACATGCCTGCCAGATCAGGTCGATCACGCACTGGGCGCGGTATTCCCGCGCCAAATCCCGCAGAATATCCAGACGCCGGCTGTTCTTCGTCATAACCGAACACGGCAGACGGAAGTACTTCTCGGCCAGGGCAGCGATGGGATCGGCCGTGGTCTCCTCCACGTCTTCCAGAATCGGCTTGAGCCCCGTACAGTTGTCCATGCACACGATCAGCCCGCCGTGCGACTCGATAATCTCGACCACTCGCTCGGCGCCGTGCACCACCGGCACGCCGGTCATCAGCACGCGGACCTTTGCGTCCGAGCGACAAGGAGACTCCTGCGACTCATACAACTCCAACGCCCGCGTGTACTGGGCGAGGTCGGCGCACAGACCGGAGATGTTGCTCTTGAATTGGAGCAACTGCCGGCCGGTCAGCGGTGGACACTTGGATCGCATCAGTCCCGCCAACCGCCGGCGCAGGGCTCGCTCGCGATTCATCGTCCGGATCGCCTGCCGGATCTTGTCGTCCGTGATCGTGACGTGAAAGGCCCCTTCGAGCCGGGTCTTGAGCTTGCGCAACTCGCTGATCCAATGCGCCAGAGCATCGGAATCATTCGGCTTTTGCGGCAACTCCAGCACGTGCATCGTGCGCGTCTGCGCCATCAGCTCATACATCTTTTTCTTGCCGTCGCAGGTGGTCTCGGCAACGACCATATCCGCCATTTCCAGGAACGGGTTGGCCCCCTGGACGTGATATCCATAGGTCGATTTGATGAGGGGACAGAGATTGGCCGGCAGGTGTTCTTCGGCCGGTCCGATCATCTCGACCGAGCCGCCGCACAAGCAGACCGGCACCGCCTCGGCCGCCAGGATCAGCTCCCGCGGCGTGTACTCGCACATGATGCCAACGATGTGCTTTCCCTTGGCCTTGGCGTCGGAGGCGTAAGCCAAGCAGTTCGGGATCATGTTGTCGAACCAGGCCAACGGCTGGGTGGCAGCCGCAAGGCCGTTCGTAGTGACGCCGTCAGGCGTTTCTTGACATGCCCTTACGGGCACACTACAAACCGGCGGCGGCCGATGGCACGAATCGGTCGCGCTGATCTGGACGTCTTTGCTCTTGTGGCACTTTCCCATCCCATCACCTCTTGCGTGCGGCGAACAGGCCCTGGGCAATTTTGCCCGCGTGGGCCAGTTGTTGCATGAAGGCCATCTCCCCTGCCATCGCCTGCATCAGACTCTGGTCGAAGCCGATGATCTTCAAGGCATCGTAAGTCAACTGCATGCCGAGCATGTTCAGATACAGGTCCACATACGGCGCGAACCGGCCGGTGTCCTTGGCGACGAGCACGTCGCAGCCGTTGGCCTTCAGCAGGTCGCGGTAGCCGCTAATCGTCAGGACGTTCGGGAACTTCATGAACCGCAGGTACCGCTCGGCCTCGGACTGCGACAGGCCCTCGTCACCCTCGACCCAATCGGTGAACGCAATCGTCCCGCCCGGTTTGATGATCCGGGCCGCCTCGGCGATCAGTTTGGCCTTGTCCACCACGTAACACCACGCATCTTCGCCCCAAATGAAATCCGCGCTGCCGCTCTTGAGGCCGCTGTTGGTCACGTTGCCCAGGGTGAACTGGATTCTATCGGCCAGACCAGCCTGCTGGCAGCGTTGCCTGCCCTGTTCGACGACCGTTTCGGTGGCGTCCACGCCTTGCATGCGGGCGACGTTGCGGAACCGAACGAGAAACCGCATCCCGGCCCCGTTGCAGCAGCACAGATCGACGCCCTTGGTCCCGGCCTCGATACTGGCGGTCTCGGCCAGATCCATGGAGGAGGCAAAGCCTCCGATATGGATCTGCTCGCCCATGATCAGCTCCCACAGCCGCCCTTCCGGCCCGCCGTACACCGCCTGCACGTCGGCCAACCCGATTCCCGGAACGCTTTTCATAGTCTTGTCTCCACACGCGGCCCACAAAAAAGGCGGGTCAGAGTCGTCTCTGAACCCGCCGGTACACGCTGAACTCGTGAAGTCTCTACTCTATGGAGTGCCACGTCCTTTCGTGCTTGACTTCAAGGGCACCCAGGTCAAGCTCGATCTGCACCTGGAACTTGCCCTTGAAACCGGATGGCACTCGCCACGAGTACCGGCAGGTGCCACCTCAGCCATACTGGAACTTGTCCGCCACCAGCATGTTTCCTTTCTCATCCACAATCTTGAACGTGCGCTGCGGCGCACGCTTATGGTTGCGTTGAAAGTCCGGCCGGTACTGCTCTCCCGCACAGCCCGTGAGGACGAGGCCGATGGTGACAAGTCCCGCGCCGTGTCGCTGCACGTCGGTCTTCACGACAAACGGCGGACCGAGCTTGATTGACGTCGTTTCTCCCGGCCGGATCACGAAGGAGTTCAGTGCCCCCAGATCGCCCGCGGCCGAGCCCAAACCGCCCGAGAGGGTCCACACGTTTCCGGAGGCATCCTTCTTCTCGAGGCCAGCGTACACCCCAGCGTACCGGTCGGCCGGCAGTTGCCACTGTCGGCCCGGCGGCAGGCCCTGACTGGCCGCCTCGGACCATAACTTCAGCTCCACGGCGATGTCGCCAGGCTCCACGACGAGGGTCCCCAACGGCGGCTCGGTCTTGGAAAGTGTGAGACTTGTTCCATGCGACGAAACGTCGATCGTGTAGTAGGTGTCGGCAACTCGGACCAAGTGGCTCAGCGGCATGATCTCGGAGTGCCCTTGCCGCGGCATCTCCAAGTTCACGAATTTCCCATTGCGATTCAGATCAATGGCGAACCCGTCCACCACCGGCCGCCGTCCGCTATCGAGAGGCAGCGACAGAAAGGAACTGAACCGACCGTCATAGTCGCCATCGACCACCGCGACAGGATAGGTCCGACCGGCCAGGCGGACTTTGCCCGTGCGGAAAAAGGCCGGGAAGAGGGCCAGCGGTCCCAGCACATCGCCACGATAGCACTCCACGTAGAAGCTGCCGCCGGTCTCGCTCGCCCCCTCTTCCGAAGCCAGCAAAATCGGCCCGAACCGCCACGAGTTGCTGGTGGCCATCCACTTGCGGATATCGACAGCCGCGTAGCACTGTTCTTCCGAGAGAACGCCATCGCCATCGGTGTCCACGCACAGGCGCGGCTTTGTGGACAGGTTCATCACCAGCAACACCTGCTTGTCGGCACTCTTCATCACGTAGTAGCAGGGCCGGTCAAAACTGGTAGGAAGGTCTCGCGCCAGGTGCGGCTTGCCGCGTTGAGGCGACAGGCTCCGATACGTGAGCCCGAGAAAATGACTGGACCGATCGAACTTGGTGGGGACCAGCGGGCAGCGGCCTTCCTCCACGCGCGCACGGCCCAAGAGCACGCCACACGCCCCTCCGCCAAGGACAATAAGCCCGAATAGGATGGCCCCACGGGGCTTCCTTACAGCCATACAGTCCCTCCGCTACGGCTTTGTCGGCTGCTACAGGGAGTGCCAGGTCTGGTCTTGCTTGGCCTCGATGGGACCGAGGTTGATGTCCACCAGGACCTGGAACTTGCCCGTGAAATCGTTGGGTACGCGCCACGCGTACCGGCAGGCGCCACCTCAGCCATATTGGAAATCACCCTGAGTGACCACTTGGCCCGCCTCGTTGAGAATCCGCAACTTGGGGGCCGCGACTGGCGTCCCATTCTTCTTGACGACCGGCCGGTATTGCTCGCCCCCCTGACCTCGCAGAACCAGCCCAATCGACACCTCGCGGTCCGCCACGCGCTGAACGTTAGCTTGCACGAGGATCGGGGGACCTGCTTTCGGGCCGTTGGGTTCCGTCGAGACCATACCCCCGCCGGCCGAGTCGAGCGACCACGCCACGCCGTTCGCATCCGTGCGGGACAGCGACGCCGATGGCGTCCCGCCCGGGGTGGGGACTGTGGTTCCGGACCGGGGATTCTGCTTCTGGAAGAACAGGAAGGCCAGAAGCAGAACGAGCACGACGATACCGGTTAGACGCAGTTGATCTGTTTTCTTCATAGTTTATTCCCTCACAGTTTCGCTCTTTTGTACCGCGCGTCCGGGCGGATTGTCAACAGGCAAATGGCAATGGCGGAAAAATCGACTTGTTTGCCCGTTGGGGGCCAGTACAATACGGATTGCCTGGCGGAAGGCCGTGTGGGAGAAAACGAAGAATGGAGTCCGGCGGGCGAAGATGACGGCCGGACGAAACCGGATGAGGCTTGGGATTAGGCGATGGATGCACAGACCCAACAACTGATGCGCCGGGTCCCCTCCGTGGACGCGGTATTGAGGGAGCCGGAGTTGGAAACCCTGGCGGCCGAGTACGGGCGAAAGCCGGTCGCGGACGCGGTCCGTGAGGCGGTCGACGAGGTCCGCCGGCAATTCCTGGCCCAGCCCGCCCTCAACGTGGATGAGCCGGCTATCCAAAACCGTATTCTGGCAGCAGCAAAAGCCAACCTTGAGGCGGTGATGAAGCCGTACTACCGCCGGGCGGTCAATGCCACCGGAATCATCCTGCATACGGGCTTGGGCCGGGCGGTCCTGCCTGCCAAAGCACTCGACCAGATTCAACAGACACTGCAAAGCTACTCGCTGATCCAGGTGGACCGGGAAACCGGCAAGCGGTCCCGGCGTGATGAGCGGATCGAATGGCTGCTCCAGCGGCTGACCGGGGCGGAGGCCGCAACGGTCGTGAACAACAACGCCGCCGCGACCGCGATTGTGCTCAATACCGTGGCCAAAGGCAAGGACGTGATCGTCTCGCGGGGCCAGCTTGTCGAGATCGGCGGCTCTTTCCGCCTGCCGGAAGTGATGGCGTTCAGCGGGGCCAGGTTGGTCGAAGTCGGCACGACCAATAAAACCCATCCGCGCGACTATGAGAACGCCATTACGGAGAACACCGCCGCGATTCTTCGCGTGCATCCGAGCAACTACAAGATTCAGGGGTTTTCCGCGGAGGTCCCGCTCGATGAGATGGTGGCGATCGCCCATAAGCACAACCTTGTCCTGATCGACGACGTCGGGGCCGGGGCCCTGGTCGATTTCTCGCAATTCGGGTTCGAGCCGGAGCCGATGCTGGCGGACTCGATCCGGCAAGGGGCGGACATCGTCACGTGCAGCGCCGACAAGCTGATCGGCGGATCGCAAGGGGGCCTTATCCTGGGCAGGAAGACCCTGATCGACGCGGTGCGAAAGAACCAGTTTGCCCGGATTGTCCGGGTGGGCAAGCTTACGCTGGCCGTTTTGGAGGCGACCCTGAAGCTCTTCCTGGACGAGAGCGTGGCCCTACGCGAGGTGCCTACGCTCCAGATGCTCCGGCGCAGCGCTGAGGAGATCCGGGAGCACGCGGAGCGATTGGCGGCGCAGATTCGTGACGGAAACGTCGCCGCCACGGTAGGCACCGCGAGCGGCTTTTCCGAGATGGGCAGCGGCTCGCTGCCGACGCAGAACCTGGCGACAACCCTGGTGGCGATCACGCCGGAGAAGATCAGCGTAGACGTGCTGGCCAAGCGACTGCGGCTCCACGAGCCTCCGGTCTTTGCACGGATTCAGAACGAGCAGGTTCTCATCGATCCGCGCACGCTGCGAACCGGCGATGACGAGATTATTGTCGCGGCGGTGACGGCGAGCTTTGGCGACTGAGAGGATGTGTGAAAGACTGATGCAGCGTGGCATGGGCTTGGGGTCCCCAACGCAAAATACCGCGTTGGGGGGCCTCTTCCAGCCCATGAATCATCGGCAGGATGCCGATGCCACGACGAAATAGGACCTATGGAAGTACAACAGCACAATGTGACGCTTGGCACAGCCGGGCATATCGATCACGGCAAGACCGCCCTCGTCAAGCTTCTGACCGGCTGTGACACGGACCGGCTCAAGATCGAGAAGGAACGCGGCATGTCCATCGAGCTGGGCTTCGCGCCGTGCGTCATCTCCGACATTGAGGTCGGGATCGTCGATGTCCCCGGCCATGAGAATTTCGTCAAGACGATGGTGGCCGGGGCCACCGGGATCGATGGGTGCATCCTGGTCGTGGCGGCCGACGACGGCGTCATGCCGCAGACCCGCGAGCACATGGATATCCTCACACTTCTCGGCGTGGAGCACGGAATCGTGGCGCTGACCAAGGTCGATGCCGTCCCGCCGGAGCGCACCCAGGCGGCAACGCAGGAGATTCGCGGCTTTCTGACCGGCACGTTCCTGCAGGATGCCCCCATCCTGCCGATTTCCAACAGCACCGGTCAGGGCTTCGAGGAATTCTATGAGGCCCTCAAGGCCCTGGTGGCGGCGATCACACCGAAGACGGCCCAGGGCATCTTCCGCGTGCCGGTGGAGCGGGCGTTCTCCGCCAAAGGCTACGGCACGATCGTGGCGGGAATTCCCGCTTGCGGGTCCGTGGAGGTCGGCGAGGAGCTCGTCCTATTGCCGCAAATGGCGAAGGGGCGTCTGCGGTCGGTCCAGGTCTACGGCCGGGACAGCACGCGGGCAATGGCCGGACAATGTGCCGCCTTGAACATCCCCCAGTGGGACCACAAAGCGGTCGAGCGGGGTAACGTCATCACGATCAGCGATTACTTCGCCCCGCACCAGTGGTACTTGTGTGATTTGAAGCTGCTGGATCAAGAAAAGGCCGACCTCAAGAACGCGGCCCAGGTCAAATTCCACACCGGCACTTCAGAAACGCCCGCCAGCGTCTACCTGTTCCAGGAGGGCGCTCTCAAGCCCGGGCGGCAATGCCTGATCCAGGTCTTTCTGGACCACCCCATCGTCGCCGGACCACGCGATCATTTCATCATCCGGTCCCTTTCCCCGACGCGCACGCTGGGCGGCGGCCTCATCATCGAGGCCATCGAGAGACGCCTCAAGCGCACCCACCCCGACGTTCTCCAGGAAATCGCCGAGCGCGCGAAGGCCGTCGCAAGACCGAAAGATTTCGTCGAATACTGTGTGAAAACCGCGGAGGCGTTCGCGGCGGATGAGAAGCAGATCTCCCTGCGCAGCAAGATGCCGCCCAAAGAACTGGCGGCCCTGCTCGCGGAACTGGTCCAGGCAGGCCGCCTTCTGCCGCTGAGCGGCAAGACTTACACTCATGTGGACACCGCCGAGCACGTCCAGCAGCATTTGCTGGAGGTCGTTCGCGCATTTCACAGCAAGAGACCCGAAAGCCCCGGCATCGGCCGCGAGCAGCTTCTGACGGAATCCGCGCTTCGCAAAGATGTCTTCGAGACTTTGCTGCCGCGGATGCTGTCGGCCGGCCGGCTGGTCGAGCGCAAAGGTTTTCTGGCCCTGCCGGAGCATCGGGAGCAATTCAACAACGCCGAGCAGCAACTGCTCCAGAACGTGGAGTCGCTATTCCGAAGCCATTTGTTCGACCCGCCCGGCCCTCAGGAGATCGCCGATCAGATGCGAGTGCCACCGCCGCAAGTGCAGCGGGTGCTGCGGATCCTCACCGAACAGCAGAAGCTGGTCCGGGTCGATCAGGACCTGCTATTCCACGCGGAGGCGGTGGCGACCGCGAAAGAGCGCCTCATCTCCCACATCCAGCAAAACGGTGGCCTGGAGAGCGTCAAGTTCAAGTACCTCTTGGACACCAGCCGCAAGTACGCGATTCCCCTGCTGGACTACTTCGACAAGATCGGCGTCACTCGCCGGGTGGGTTATACCCGCCACTTGAAATAGCGGGTTCGGCGGATACCTATTGCGTGAGGTCGGCCATGCGATTTGGCAAGATAGCCGTTGCGATGCTCATTGCCGGCAGTGTGACCATTGTCGCACTGGACCATTACTCTGCGCCGACCTGACACAGTCCGGTGCGGGCCCTTGGAGGGCTCCTGATCATAGTTTTCTTCTCACTGGCCGGGGTCAGCGGGCTGACGGGAATCGCACGCGACCGGCGGAAATGGCTGGCCGTGCTCGTGGCAATCATCGCCGGTGGATTCCTTCTCCTGATGTGGCAGTGGAAGGGGCTCCTGTGAGAGGACGAATCTGCCGAAAGAACAGAGCATGCACTACGGAAAAATCTCTGCGAAGATTTTCGCGGTTTTGGCGGTGACGGTGTCACTGCAGATCCTCCTGCATCCGACCTGAGGCAGTCTGCTTTCGACTTTTGTAAAGTCGTCCATCCTGCTCTGCCCTCCCTTGGCCCTGGGCTTCAGCCTCGCCGGCGTCGTGCGCGACGACCGCAAGCAGTATGCGGCCCTCATGCTGCTCGTCTCCGGAACCTTCACGCTTTGGCTCGCATGGGCTTTATTCGCACGCTGATGTGAGGCACGATTGCGGAAGAACCTGTCTCGTTCCTGGTAGCGAAAGCCTAAGACAGAGCGTACAGGCCGCTAGCGTCAGCGGCCATCTGCCATCGAGGCTCGTGCGCAGTAGGACCATGCCAACGCCGTTGCCTGCTCCCAGTACAGCACCGGCGGCAATACCACAACCCAGTCCATATACGCACCTCCCCCAAGCATCAACGACTACTCCAAAAGGCCAAAATGACATGACATCAGCATGTATATATTGGAGTGACCGAGCAACGGTCTACAGAGTGAAACCGAGCAGGTTGTAAGTGAAGGTGAACCGCCGGCGCAGGGGGTTCTGAAAGGCCAGCCACACGGTCACGCTCTCACCGGGAGCGAGACGCCCATCCCCGAGCAGGCCCGTCAGATCGATGTACGGCGAGCCATCGGCCAATGTGCCGGTCGCGTTGACCAGGGGAATCGTCGGATCGCTGATCGAGGTCACCACGAACCACAGCGGGCCCGCGATGCTCGTGGTCGAGGTGTTCGTGATCGTAAGGAGGAGTTGCGTCCGGCCGGTCCGGAGGTCGAACCGCTGGGAACCCAAGGTCATGCGGACCAGGTGATTTACGACAACCGGTGCGGACGGCCCCAGGGGCTCAATCGTCACCGTCACCACCGCCGTACTGGTAGCGCCATTGCCGTCGGTCACCGTGTAGCTGAAGCTGTCGGTCCCGCTGTAGCCTCCGGCGGGCGTGTACGTGATAGTGCTGTCCGCGTTGATGACGGCCGTCCCATTTGCGGGGACCGTTACAGCGATCGCGGCCAGCGTATCCCCGTCGGCGTCCGTATCGTTGGCCAGGACATTGACAACCACGGCTGTATCTTGCTCAGTGGTCGCCACGTCAGCTACCGCGACCGGCGGCACGTTTCCTGCATCAACCGTGATGCGGATCGTCTCACTGTCACTCAACGCCGGCACACCATCGTCCGTCACCCGCACCGTCACTTCATACTCACCCGGCCCCTGCGCCTCCGTCGGCGTCCAGGTAAACACGCCCGTCGTCGCATCGATGCTCGCGCCGGCCGGAGCGTCCGCACCCAGCGAGAACGTCAGCCCATTGGCCGGCAGGTCCCCGTCGCTCGCCGTCGCGGTAAACGTCAATTCCGTCTCTTCGTCTACCGTCTGGTCCCCGATGGCGGCCAGCACCGGCGCCACGTTCACTTCCTGGACCGTGACCGTGATCGTCTCCGCATCCGTCAACGAACCGTCGCTCACCACCACGTCGAAGGTGTAGCTGTCCGGACCCTGGGCCTCCGTGGGCGTCCAGCTAAAGACACCGCGGGCCGGATTGATACTCGCGCCGCTCGGCACCGCACCGACCAAGCTGAATGTCAAAGTCTGCGCGGGAACATCCGCATCCGTCGCGGTCACGGCAAACGTCAGACGGGTCTCCTCATCGACCGCCCGGTCTCCGACCGCATCCAGCACCGGAGCATCGTTCTGCCCGCCCACCGTGATCGTCACGGTCGCCATGTTGGAATCGGTCGTGCCGTCGTTCACATAGTACGTGAAGCTGTCGCTCCCCGTATACTCCAGCTCCGGCGTGTATTCGAAGCCCCCGTTCTCCGCCAGGCTCAGCGTCCCGTGGCTCGGACCGCTGCCCAAGACCGCGCGCAGCGGGTCGCCGTCCACATCGCTGTCATTGCCCAGCACGCCGGGGGCGGGAACCGTCAGCGTGCGGTTTTCGTCGACGGGGTAGTTGTTGTCGACCGCCACCGGCGGGGAGTTCAGCGTGGTAATGGTCACCGTAGCCGGCGCGCTCTCGACCGTGCCGTCGTTGACGATGAGCTGGGCCACGTACGTACCCGGCCGGTCCGCTACGAACGCCGGGTTCACCACGACGGGGCTGGAAAGCGTCGCCACGCTTCCCACCGGGTAGGAGATCAGCGACCAACTGTACGTCAGCGGGTCGCCGTCCACGTCGCTCGACCCGCTGCCATTCAGGGAAACCGTGGCTCCCACGAACACCGACTGACCCGGCCCGGCGTTGGCCACCGGCGGGGAGTTCAGCGATGGGACAACGGTGAAGGCGAATGTCTGGCTCGTCACCGCCTGGCCGAGGTACCGCCGCACCAGGCCGTCGGCGGCGCCCAAGAGCATATCGGGGACGCCGTCGCCGTTGAGGTCGGCGATGAAGGGCCGGGAGCGGGCCGAGTTGGGCAAGTCGATGGGGGCGCCGTCGGCCGAGAGCAACTGGTACTCGACAAACGCCGGGGCCGCGTCGGTGCCCTGGTTCAGATACGCCAAGACCTGGCCTGCCGTGTTGCCAGCCACCAAGTCCTTGCGGCCATCCCCATTGAGGTCGTAAACGTCCACACTGGAACGACTGGTGGGGACGACCAAGTCGCTCGACCCGGCTTGGACCAAGAACGGGGTCCCCAAATCGGGCTCACCGGTCCCGGCCCGGTTGAGGTAGACCCGCACCTTGCCATCCAGCCCGCCCATCACGAGGTCCGGCATCGAGTCGTTGTTCCAGTCGACCACGTCGAACGCGGCTCGCGCGACGACGCTGACGTTCGACATGGCGCCGGGGTCGCCCGCCTGGATAAACCGGCCCGGGGCCAAGGTGACGCCGCTGCCCGTGTCAGCGTTGCGGAAGAACTCCAGCGTCCCATCCGCCAGCCCCACCACCAGATCTCTCCGGCCGTCGCGGTCCCAATCGACCAGCCTCGGGAACGCGCCCAGGCAGCCGGAAGCCGGTACGGTCAAGTCCGCGCCGCTGAGTTGCACATAGAAGGCACTGGCGTAGATCGGGGCAGCGTTGGTTCCCGTGTTCAGGTACACGCGGACCTTGCCGGTCGTGGCATCCGCCTCCTCGCCGACGATCAGGTCGTTGACCCCGTCGCCGTTGAAGTCCGCCAGCGAGGGCACGGAGTAAGCGGTAAGCTGGATGTCGGCGCCGTTGGCTTGCAGGTTTGCCGGCGCGGTGAAGGCGGGGGCGTTGAAAGCGACCACCCCGCCGCCATTGCCCGCCAAGCAATTGCCTGCCAGGTCGATGATCCGCGCCGAATCGAGGTGGAACTCGTAGCTGGCCGGCGGCAGGGCCGCAGTCGGGTCGGTGGAGTTCAGCGTCCAAGTGAGCGTGTCGGTGGCGGCGTCCCAGGAGAACTGGCCGGCGGTCAAAGGCAGGGCCTCGGGAGGCCGATCATCCCGCAAACGGAACAGGCCCACCGCGGTTACGATCGCCCCATCGGTCACCAGGCTCCCGACATTCGTAGCCTCGGAGAACCGGGTGGTGATTCCGGTGACTCCGGAGCCCTCGCCGGTCAGGCGATGCTCCGTGGCGCTGACGACGTAAGGCGCCGACGTATCGATCGCCACGGTGTACGTCACGTCGGAGTACCGGCCGGCGGCATCCTCCACGTGGACGCGGACGGAATGCGGGCCCGCGGTTGCGAAGCTGAGCTGACTGCTGAAGGCCGTGCCCGTGACCGTGGCCGATCCGAGGTTGGCGGGATTGTCGGGACTGGTCACGTCAAAGAGTGTGACCGTGACCCCCGCGCGCGACACCGTTCCGGAGAGCGTCACAGAATACGCCGAGGTGATCCCATCCGTGGCCGAGACGCCCGTGTCCGGCACGATGAGGAGACCAGATGCCGTGGGCGGGGTCGGCTGCCACGCGCCGAAATGGGCGTCGAGCACTTCGACCCCGGGGGCGAGGACGACCTGGTAGGCATAGGGCTGGCCTGCCAGGGGCTCGACGCCGCCGTCTCCGCCGCCGTCGTCCGGCGGCTGGTTCGGATCCAACGACATGATCGCCTCGGCCAGGGCATAGACATCCAGGCGGGTGTAGGCCTGGCCGGTGTTGATCACGTTGTCGTTCTCATCGTCGCCGTCGTGGATCGTCGCGCCGGTGGTCGCAAGCAACGTGCGGAACTCGGAGAGCGTGAGCGGCCGATGCAGGTGCTCCAGGGCCAACTGCTGCGCCAGAACCGCCGCGCCGGTGACGAACGCAGTGGCCTGACTGGTGCCGTGCATGGTGGTCACCCCGCCGCCGTTGGCCGCGCCGGCGATCACGGTCCCCGGGGCCACGCCGCCATACGCCGCGTCGCTGGAGCCGATGATGCTGGCCACGTGTGTCCCGTGGCCGGTGCTGTCCGAGGCCTCGTCGTCGTTGCCGGCGAAGTCGTGCTGGAAGACGATCCGGTCGGCGACGCCGTTCTGGTCCGCGTCGGGTCCGAAGAACGGATGGTCGGCATCGATGCCCGTGTCGATGATCGCCACCGCGCAGCCCGAGCCGTCCAGGTTCGCGAACCGGCTGTCGGCGCGCAATTGGTCGAGGCGGATCAGGTCCCTGGCCGCAGCGTAGCCGTCGGCGTTGGGGGCCGGGCTGCTCTGGATCGCGATGTCCGCGGTCCTGACCCCCAATTGGACCGTCTGCCAGACGACGCCCGACTCCCCGGGAGCTGTCTGCTCCCAGCCGGCCGGGAGTTGCACTGTAACGATGTAGGTTCCCGGCCGGAGGCCGTCAAACCGGTACGCGCCGTCCTCGCCCGTGGTCCGGTTGTCGTCCGGCAGGCCGTTGCCGTCGCTGTCGAGAAGCACAGTCCAACCGCTGAGGACTCCTTCCCCATCGTCGCGATCGCCATCGCCGTTGGTGTCATTGAACACGGTGCCGCCGATGGTGCCCAGACGCACCAGCCCGGCGTCCCAATCGTTGTTGGAGCCGACGGCGACGTCGAAGACCGCCGTGCGCCCGGTCATCGAGTCAGGGTCGCTGTCCCTAGAGTCGGCGGCGGCGTTGGCGGTCGTCCAACCATAGCCGGCCGGGGCCGTAAACTCCAGGTAATACTGAAGGTCCGCATTCAGGGTGCTGAAGGCGTATCGGCCCTCGCCATCCGTCACGGTGCTGCCCGTCGGCGTGCCGTTGCTCAAGTAGAGCTTGACCTCCACGCCTTGGGCACCGATCTCCGTGAGGTCTTGCGCCCCGTTGTACTCGGAGTCGTACCAGACATAGTCGCCGATCGAGGCCACCGCGCTGGCGTGGATCCACGAGACGCGGTACGGCTCGACGCCGGTGTTGCCCGCGGGGTCCGCGATGCCCGGCAGGTCGATCGTGAATACATAATCGCCCAGCGGCTCGGTGGCCGAGGCCAGGCCGCTCACACGCCAAGTGGTGTCGTTGTCCCGGACGAGCTCGACGCCAACCAGTTCCGCCGGCCCCAGGGGCACGCCGTCTCGGGTGAGCGACAGGTCCTCCAGTTGGAACGTGTCGGGGTCAATACGCTCCGTGAACACGAGCGTGAACTCATTGACCGAAACAGTCACTATCGCGGCCCCCACGCCGGTGACGCTCACAAGGCCGGGCCGGGTCAGGTCCACGAACACGTCGAAGAACGAATCGGACGAGACATTGCCCGCCTCGTCCACGGCGTACACGCGCAGACGGTGAACGCCCCGCACATCGAAGCGGAGCGCCTTGCTGAACGTGAGGCCTTCGGTCTGGGCGGCCCCCAGGGGCGTATTGCTCATGGTCGTATCGACCACGCGGACCGTGAGGTTCGGCTCGGCCAGCGATCCGTGCAGCGTGACGTTGAGTGTGTTGGTCAGCCCGTCCGTGGCGGAAGTGCCGTTGTCGGGCACAATGGACAGGCCGGTCGGGGCCGCGGGCGGCGTGAGGTCCAGGACCCAGGACGTGCTCATGTCGTTAGCGACGGCGTTGCCGGCCGGGTCGCTGATTCCCGAACCGACCACCGTGAACACGTGCGTGCCCGTCATGCCCGTCAGAGACGTGAATCCGCTGAGACGGAGTCGGCGATCGTTCAGCTCCGTCCAGGTCAGGCCGGTGACGAACAAGTCCGCTCCGCCATTGCGGCTCAGCGTGATGTCGTCTGCGGTAAGCGTCGCCAGATCGATCGGCTCGCTGAATTCCACGTCCAGCGAGAGCACGGCAATGTTCCGCGGGTTGGTGGCCAATTCCTCCAGGTAAGTGACCGTGGGTGCCGTGGTGTCCATGGTCCAAGCGACCCGAGTCGTGCCCACGCCATCGTTCCCCAAGCCATCGGTCACGCCTGCCGCGTCGACGCCCAACTCGTACCGCCCTTCCAGGCCGGTCAGTCCCGCCAGCGCGTCGATGCGGTACTCGCTCGGCGAGATCCGGGTGATCGTCACCGGATCGCCGAGAACAACGGGCTGGCCGTTGTGAGTCAGCTCGACGTCCTCCAACGTGAGACTGTCCGGGTTGATGTCCTTCGAGAAGACCACCTCGACCTGGCTTACCGGGGTGTTGGTGACGCTCCGCAGGCCGGCCCCAAGGCTGTTGATGACGGGGACGTCCGGCGCGGTGGTCCAGGAGTCGCTGGCCGTGCCGCTGCCGGCGTTGGCCCAGCGGTCCTGAATGCCCGCCGCGTTGATGGTGAGGGTGTAGTCGCCCGCCGTGCCGGTGAGCACGGCGAGGCCCTGGACGCTGTAATGGGTGTCGTCGATCTTGACCACGGAGACGGCGCCTTCCAGGGAGATCTGGGTCGTGCCGCGGACCAAGCTGAGGTCGCCCACATCGAAGCCGTCGCTCCCATCGGCCAACGCTTCGCTGAACACAACGTCGATCTGGCTGACCGCGTCGTTGCGCGGGTCGGGAGCGACGGGCCCCACTTGCTCGATGGTCGGGGGCGTCTCATCCGGTTTGCCGTACACAAGAGTGTAGGAGCCGGTGCTGTCGAGATCGAGGATGTGCAGGCGATTGACATAGGTCGCCCGGCCTTCGGCGCCGAAAATCCGGTCCGTGCGCCAGGCATGATCGCCCACGCGGAGACTGGTGCCGTCGGAGCGGATCACCTCTTTAAGCCGGAAGGCGGCCCCGGGGTCGGGCAGAACGAGATACGTCCAGCCGGGATCGAGCACGGTCGCGGTCACCTGCACCTGCAAATCGGACACCGAGACGTTCCCATCGGTGACCGCGTCGGTCACGGCGCTGACCAAGTACTCGCCGCCGCCACTGAGGTAGAGCATGTCGGGCAGGCCAGCCGGATCGGCGATGTCGTTGGCCAGGAAATCGAACTGCTGGTCGTCCGGAAGGTCTTGGCCCGGCAGATCGACCTTCAGGGCATGGACCAGCTCGTGGAGGTTGACTTCGTCAATCAGCGAGGTCCGCGTATTGCCGAAATCGTCGACGTGTTCGAAGCTGGCGTCGTACTCGATGAAGTGGCCCTGGAGCGTCGAGGTCATCAGCCACCGGGCCGACTCGCTGGTCCCGGCGTTGATGTTGCCAAAGTTCACGGTCAGCGAGGGGTTGACCTCCTCGTCGCCGATCTGGGTGCCGATGATCTTGAAGTCGATCAACAGGCCCTTCTCGTTCTCGATGATCTCCGGCTGGCCGCTGGTGATGCGGAAGTTTCGGGCGTTGCCCGCGCCGGTATTCGACACCAGGACCCCCAGCGTGAAGGGAATCGAGGGTTCGACAGGGTCGGTGAACGGGTCGTCGGCGAAGACGTCCCGCTCGAGGAAGTAGTCGAGCGTCAACAGCGGGTCGGGGAAGACGGTGATCGTTGCCGGCAGCAAGGGCACTTTAACTTCGACGCCGTTCTCGAGGTAGCGCAACGTGCCGCCGAAGCTATAGACCTTGCGTTCGGTCGGGGCCGCGTCGCGCGTGGGCACGAACAGCCACCGCGCCGTCCCTGTCTCGCCTCCCGCCAGCATGCCGGTTCCGTCCACGGCGCCCATGCCGGTGACGTCCGGATCGCGGAAGCCGAACTTGTCGTTGGCCGAGTTGCCGTCGGTATCGCGGATGTCGAGGGTGACCTGGATCCCCTCCAGGGTCGTGCCCACCGTGCCGTTCTCCAGCGTGAACGTTCCGGCGAACCCGGTGCGGGTCAGCACCGCCTCTTGCTCGATGCGCAGGCGAACGCGGGCGCAGACGCCTTCCCCGCCGGCCGAGGGGATGGCCAGGCCGCTGGGCGCGGGTCCGCAACCCCCGACGCTGAAGCTGCCGCCGCTGCCGCTACCCGTGGGGTATCCCCAGCCGCCGCCCCAGCCGCCACCCCAGCCGCCCCCGCTGCTCCCGCCGCTGGGCGAGAAAGTGAACAGATCCAAGAGACTGCACCAGTCGATGCAGGCCGCCAGGGCGCCGAGGCCCCCGCCAATCGCGCCGGCGGCAGCCCCCGCAAGGCCGCCCGTGAAGAAACCGGTCACCCCCTGGCAGGCCGCCTTGATCAGCGCCTTCTGGCAGTCGGTCAAATCGGTCGCGCAGGAGAGAATCAAGTCCAACAGCGCGCAGGGGGCGTTGGCCAGATTGCCGCCCAGGCTCGGCAGCGAATCCTTGGCGGTCTGCCAAGCCGGACTGAGGCACTTGTCATACAGGTCCTTGGCCATGCAGATCGGCGTGAGGTCCGCGTCCACCCTCTTCCAGACGTTGCCCTCGCAGACGTAGTAATACAAAGCATCGATCTTGAGGCTCGGCACGCACGGGATACCCAAATCGATCTCCAGGCACTGCGCCCGGATGGCATCGGCCCGCGCGGTGTCGCCCGCGCGGAGCGCCTGCTCGATGGCCGCCACCGCCTCCTGGTTCGGCAGCGCGCTGGTCTTACCGCGGATCCGCACCGGCACCTGCACGGTGGTCTTGGCGGGAATGACGCCGATATCGGTAGTGAGCACTTCCAGCTCGTAGTACGGGCTTTCGGGCAACTGGATCGTCAAGCCCTGCGCCGCGATCAGCCCGTGGTTGGTTAGCGAGATGTCGAACTGCGTCCACCGCTCCTCCACCACCAGCGGCATGATGAACGGGTTGTCGATCGTCACCACCGGCACGGGCACGTTGGTCTCGAACACCGGTTCCAGCACGATCTTGTAGGTGTCCTCAATCTCCACGGGAACGACGGTCCAACTTTAGGTGACCGTTTCGAGCGTGATGAACACTGTCTGTTCGTTGGTGACCCCCGGCTTGACGTCGAACCGGTTCCGATAGGTGCTGTGTTTGGGTGCGAAGACTTCGAGTTGGTAGGCGCCTTCCGGAATGCCGGCGATCAGGGCCACCCCCTCGGCATCGGTTTTTGCCTCGTAGAGCTTCTCCCCCGTGAAGGGGTCGAAGAGGCGGACCGTGGCCCCGGCCAGGTTGGGCGCGTGCTCCGCGAAGTACGTGTACTCGTCGGTCACCGTGATCCGCGCGTCGCCCTGGGCTTCCGACAGCGCCCGGAAGCTGAAGCCCAGGAGCCTGCTGGCGCCGTTGGCGGCGTTGATGGCAATCTGCCCACTGAAGAGCTGCAAGGGGAGATCGGCGGCTGGGTTGAGTTCCAACGTGACACGCGCGGTGCCACCCGGGTCCAGGGAAGCGAGCATCGAAGGCGAGACCAGGCGCATCCAGGGGAAATCGGGAAGGAGGAGCGTAATCTCACCGCTCGGGGCGCTGCCGGCGTTGCGGATCTCGAAATCAATCGTCTTGCGCTGGCCGCGGAGCATCCCGTCGCTGAACGAGCCCGGGGTGGTCACCAGGGAGGCCGTCAGCGGCACGACGTCCACGTTGACGTTGACGTCGAGCGCGGCGTTCTGGTCGCTGGTCAATCGGATGGCGACGGTCCCGCGCCCCAACTCCGGATCGGTGGCGTTGACTGTGAACGTCAGGGCGGCGGTTCCGCTGCCCGGCAGCGTATCGGGCACGCTCACGTCGAGCGCGAGGCCGCCTCCCGGCGGCAGCCCGCTCACTGCGGCACGCAGGCCCGTGATCGGCACGGTGCTGCGGTTGATGACCTGAATCGTGCGCGTCACCGGCACGTGGGGCGTGACCGACAGCGAAGTGCCGTCCGCCCGCATTCCGGCGATGGCGAAGGTGTCCTGCGTGGTGAACTCGTTGAGGCCGGGATGGCTGGCGCCGACCTCGTAGTTGCCCGCCTCGTTCGGAAGAGGTCGGAACGTGGTCTGGTACGTGCCGTCGTTGCCGCTGATCGCCAGCATCGTCCGCTCCAGGCCGTTGACGCGCACGTAGACCTTGACGAACTCGTTGGCCGCCGGCTGACCGGTTCTGGTGCGCGTCGCCGTGCCTGTCAGCAACACGGGCTCCCCGGTTCCGTACACGTCCTTCTCTGCCTGGACCGTGGCCGTGTAGGCCGGGGCCACGTCAATGGGCAAAGACGCGCGAGCGTTGTTCCCCTCGCGCAACTCCTCGATGCCGCCGACCACGTCGGTCTGGACCAGGATGTAGTAGCGAGTCACGGCCACGGGCAACGAAACCTGGAGACTCTGGCTGGAGACGGCGCCGACGTCCAAGGGGCCGCTGCGCACGTATTGCCGCAGCATCGTGGCGCGGCCATCGATCACCGCCCGATCCGAGACGTAGACCCGCTCCGTCCACGAGCCGACCGCCGGCGCGACGCCTTGGTTGGCTACGCGGTAGGAGACGGTTACGGTCTCGCCCGTCTCGCCGCTGGCGGGAGCGACGACCTCGGTGACCGCCAGGTCGGGCAGGTCGCTGTCGGTCACGGTGATTACGGCCGCCCCTCCGCCGTAGCCCAGCGCCGTGGCGGCGATCGTCACGTTCTGGACGCCGTCCACCGTGTAGTCCTCGACGCCGGCGACCGTCACGTCCACAAAGTCGCTGCCGTCCGGGATCGTCGCCACCGCGAGCACGGTCGCCTCGCCGGGGTCGCTGCTGGTCAGGTCGATCGGCAGGTTGCCCGTGGTGCCCGTGTTGCGGCGGATACGGATCGTGCCCGTGCCGTCCTCACGGATCGCCGGCGTCAGGGTCGTGGCGGTCAGTGTGGGCCCGTCGTCCTCGGTGATGCGCAGGGTCAGGTCGTCCTTGCCGGTTTCCAGGGGCGAGCGGGTGAACGAATCCGCCACGCGGGCCGTGATGATCACCGTCCGGTCGCCCGTGACCTCCTGGTCGTTGACCGTGCCCAGATCAAAGGTTGCTGACGCCTGATAGGGCGCGATTCTCACGAGTGGGGGCATCGTGACATTTCCCCCGCCGCCCGTCAGTTGCACCCAGACGGAGATCTCGTTCACCACGTCACGGGTCACGGTCACCTTGGTCGCATAGGTGCCGGCCGACTCGGAGAGGGTGGTCGCCTCCGTGGAGAGCGTGAGGGTCGGCGTATCATTGTCCACCAGTCCGATCGAGTCGCCGCCGGTGACGTAGCCCTGTGCGGACGCGGTGACCGCGATCGGGCGCGGCCAGTCGATATAGCGGTTGTCCTGCACGTCCGCAAAGACGTCGACATGGTCGGCCCCGTCTGGAATCGTGGCGATCAGAGGCGCGTCCAGGTACCACGGCTCGCTGCAGCCGAGATAGGTGGTCAGCGGTCCGCTCGTGCCGGTGTTGCGGGACACGCGAATCAGCACGGCGTCGTTGCCCGCCCCTTCGCCCACCGGGTTGGGAGACATGTGCACGCTCAGCGTTGGGACGTCGTTGTCGGCAATGGTGATGGTCACCCCGGCCGGCAGAAAACCGTCGGCGCTCGCCAGGAGCGTCGCCGACACGTCGCCATCGACGATCGCGTCGTCCGTGGGCGCTGCGACGAATGTCATCGAGGACTGTCCCGCCGGGATCGTCATGCTCGCCGGCGACGTGAGCGAGCCGGGCTGCGTGTTGGCCAGGCTCACCACCAAGGCCTGGACCGTGGGCCCGTTTCGGCTCAGGGTCACGGTCGCTCCCGTACCCCCCTCCCGGAGGCTGGCGTGATCGATCGTCATGACCAGGCCCAGCGGGAGCACGATCGGGCCGCCGATATTACTGTTGTCCTGCTCGTTGAGCTCGAAGATTTGCTGGGCCGAGTCGCTCTGCACCACAATCCATTGGTCGCCCGCGGCGAAAATCGGCAGCGTGACCGCCGCCATCCGGCCGACCGACGCGCCGGCCTCCACCGTCCCGTCGAACGTCACCGTGGCCAATAGCCGGTCCGAGCCGATCGTGCTGTCCCCGGAGAGGAAGATCCGCTCCGAGAACGGCCCGGCCAGCGTCGCCGTCCCGTTGTTGGTGAGCGTCCACTCGACGGCGATCTGGCCGCCAGCCCGCAGGTCGGTCGTCGGGACCGTCACGTCGCTTACCTGGATGCCCGGGTAGGGCGCCAGCGCCGAGGTCACCGTGATCTGCGACTCGTTGTTCGATTCGCCCGTGCCGAGGGCGTTGTACTCGTAGACGTTATTATAGTAGTCGGCGTGGGCGGTCACCCGCAGATCGCCTGCCCCTGGACCACCGTCCGGGAGGTCGAACGTGAACGACTGCGGCTTGCTCTCGCCGACGCCGATGGACCCCGCGCCAGAGGCATCGTAATAGAACACCCGGGAGGTCAGGACCTGGCCGGTCCCTTGGTGAACCACCGCCAGCCGGTGGTAGAACGCGCGGCTCACCGGCGCCGTTCCGCTGTTGGTCAACGACCAGTTGATCGTCATCGGCTGGCCCGACTGCACGCCCGACGGTACGGACAGATCGCTAACCCTCAGGTCCGGATAGTCGGCCAGGGTGGAAGCGAAGCTGCCCGCGGCCGTGTTGTTGTTCTCGGCGGTGCCTTGGCCGTTGTACTCGAACACCTGGTTGTAGGCGTCGACCGTCACCTCGGCGCGGAACGTGCCCTCACCGGCCGGGCCCTGGGGCAAGGTGAAGGAAGTTTGGCGCTGGGCAGCGCCGCCAGCCCCCAGTTGCGCGTTGGCCTGGGCGTTGAGGTACAACCACTGGTCCCACACCGCGGTGCCGGTGTCCGTGCGGACGACCCGCACGCGAGTGTAGCAGTCCCTGCCCACGGCGGCATTGCCGCTGTTGTGCTCGGTCCATTGCACGGTCAGGACCTCGCCCGATTTCGGCGAGGCCGGGACCGCCTGCACCGTGTCCGCGGTCAAGTCCGGGTAGGCTGCCAGCGCGGAATCGACGCTGGTGCCGGCGCTGTTGTTCGCCTCCCCAGATTCGTGGCTGCCGCCCGCGACGTTCTCGTACTCGAAGATGTAGTTGTAGGTGTCGGCCGTGACCGTCACTCGGATCGTGCCCACGCCCGGATCGCCATTGGGCAGCGTGTACTGATAAGAACGAGCCGTCGCTCCCCCGGCCGGAACGCTCCCGCCGTTGTAGTAGCTGTTCGTGTCCAACGGCGTGGTGCCTTCGCTCAGGTTCTGGATCACGATCCGGTCGTACCAGGCGCCCGCGGTCGCTCCCGTGCCTGCGTTCGCATCGTTCCAGGAGACTGTCAGCGTGTTGCCGCTCACCGGACTCGTCGGCGTCACCGTCAGGTCCGTCACCCGCAGGTCGGCGTACACAGCCAGGCTGGAAGTGATTGTCGCACTGGCCGCGTTGTTGGCCTCGCCCGCTTCGTGGCTGACCCCCGTCTGGTACTCGAACACGGAGTTGTACGCGTCCGCCGTGATCGTCACCCGAATCTCGCCCACGCCCGGATCCCCGTTGGGCAGTGTGTACTGATAGGAACGGGCCGTCGCTCCCCCGGCCGGAACGTTCCCGCCGTTGTAGTAGCTGCTCGTGTCCAGCAGCGTGGCGCCTGTGCCCAGGTTCTGGATCACGATCCGGTCGTACCAGGCGCCCGTGGTCGCTCCCATGCCTGCGTTGGCATCGTTCCAAGAGACCGTCAGAGTGTTGCCGCTCACCGGACTCGTCGGCGTCACCGTCAAACCGGTCACTTGCAGGTCGGGGTAGACGGCCAGGGTAGAAGTGACCGTGGTGCTGGCGCTGTTGTTGGCCTCGCCTGCTTCGTGGCTGACGCCGGTCTCGTACTCGAACACGTAGTTGTATGCGTCCGCCGTGATCGTCACCTGAATCTCGCCCACCCCCGCATCGCCGTTGGGCAGCGTGTACTGATAGGAACGCGCCGCCGATCCGCCGGCCGGGATGCTCCCCGCATTGTAGTAGCTGGTCGTGTCCAGCAGCGTGGTGCTCCTACTCAGGTTCTGGACCACGATGCGGTCGTACCAGGCACCCGCGGTCACCCCCGTGCCCGCGTTGGCATCGTTCCAGGAGACCGTCAGGGTGTTGCCACTTACCGGATTGGCCGGCGTCACGGCCAAGTCCGTCACTTGCAGGTCCGGATAAGGCGCCAGCACGGAGGTTACCATGGTCTGCGAACTGTTATTGCTCTCCCCCGTGCCACCCGTGTGGTACTCAAACACATAGTTGTACGTGTCCGCCGTGACCGTCACCTGCAGGTCGCCCACGCCCGGATCGCCACTGGGCAGCGCGTACTGATAGGAACGCGCCGCCGCTCCACCGGCCGCGATGCTCCCCGCATTGTAGTAGCTGATCGTGTCCAGCAACGTGGTGCCCTTGCTCAGGTTCTGGATCACGATGCGGTCGTACCAGGCACCCGAGGTCGCCCCCGTGCCCGCGTTGCCGTCGTTCCAGGAGACGGTCAAGGTGCTGCTACTGACCGGACTGGCCGGTGTCACGGCCAAGTCCGTCACCTGCAGGTCGGGATAAGCCGCCAGCACCGAGGTCACCA
>Ga0315289_10003711_pt1 | contig 23026 bp, 17 predicted proteins | sample YL17G11_40_MG_FD_203452 | JGI IMG/M metagenome (GOLD analysis project Ga0315289, IMG submission 203452) | Sediment microbial communities from Yellowstone Lake, YNP, Wyoming, USA - YL17G11_40 | ecosystem: Environmental > Aquatic > Freshwater > Lake > Sediment | place: USA: Wyoming | collected... | reverse complement strand
GCGATACGGCCTATCGCTGGTTAGGGCCTGATATACGTCGGCAAGCGCGATGATCCGGGCTCCCATGGGGATCTCCTCTCCCTTGACCCCGCTCGGATAACCCTTGCCGTCCCAGCGTTCATGGTGATAAAAAATAAATGGGATTATATCGCGCAAATATTGTATTGGCCGGATTATGTCTGCGCCGATCTGCGGATGCTTCTTGATCTCATCAAATTCTTTCTTAGTAAGCTTTGATCTCTTAAGCAGGATGTTTTCGCTGATCCCGACTTTCCCCAGGTCATGAAGCATTGCCGCCTGCCTGACTAGGTCTATTTCTTCTCTGGGCAGGTTTAATGCCCTGGCAATCCCCGTTGCATATTTCACGGTATTTTCTACATGCTCTCCGGTATAATGGTCCTTTAACTCGATGGTCTTGGCGAAAGCAAAGATCGCCTCCACTTGGCTCTCGTTCGCCCTCTTAGTAAGCTTATCCAGCTTGCCCTTAAGGACTTTTATATCGATGCGCTCCTTGCCCTTTTTTAGCTCTTGAGTTTTATCTTTTTTTGTATCAAGGGAAGAATAGACCCTGTTTCCACCGAGCTCTTTAGCTTTGCTCAAAATTTTATCGGCAAGGTTGATCAAATCCATCCCCTTGGCGATTTTATCCTCCGGGTAAGAGACAACCGCGAAACTCAGCTTGAGCTTGACCTTATGTTTCTTATTGCCGAAATTATAAAGGCTTAATGTTTCCTGGAGCCTCTGGGCCAATCCCAGAGCCTCGGGCCTGCCGGTGCCGGGAGATAAAATAACAAACTCCTCTCCGTCCAGGCGTATGGCGATATCGTATTTACGCACCATGTATTTTAACTGCTTGGCGAATTGCTTTAACACCACGTCGCCAAATTCGAAACCGTAAACGTCATTGATGGATTTGAAATAATCTATGTCGACCATTATTACGGTGAGTGGGTTGGCATAGCGTTTAGTGCGGTGGAATTCTGCCTCGATGACCTTATCAAGATAACGGCGATTGTATAAACTAGTCAGGCCATCCATGAGGGCGATCTGCTTTAGCCTTTTATTTGACTTGATGAGCTCAGCGTTTAATCTTTTCCGCTCTTCTTCCGCATTTCTGCGCGTGGTAATATCGCGCACATACTCGATAGCGCCCTTCAATTCCCCTGTTTCCTGATCATAAAGCGGGAAACTAAAGAGCTCCAGCCACCCCACAATTTCCGCTCCCGGGCCGCGCTTGGGGACAATCTCAAATGCCGCCCTTCCGTTCTTTAAGGTCTGTATCGTCGGGCAGATTTTACAGGGGACTTTAGCGCAGTGATACGCCCGGTAACACTTTTTTCCGACGAGCGGCATATTATGCTCATACCATCTCTCCATAGTAGGATTTACCCGAAGGATATTCATCTCTTTATCGAGAATACTGATGCCGTCCTGGATGCTGGAAAAAACGCTGGAGAGAAACCTTTCTTTTTCCTGCATTATCTCGCTTATCTGTTTCTGCTCAGTGATATCCCTGCCCACGAACTGATAGCCGATAAGCCGGGATCTTTCGTCGAAAAGAGCGCGCGCCGTCCATTGAAGCCATCGTATTCCTCTATTTTCTTCGATTATCCTGCACTCCTGCCAGGCAACCGGTTTTTCCTTAGTAAGCGACCTGATGGTCTCATCGACTTTCTTGCGGTCTGCTTCCAAGACTCTGGGTTTAAATACCTTTCCGATTATTTCATCGCGGGGCTTGTTGAAATAGCGGCAATATGCGTCATTCGCGAAAATTATGGACCCGTTAGGCGAAAAACGGCAGATAAGCTCTGTCTGATCTTCGATGATCGCGCGGTAACGGGATTCGCTTTCCTTAAGTAGATTTTCTATACGTTTACGTTCAATGATCTCGCGATGGAGATCCTCATTAGCCTTGGTGAGTTCCGCGGTCCTCACCTTTACCCTGATTTCAAGTTCCGCCTGTGTTTCCTTTAGCCGATCTTCCATCTCCTGACGCTCGGTGATATCGCGGCCTTCGGGGATAAGAAAGGTAACTTTGCCGTTTTCGTCTTTTACCGGCTTAAGGGAAAAATCTATGTAATGCAAAACCCCGTCTTTGGCAGTATGCGTTGCTTCGAAACGGACGAATGCTCCTGCAGCCGCTTTTTTTACGGCTTGCCGCAGTTTTTCCTGTAGCCCAGACGAATGCGTCCACCAGGGAGTCTCCCAGAAGGGTTTATTTAAAACGTCGGACGCTTCGATACCTGCGAATTCCAAAGCCGTTCTGTTTGCTTCAATCAGAATTCCTTCGGGTGTCATTAAGCCTATAAACTGGTAGGTCTGGTCGAAAATCGCGCGTAATTTTCGCTCGTTTTCGCTGATGCGGCCACGCAGGATCATCAGCTCGTCAGCCAGCTGTTCCTGTGTTTTATTTTTATGGTCTTTATTATCGTCCATCTTCGGATAAAAAAACAGCTTCCTTGTGTAAGAAGCTGCTTTTCATTAAAAGTTTAAATGCGAAAGAGCGCCTAAACTCTCCCCTTTTAAATAAATATGTACGGTGCACTTTTTAGATGTCAAGCGTAACTTGCGTTTAATATTCCCTCTGGTGCGCCAATGTCATATCTAAAAAGGTACGCAACCTCCTTGAGCGAGTAGGATGTCTCAGTTTTTTAAGTGCCTTGGCTTCGATCTGCCTTACGCGCTCGCGCGTTACCTTAAATACATTACCCACCTCTTCAAGGGTCCGGGGGCAGCCGTCATTTATGCCAAAGCGCAAAACCAGTATCTTCTTTTCTCTCTCAGTGAGGGTGCTCAAGGCAGAGTTCATCTCTTCTTTAAGCATGGAGCGCACTGTCTCATTCGCCGGAGAAACAGCTTTTTTATCCTGAATGAAATCCCCGAAGTGCGTATCTCCTTCGTCGCCGATCGGCATCTGCAAGGATATCGGCTCCTGCGCGATCTTCAGTATCGCCTTCACCTTTTCCTGCGGAAGGCGCATCTTGTATGCGATCTCTTCCGGCGTGGGCTCGCGGCCATTTTCCTGCACAAACACGCGGGAGAAGCGGATTATCTTGTTTATCGTTTCCGTCATATGCACCGGGATCCGTATGGTGCGCGCCTGATCGGCGATGGAACGGGTTATAGCCTGCCTGATCCACCACGTCGCATAAGTAGAGAATTTGTAACCTCGCTTGTATTCAAATTTCTCCACCGCGCGCATCAGTCCGATATTTCCTTCCTGGATCAAGTCAAGGAAGGAAAGGCCGCGGTTAGTGTACTTTTTTGCGATACTTACCACAAGCCTTAAATTCGCCTCCACCAGTTTCTTTTTCGTGCGGTTAAATTTAACGTGCGTTGATTTGACCAGCTTCATCTGTTCTTTGATGCGTGAATATGGCTCTCCCAGCTGCCCCAGGATCGCGCGCTTTCTCTGCCTGTTGCTTTTTACCCGACGCTGCATCTGGTCCAGCTCTTTTAAGGCCCTGTTGAGCTTACGCACTGCCACCTCGACTACCGATGTTGTAAAATTAAACTGAAGCAGGAGGCTAAGAATAGTTGATTCGCTGCGCGTGACTTTAAGCCGCCGCAGGATCCTTCCGACCTTACCCGCGACATTGGTCTTCTTCGCCTTGATATCCACCTTTACCACTTCCTCGGCATTTACTTTTCCTTCCAGAATATCATCGGCCACGGCAATGATCTCATTACGGACAAACCTCATCACTAATGCCGCCCGCTTAAACCTCTCTTCAGCCTCTTCGATTTTCTTGGCAGATTCAATCTCGTTCTCCCGCGTTAAAAGCGATATCGAGCCCATCTGCTTAAGGTACATCTTTACCGGGTCATCGAGAGGCAAAAAGCGCTCTTCGGCCTTTAGCTGGTCCTGCAAGATATCCTCCTTAAGATGCATGGGTTCTTCTTTTAGGGAGGGGCTGGGCTTTTCATGGGCCTTCTCTTCCTCGGAATCGATCAGCTGTATATCTTCGTTTCCCAGCATCTCAAAAAGACGGTCGATAGCTTCTGAAGAAGATATTTCCTGCGGCAAGAGGTCATTTACTTCGTCATAAGTCAGATACCCCTTCTGTTTGCCCAGGCTTATAATCTTCTCCATCCCTTTTTTCGCTTCCTCAATTTTTCTTTTCATGCCGCTCACCCCTTTTTGATCAAATTGTGGAATTCATGCATCAGCTGCTGCAATTTTTCTTCATCCCCTAGATGCTGCGCTGTCTTTATCTGGTCATACAGATGCTCTCTGCGCAACTTAAGCTTATCACTCTTCATGCGCGCAATACAATCATACATCAGCCTCTCTCTGTTTTCCGGATTAAGATCGTCGATAAACATCGACTCGCAAACGACCTGCGAGATATCTTCCTCGCCAAAGTGGTTGATCAGGACTCTAGGCTCCACATTTCTACCCTGCTGGACGAGGTCAAACATGATGGAGACTATCCGGCAAGCGCGTTCGTCCTGAAAATCCGCCGGCTCAAGACTTTTTCGGATATGCTCGATAAACGAGTTTTCTTGCAGCATCAGCCTGATCAATAATCTCTCCGTGGGATTAATATGCAACGGTTTTCTATTTATCGCGCTACTTGCAAGCGCTGACGGATTTAGAGTCTTCACTTTTTTTATTTCCTGCAAAAGCGCCTCTTCTTTTACGTCCAGCTCTTGGCCCAGCCGTTTAATATACTCTGATTTAAGGACCGCGTTCTTAAGCTTGCCGATACTCTCCAGCATAAACTGGGATATTTTTCCCTTACCTTCGATATCCCTGTGATCATAGCGTGATTTTAAGACCTTCAGCTTATAATCGAATAAGGTCGAAGCCTGGGCGATGGCCTCTTTAAATTTCTCGATACCGAATTTACGCACAAAAGAATCCGGGTCAAACCCCTTCGGCAATGACGCGATCTTTACCTGCATCTCTTCTTCGATAAAAATATCAAGACTGCGCAACGTCGCCATTTCGCCGGCCGAGTCTGCGTCATATACCAGGACTACGTTATGGGTATATCGCTTTAAGAGCCTTACCTGCTCAAGTGTAAGCGCCGTCCCCAGCGATGCGACTATATTCTTTAAGCCTTCCTGGTAAGGTATGATGAAATCAAGATATCCCTCTGTAACGACCACAAAATCCTGCTCCCTGATGCCATCCTTTGCCCAATTTAGTCCGTAGAGGTTCCTTCCTTTTGTGTATACGGCTGTCTCCGGAGAATTTACATATTTAGGCAAGCTGTTATCAAGGACGCGCGCGCCAAAGCCAAGCACCCTGGATTTAAGGTCAAATATCGGGAAGATGATCCGGTTACGGAAACGATCGTAATAACCGCCGGTATCTTTCGCCAGGACCAGCCCCGCCTTTTCTATGACCGAAAGATGCGCGTGTTTTGTCCTTAAATGGTTAATTAAGGCATCCCATCTTTCCAGGGCAAAGCCGATTTTGAATAACCTGATTGATTGCTCCGTAATCCCGCGTTTGAGCAAATAATCCTTTGCCTTTGTACCTTCCAGGGACTGCAGGTTATATTCGTAGAAAGTAGTGGCTGATTCATTTAGCGCGAAAATCTGGGTAAGGAGGCTAAAGGTTCCGGCGTCCTGCTTTTGAGCTTCAGGCAGCACTACGCCGGCCTTTTTAGCCAGGGCTTCCACCGCTTCAGGAAATTCCATGCGTTCATAGCGCATAAGAAATTTAAATGCGTTTCCTGACTCGCCGCATCCGAAGCAGTGATAGATCTGCCTGTCGGGAGAGACCATAAATGACGGCGTTTTTTCCTGATGAAAGGGGCAGGCAGCCTTAAAGTTCCTGCCGGAGCGTTTCAGCGGCATATAGGCAGAGATGACCTCAACGATATCTACGCGGCTGAGGATTTCCTCTAAAATATTTTCTGGAATAAGTCCTGGCATTTAATGAGTCCTCAGCGATTTGTTTTGTCCCGTGCTTTTCACGGGACAAAACAGCAGAGGACGAATTAACCCCGTCGAATGCCACAAAATTTCAGAATGAAATTTTGTGTGCGTTTATGAGACGGGGGAAAGCTAAAACATGGTCTAATTCCTTGAAATCCGGTAGAACCCGGAACAATCGATTATCTGAAACTTAGCTTTTTCCTTTTTTTCAATCCGGTCAAGAAGAAGATTAAGGCCTAGCGTATCGCTTGATATATGCCCGGCGATGACCACATTGAGATTGGCATCTTTGACTTTCTTGAAATGCTCTTCGCTTAAATGCATGGAGACAAGCGTCCTGACTCCGGCTCTGTATAATTTATCAAACAGATCCTTCGGGCCCTCGGTCCCGCCGGTCATCTCTACCAGGATCTTACCGACACTTCTCTTAGGATTTCCCAAGATTACGCGAGGGCCGGCATTATGCCTGGATGCTTCCCTGTACTCCGGCACACCCATCAAAATCTTCATTATATCCTGCACGGTTTTGGGTTTCTTTTTCTCCATCAGGTCTTTTATAAACCAGAAAGCGTGATTATCGGCAGGCGTATGCATGCACATAAACGGCAGATCCAGTATCCGCGCGGCATCAACGGGCCGCGTATGATTCTGCGGCAGGATCTTTCTTTCTACCTCAAGCTTGCGTTCATCGAGAAACTTCTGGGCGATATTCCTGGAAAGGCCGACCTTCTCCAATACATCGACTTGGATCTGCATTACTTCATGTAACCGCGCATACGCCCCGCCTTCCGGATGATGCGAGATGACCAGATCAAGCCCCTCACGCTGCCTGATCCTGTCCGCCAGCAATAACTCCGCGACCTCTATATCGATGCCAAGCAGGATTTTCTTGACCTCAATATCAGGATTTCCGTAAAGTATGGCCGTATCCCCGTATGAGCGTATCTGTTCCTTTCCAAACCTTGGGTCGCGGTCGGAACCTAATTTTACAACCTGTTTATAAAATCGAAATAGCCTCATTCTTTATTCAAGAATCCCTGCTTGATTTCATCGATAGTGCTGTTATATTTCTCGCCCGTCATAAAATTTGATGTAACATTCTGCCATAACCAGGCGTAGATGCTGGACGGGACTTCAAAGAGCCGCTTACCTAAATATGAGTGGCTGGCGCTCGTTTTTAAATATTGTACGCTGGAAATCGACATGCTAAAAACTATTATGCCGCAGATCAAATATCCGCGCACCAGCCCCAGAGCTAATCCCGCCCACTTAAATAAGGTTGTAACCGGCTCCATTTTCATCAAATGGCTGAAAAAACCGCGTAATAAAACAAAGGCGAGATAACCCATGTTGGCCAGAATAACGAAACATAAGAAATCCATTAGTGCTAACGGCATAACTTTTCCCGTTAAGCGCTGTCTCATAAAATCTGATAGGGCGGTGTAATAATGACAGGATATGTAAATCGCGGTGATGACGCCCAAAAATTTAAAGACTTCTAGCGGCAATCCGGTTTTCAAAGCGACGTAACCTATTCGAAATAAAAGAATTAGGACAGCTATATCAACCCAGTTAAGCTGCGTAACGGCATCCATTAACTTACCTCCCTTTTCCTTTTGGAACAAAAGTTGTTAAAGTATAACATATTAACTAAGAATCGTCAAGGAAAGCGCTTTCTTTTTTTAATGAGAGGACAACTTATGGAGCGAACGAAGTGAGCGAACATAAGGGCCTTCCTTTATCGGATAGGAAGCCCTACCCCTGTGGGGTAAGTTGTAGCCCCGAATAAAGTGAGGGGCGTCCGCGAATTAATCCCGAGCCTACGAAGTACTTTTCGAAGAAAAGTACAAGTGGTTAGGCGAGGGATACCCTATCATCCCTGTGCCCTGAACCACTCTACGGTCCTTTGCAGGCCCTCTTCTAGTTCCACGGCGGGTTTCCACTTAAGGATTTTTTTTGCCTTTGAGATATCCGGCTGGCGCTGGCGGGGGTCATCTTGCGGAAGGGGTTTGTAGACAATCTTACTTTTTGTGCCTGTGAGTTTTATCAGGACTTTAGCCAGCTGGAGGATGGTGAATTCTTTGGGATTCCCTAAATTTAGGGGATCATTCAGATTTGAATGCATCAGCCGATAGATACCCTCGACTAGATCATCCACATAACAAAAGCTCCTGGTCTGAGTCCCTTTCCCGTACACGGTCAATGGCTTATTGTTCAACGCTTGATAGATAAAATTCGGCACCACCCTGCCATCATGAATACGCATGCGCGGGCCGTAGGTATTAAAAATCCGGATGATCTTAGTATCGATTTTGTGGATGCGATGATACGCCATAGTAAGCGCCTCGGCAAAGCGCTTTGATTCATCATAGCAGCCGCGGACACCGACAGAATTGACATTTCCCCAGTAAGTTTCCGGCTGCGGATGTACCAGGGGGTCACCGTATACTTCAGAAGTAGAGGCTATCATGAATTTTGCCTTCTTCTCTTTCGCCAGGCCAAGGGCATTATGCGTCCCAAGAGAGCCGACCTTCAATGTCTGAATGGGATATTTGAGGTAATCTTCGGGTGATGCCAAAGAAGCGAAATGCATTATATGATCGACCTTCTCTCCTATATCGATATATTTTGTGACATTATGTTCGATGAACCTGAAGCCGTCATCTTTTAAAAGATGCCTTATATTATTCATATTGCCGGTGATGAGGTTGTCCATGCAGATCACCCTGTATCCTTCGGCAATCAGCCTGTCGCAAAGGTGAGAACCGATAAAACCCGCTCCTCCGGTGATCACTGCCGTTTTTTTATTCATTCTGTCTCCTGAAGTATTCGACGGTTTCCTCTAAGCCGCGGATAAAATCTACCTTAGGCTTGTAGCCTAGTAATTTTTTTGATTTAGACAGATCCGCAAGGGTCCGAAAAACATCGCCTTGGCGGGGTTTTAAAAATATGGGCTTGATATCTTTTTTCATGATCTTATTCAATATTTCTACCAATTTTAAGACGCTGTAGTCTTTTCCTGAAGCGATATTGAATACTTCGCCCTTATAAGCACGTTTAGCCGCTAAGATATTGGCTTGGACTACATTCTCAATAAAAGTGAAATCCCGGGATTGTTTTCCTGTGCCGAATATAGGCGGTGGATCGTTATTGAGTATGCAATGAATAAACTTTGGGATGACTACGGCGTATTCATCGTCTAATGCCTGTCGGGGCCCGAATACGTTAAAATAACGTAAGCAGGCCGTCGGCAATCCATAGTGGTGGCTGAAAATCTTGCAATAATATTCACCGGCTAGCTTACTAAGCGCATACGGAGAAATTAATCCTGAAAGAAAGCTTTCTTTTTCAGGGAAAGTATTTATATCGCCATAAATTGAGCTTGAGGAAGCGAAAACAAAAGATTTGACTTTATATTTCTTTGCCGCGTCAAGCATATTCAAGGTGCCGTCGATATTTACCTCATTATAGTTTTTGGGGTTGACTAGAGATTTGGGTACGCTCCTTAGCGCTGCCTGATGCAAAATAAAATCCATACCCTTTACTGCTTTAAAACAAGTGTTTTTGTCCCGTATATCCCCTCTGATCAATTCTATTTTATTTAAAACCGGATCTATGTTTTTCTTCTTTCCGCTGCTGAAATCATCCAACACCCTGACAAAGTGCCTTTTTCCAATTAATGTCCTGACGATGTGCGAACCGATGAAACCCGCCCCCCCGGTCACTAAAAACTTACTCATAATTTGACCACCTTTTGATTATTGATGCCTTTATAAACGTTTCGGCTGTCGAAAATCAGCTTGGAATTTCTTAAAATAAGACCGTAGTCAATATTAGAGTGATCGGTAGCAATGACAACGCAGTCAAATCTCCTTAAAACAGATCTGTTGAGCATTGCAGACTTAAGGTCTATGCCATTAAACTTCAAATATGGGATCAAAGGGTCGTGGTAAGAGACGGCTATGTGCTTTTTTTGTAAAATGCTTATAATATCTAGGGCGGGTGATTTGCGCAGATCCTTTATGTCTTTTTTATAGGTAGCGCCGATGACTAACACTTTTGATCTCTTAGGGGTTTTCCCATTTTTTCTCAATGCGGTAGTGACCCTTTCGGCGATGTATTGCGGCATCCGGGTAATGACATCAGATGCGAGCTTTATAAAACGCGACCTGAAGCCATGATGCCTGGCCTTCCAGTACAAATATAGCGGATCTTTAGGGATGCAGTGCCCTCCCACTCCCGGGCCCGGATAAAAAGGCATGAAACCGAATGGCTTTGTCGCTGCCGCCGCAATTACCTCCCAGATGTCAATACCCATCTGGTGAGTCATCATCGCCATTTCATCGATTAGGGCGATATTAATAAGGCGAAAAGTATTCTCCAGTAATTTTACCGCCTCGGCGACTCTTGCGCAGGAAACCGGGACGACCCTGTCAATTATCTTTCCGTAAACCAGCGATGCTAAGCGCGTCACTTCAGGGGTGATGCCCCCAACCACTTTAGGGATTTTTTCCACGGGATAATTGATATTTCCCGGATCAATCCTTTCAGGCGAAAAACAAAGATAAAAATCCCGGCCGTGCTTTAGCTTCTTTTCCTCTAAAAGCGGCAGGATGACTTCCTCGGTTGTGCCAGGATACGTAGTGCTTTCCAGGACAACCAGGCTCCCTTTTTTGATATTCTTGGCGATGGCTTTTACCGATTGCTTGATATAGGAGATATTGGGGTGGTATTTTCTTTTTAGCGGAGTAGGGACACAGATCAGGATCACATCAATATCTTTGAGCGCAGCAAAATTACTGGTTGCGCAGAATTTTTTGCGGCTTAAGGCGCCTTTAAGTTCGCTGGTCGTTACATCAGAGATATAGGATTCCTTCTTTCTGATGTGCTCTATCCTGCCACGGTCGATATCGATCCCGGTGACAGAGAATCCTTTCTTGGCAAAGGCCATGGCAAGCGGCAGGCCTACATATCCCAGGCCTACCACCCCGATTTTAATCTCTTTTTTATCCAGTCTTTTTTTAAAATCAGCGAGAGGGCTAACCATGAGCCTTTCTGCCTATCCCTACATATGTGAAACCTGATTTCTGTAGCGCCTGCGGCTCATACATGTTGCGGCCATCAATAAGGAGGGGCCTCTTAAGGAGCTTTTTCACCCGGGAAAAATCAAGCTCTTTAAACTCATTCCATTCTGTAACAACCAAAAGGCAGTCTGAGCCTTTGCACGCATCATAAGAGTCTTTACAGAATTTGACTTTGCCTAAAACAGGTTTCGCTTTTTCCATTGCTTGAGGATCGTAGACCCTGATCTTAGCACCCTCCGACTGCAGCGCATAAATTAAATCCATGGCGGGAGCATTACGGATATCGTCGGTATCCGGTTTAAAAGATAACCCCAATACACCTATTGTTTTGTCTTTGATGATCCACAAGACATCTTTGATCTTTTTGAGGATAAACCTCTTCTGTTCCTCATTTATGCTCTTGACTTCTTTTAGCAGGCCGAAGTTATAGCCGATTTTTTCAGAAATATGGATAAAAGCGTCCAGGTCTTTGGGAAAGCACGACCCGCCATACCCGATACCCGCATTTAAAAAAGCCCTGCCGATCCTTTTATCAAACCCCATTCCCTGGGCTACTTCCGCAACGTCCGCGCCCACCTTATCACAGATCTGGGAAAGCGCGTTGATAAAAGAGATCTTGGTAGCCAGAAAGGCATTGGAGGCATGCTTGATCAGTTCCGCTGATTTGATGTTAGTAACCACTATAGGAGCATTAAGGGGCTTATATAAGTCTACCAGCAAGTCTCTTGCCTTCTTCGACTCTACCCCGATTACGATCCTGTCCGGATGCATGAAGTCGTTTATCGCAGAGCCTTCCCTCAGGAATTCCGGGTTTGAGGCAACATCGAACTTTATATTCGACTTAACGTAAGTGGAAATCGTGTGCTTTACCCATTCTCCTGTCTCAACCGGAACAGTGGATTTTTCCACGATCAACCGGTAGCCGGTCATATTCAGCGCGATATTGCGCGCCACATTCTCGATACCCGTAAGGTCAGCTTCGCCGTTTTCAAGTGGAGGTGTACCCACCGCGATAAAGATGATTTCACAAGGCTTTACCGCGTCTTTGATTCTCGTAGTAAATAATAAGCGCCCGGCTTTCATATTATTGATTATTGATTCCTCAAGGCCAGGTTCAAATATAGGCAAAACTCCCTTTTTAAGGCCCACGATTTTCCTCTCGTCATTATCAGCGCAAATAACTTTATTGCCTAATTCCGCGAAACAAGCGCCTGTCACTAACCCAACGTACCCGGAACCGATTATTGCGATATTCACCCCGCCCTTCCTTTCTTAATCTATACCCCGTTCTTCCTATTAGGAAGGGCGGGGTTCATATTTTTCTTTCTATGGATTTAAGGATGAACCTGGCTTAGGTTTGTGGTAGCCCTGTTCGAAGTTAAACTCCATTTCCGGAAATGCCTTGATCCTGAATATAAACATGATGGTATGCCCTGACTGTTGAGTAATGTTATAAGTCATGTCCATCTGCCAGCAGTGCAAGTCCCTTGAAATCGCATATTCCTGCTCTTTTATCCCTTTCTTTATGCTGGGAGAGAAACCCATTTCGTATCTTTCATAAATAGAAAATTTCCACTTTGGGCTTAAGCGCCACACCAGCTGAGAAGTAATCTGGTTCCCGCCCTTTCGCTCATAGCGCTGCCCGATCCCAAAGGCACGGTCATTCCCCAGGCTAAAGTTAAGATCGTAGTTGACATTAGTAAACTTATTGTAGTTTTCATTGCTGCGCGCAACCGAACGGTTGAAGGTAGCATCAGCTAGAAGCCTTACCCAGGTGGTAGGAATAAAATCAAGATTAAATAATATATCCGAAAGATTACTCCCGCGCTTTGCGCTGTACTTGGGCTTTAAATAATAAATAGAGTTTACCCTGAAATCCAGGATATCTACTTTAGCCCCTTGCCTCTTTGTCTGCAACTTATTCGATAATTCCAAAGAAACCGAATGATTGCGGCTCATACTGTCAATTCCGTCAATCCGGAGCAATCGGGAGTTAGAAATAGTCGGTTCGTGATTAAAGGCGTATTTTACGGCAGGCGTAATAACGTGCCGCAGGTCATCGATATCCATGCCAAAAAGCTTAGTATGCACGTCAAAGAGCCGGTAAAACTTCGTGCTCATATCCGCGCCGCTAAAGAAAACAGTCCGCGGAGGAATGCTTTCGCCGTTTATATCTTTGCTATAGATTGTCTCTTCACCGGCAATATACGGCGTAAACTCAACAAAGCCGACCTTTGTCGCGTATGAAAACTTATTATAAGTATCGAATCTATTGTAATGCACATTGGGGTTAGTGTCGTTTGCGGTAGGGGTCATGGTGCTTTGATTCTTCAAATTATAGTTGACCGCGATAGTGTTGCTTTCGACATAAAACCGCGAATCCCTGATCTGCGTGGAAGGCAGGCTAAATTTGACCTCCGGCAATTTCTCTAAGTAACCCGGATTATACCAGCGGTTAGTCCTCTTTTGAATGACAGCATCGAGGCTTGAGAAACCAAAGGAACGGTGAAAGGAAATATAAGACGCCGGCTGCTCATCCAATTCGTATTCCCTGTAGAAATAATCCTTAAGAAAGTTGTAATCGCTGCCGCGCGTGGCCATCTTAGAATCGACTATGTTATAATACTGCGACATCATATTAGTATTCTCATCGATATCCCATTTATGCCGCCAGCGGATCAAATACCGTTTAAACGATGAGGACCTCGTTTCACTGGTTCCGGGGTATTTTTCATTAAATTCATCGGTTCTCTCGCGAGTATAGTACAACTTAAAATCCCCTTTGCCGATCTTGGAGTTACTGAAGTTGACTCCGAAACCTTCGCTTATCCCTAGTTTCTGGCGAAAATCCAGATAAAGACGGCCGGTTACATCTTCAGCCATATTAAAACGCCAGGCAGTGAGCAGATACTGCCCCCATTGTTTACGACTACCGGGAGTTATCTCGATACGCGCAAGCGGATCCCGGAATTTGTGTTCGTAGGCAGGCATATACAATATGGGCACAGGGCCGACATAAAATGTCATCCCCTTGATCTGCATCTTATTTTTCGGAAAAAAATTCATCTGGCGCATGCCCATGCGGTAATGCGGATTATCGAGGTCACAGGTAGTCATATACCCACGCTTGGTGACGTATTCTTCGTCGCTTACCTTATCAAGAGTATACGCCCTGCAGTAATAAGGCGTGGATCTGAAATTGGCATCGATAATGGTGCCGGCACTGGTCTGGAAGTTATAGATTATTTTATCGCCCTCGATTACGCCCTGAGGCTGGTCCATTCTGGCATTGCCTTCTGCGACGCCGCTTTTGGTCTCTGTATTTATTGTTAGTTTTGAGCAGGTCAACTTCGTGTCTTTATAAATTACCACAGCGTGGCCGGTGATCGTGACATTCTTTGAATCCGTGGCGTATTCGATTGAATCGCCGTTCATGGAAATAGGCTCTTTTCTAGTTTCTTCGGCTTCTTTTTTTATAGACTTACTCTTTTTTATCTGTTCGAAGGCAAAGGCGTTGCTAAAAAATGGGTCCTTAGTCGTCTCATCAAATGTAGGCAGGCTTTCTCTCTCACTTTTTCCGGCCTTTTCCCGCTCTTCTTTGTATTCCTGAGCAAAACAAAAGATTAAGAACCCAAAACTAAAAAGACAGAGTAAGCTTAAAATCCATATACCCCAGACAGGGTATGTTTTTTCCGGACTCTTGCTTCTTGGTTTCTTCATTATCTATTTAGGGATTTTCTTATGGTCCTCTAAGAATTTTTGAATGCCTATATCAGTGAGCGGATGCTTGATCAGCTGCTCAATAACTGCAAACGGCACTGTCGCGATATCCGCCCCCGCCAAAGCCGCATCAACTACATGCACAGGGTTACGCACTGACGCCACGATTATCTGTGTCTTAAATCCGTAATTACTGTAGATTGTCTTTATATCCCTGATCAGGTCCATTCCCACCTGACTGATATCATCCAGCCTGCCTATAAAAGGCGAAACATAATCCGCCCCGCATTTTGCGACCAGTAAAGCCTGAGAAGCAGAAAAACAAAGCGTCACGTTTGTCTTGATCTCTTCCCGGGAAAGGATTCTTACCGCTTTCAGGCCTTCCTTTACCAGGGGTATTTTGATCACGATATTTTTTGCGATCTTAGCAAGTTCACGCGCCTCTTTGACCATGCCGTCAGCATCAAGGCTGATTACTTCCGCACTCACAGGGCCGGTCACTGACAGGCAGATTTCTTTCAGCAAATCAAATGCCAGCCTGTTTTCTTTTGCCATCAAGGTGGGATTAGTGGTAACGCCATCTATTACTCCAAGAGTTATAGCCTCCTTGATTTCTTTTACGCTTGCGGTATCAATAAAAATTTTCACCCCGTTAGACCTCCCAATTGTCCCCGATTAAACCATTAAGGTCTAACGGGGTTCATCCGTTCAGCCCTTCCTGTACCAATATCGCTGCCCCGATCAAACCTGCATCTTTGCCTAACTTCGCCTTGAATATTTTGACGCGTTTCGCCTGGACACTCATCGCCCTTTTCTTTATTGTCTCCTTTATTTTATCAAATAACACCCTGCCAGCATTAGCAACTCCGCCGCCGATAACAATCGCGTCCAGATTAAGCACATTCACCATGCCAGTAAGAGCAACTCCCAAACGACTCCCCGCATCATGCCAAACTTTTAAGGCAAGTTTATTATTATTGTAGGCAAGTAAACTCAACTCTTCCAATGAGATACGTCTCTTGAATAATCTTTCCGCGTAACGCACGATACGCGTATTTCCTACGTAAGCCTCAAGGCAGGCCTTTCCCCCGCAATTACAAAGCGGGCCATCCTCGTTTATCGGAAGATGGCCGATTTCTCCCGCGGCGTTGTCCTGTCCGCGGTGTAATTTCCCTGATAGGATTATTCCTCCCCCCACCCCTGTGCCCAAGGTAATGCAGAGAACATTTTTGAATCCGCGTCCGCTGCCTGATTTATATTCCGCGCGCGCCATGACTTTAGCGTCATTATCCAGAAATACTGCAAGGCCTAATCTCTTGCGCAATAGACTTGCCAGCTTTACTTCTTTCCAGCCCGGGATATTGGGGAAGAAATGCACGATTCCTTTTTCAGCATCAACCGGCCCGGGCACTCCTAACCCTATACCCAGGATCTGGGATTTCTTTAATCTGGCACCCCGGATCATTGAATTTACCGCATGGGTAATTGCCAGGACTAAACCATTTTTGCCGGGAAATTTGCGGGTATCCAGGACGTTTTTTCGCCTTATCTTATAGTTTAAATCAAGAAGGGCAATTTTTAAATTTGTTCCACCTAAGTCAATGGAAACAATATACTTACTCATTTTCCAAGTATTGTATATTAAAATGTTTAAAATTGCAAGAATTAATCTTACCGGGGGGGCTGATGCAGGCAGATCCTGTTTCTGCCGGCCTCTTTGGCCAGATATAGCGCTTGATCTGCTCTCTCGATCAGGGATTTGGCATCGTTTGCATCGGTGGGGTATGTAGCAACACCGATACTTATAGTTGCTTTCAGCTCTTCATCATAGGCTTTTATCTGTTTTGCTTCGATTGCCCGGCGGATACGTTCTGCGGCAAAGCGCGCCTGGTCTTTATCGGTCTCAGTAAGAATAACCGAGATCTCCTCGCCTCCGTATCTGCCGATCAAGTCTATCTGACGTATACTATCCTTGATAGTTTTAGTTACCTCCTGGAGGACCACATCTCCGACCAGGTGGCCGTAGCGGTCATTGAATTCTTTGAAATGGTCTATATCCACCATGAGAAAAGAAAAGGGGTGTTTAAACTTTTTGCAACGGCCTACCTCCTCGTTGAATCGCTCCATGAAATACCTTCGCGTAAAGACCTGGGTCAGGGTATCGGTGATCGTCAGTTCCTGCACCTCCCTGTATAAAAGCGCTCTTTTAAGCCCAAGCAGAAACTGCTGAGCGAGAATGTGGAATTTGTCGGTATCCTGGACCTTTATGCCGCTTACCGCAAGAAATCCTATTGTTTTCTTGTAGACATTAAGCGGCAGTATCGTATAATTTCCGTACCTCGTTATATCGTCATCAGGACGCAAAAGCTTACAGTCATCGACCCTTATATACCTGGTTATCTTTTCTTTAAAGGCGCCGAACACTTTTTCTTCCTCAAGGCTCTTGCAGATATCCTTCGTTATATCGTAGAGCGCGATTGTCTTTTCTGAGTTTTCCTCCAGGGAGTGGTTATCGGCCTTATGCCCCTGGTGGTCTTTTTCCAGTTTTTCCCAATCATGCCTTAAACGCTCATAATTGATCCTCACCTTCCTAAAACCGAATCCGAATAAACGGTTAAGTGAGATATAGTGGAGTATTAATAATAAAAATAGTAAAGTAGTGCTTAGCATCAGGCGCTTATCACCCTGTTTCTTCCCTTCTGTTTGGCTTCATACATCGCCTTATCTGCCTTAAGGATTAACTCATGCTCTTCTATGGCATCGGCTGGGAATGTCGATATGCCAATAGATACCGTAATGTGCGTCTGCTGTCTTCGCAAGACCAATCTTTCTTTCTCGATCCTCTGACGCAGAGCATCAGCAACCGCAAGGGCCTTCTTCTTGTCAACCCCATCCAGTATTATACAAAACTCCTCGCCCCCAAAACGGCTTGCCACGGCGCTTAGATCTTTTAGCGATTCAGTGATATTTACGCTTAGTCTCCGCAGCACCAGGTCTCCGGCGGTATGCCCGAACTGGTCATTGTAATTCTTAAAGAAGTCTATGTCGACCATCAGGAGTGAAAATACTGCCGCCTGACGGATGCACCTTTTGCATTCTTCTTTCAACCGCTGCAGGAAATACCCTTTTGTATAAAGCTGTGTCAGGCTGTCGTGTATCGCTAAGTCCTGCGTCTTCTGAAAGAGTTCGCTATTTTCCAAAGCAACAGCTCCGATGTCGCAGATAGTCACCAGAAGCCTGAGGTCATCCTGCGAGAAAAAGTGGGGCCTAGGGCTGTCCAGGCGCATTAACCCTAAGAATCTCTGTTCGCTCACGAACGGCGCGCTGACCAGGGAAGAAATTGTCCTTGGGTCATGCGCCTTCAATTTCTCCGTATCAAAGCGGAAATCCGTTTTAATATCTTCGATGAGCAATGGATTAAGATGCTTCATCACCCAATGATCGAATATATCCCCTTCCTTTGTTTTGACAATAAGGCCCTCTTTATCTTTTTTTGTCTTTATCAGGGTCAATTTCTGGTGTTTGGTATCGATCAGGTACAAAAGACAGACGCTATTATTACCGGAAATGGCCGATGACGCTATCGAAGTAAGGCTTGCAGCGACAGAATCCAGGTCTAGGTCCTGGTTGATCTCCTCGATGATCTCCTTGAGGCTGTTATAACGGCTTATTTTTGTCTCTAAGGCGGACGTATTCTTCTTTTCCTGCGCTAGCTGATCGATGAGGATATTTATTTTTTCCTGAAGCTCGCCGCTTTTATAATCCAGCTGGTATTTTTTGTAAGCGTATTTCCTAATCAGCGATAAAATAATAAAAAAGCAGGCAAGATAAAACAAAAAAATCGGCCCAAGATGCACATGGCCGATCTTTATGAGTAATATAGGGGCAACTATATACAGAAGAAAATAGAGGGCTATATAGGGGGTGACCTTTGAAGGCAGGGACGGTGCGGGATCCGGCATAAAATTCTCTTTAGGAAGAAAAGCTCAATCAGTATTTTCTAGACGATAGTGTCTTCGGTATCTTTGTCAAAAAAATGGACCTTGCTCATATCAAAGACTACGTCCATATCCTGATTGACTTTCGGCCTATCATGCGCGCCGACACGCGCGATAAAGGTGTGTTTACCCGTATTCAGATACAGGTAGACCTCTGAACCCATCGGTTCGTATACTTCGCAGTTTACCCTGACAATGTTCTCCGGCGGCGCCTCGGAAACAAAAAGCTTATCATATATGTCCTCGGAACGGACACCCAGGATGACATCCTTTCCGACATAAGCCATCATCGGCTTATACATATCCTCGACGAGCTTGACCTGAATTTTTCCCTCGTCAAAATACAGGCGGGCTTCTTTCTTAATGATCCTGCCACTCATAAAATTCATGGGCGGAGAACCGATAAAACCGGCGACAAATTTATTCTTAGGGGTATCATAGACCAAGATAGGATCAGCTACCTGCTGGAAGATACCATCCTTCATTACTGCGATCCTGTCACCCATGGTCATAGCCTCGACTTGGTCATGGGTAACATAAATGATAGTAGTCTGCAGCCTTATATGAAGCTTATGGATCTCGGTGCGCATCTGAACCCTCATTTTCGCGTCGAGATTACTTAAAGGTTCATCAAAGAGGAAGACCATCGGCTTTCTGACGATTGCGCGCCCCACTGCCACGCGTTGCCTTTCCCCACCCGAGAGCTCCTTTGGCTTTCTTTTTAAAAGACGCTTAATACCCAGTATTTCAGCAGTCTCATTTACGCGCTGGTCGATCTCTTTCTTAGGGATATGCCGAAGCTTCAGGCCAAATGACATATTCTCAAATACGCTCATGTGGGGATAAAGCGCGTAATTCTGAAAAACCATGGCGATATCGCGGTCTTTCGCAGGCACATCATTCACACGTTTATCGCCAATATAAATATCACCCTTGCTTATCTCTTCGAGGCCGGCGATCATTCTTAAGGTAGTGGATTTTCCGCATCCCGAAGGTCCTACCAGGACCATGAATTCCTTATTCTCAATGCCGAGGTTCACATTATCGACCGCCTTAACATTGCCCGGAAAAACCTTACAGACATTCCTTAGACTTACCTGCGCCATATCTTTACTCCTAGAAAAAATATTCCATTAAAGGAATATTTTTTGATCCTAAAACAATATGTTTCAGGATCTTTTAATAACAAATGGAATGTCTTTTTGATCCTAAAGCTTTGTGTTTTTAGGATCCCTTAATGACAATTTGAAATATTGTAACAATATTATTTACAAAATCAACTCAAATAGTCTATGAGTTGAGATAATGTGGTTTTCAAATTTTTTCGGTGCACGATCATATCTATCAGGCCGTGCTCCAGAAGGAATTCTGAGCGCTGGAATCCATGCGGCAATTTCTGCCTGATAGTCTGCTCAATGACGCGCGGCCCGGTAAAGCCGATCAAGGCCCTTGGCTCGGCAACCATTACATCCGCGACTCCCGCAAATGATGCCATGACGCCGGCCATGGTCGGATTGGTAAGCACTGAGATATACGGCAATCCGGCTTTATGGTAATAGGAAAGCGCGCCGCAGGTCTTAGACATCTGCATCAGGCTGTACATTCCCTCGTACATCCGGGCTCCTCCGCCAGAGCCGGAAACAATAATCAAGGGTAATTTATTTTTAGTCGCGCTTTCGATCGCGCGCGTTATCTTCTCTCCCACCACTGACCCCATAGAGCCCATGATAAAACGGGAGTCAGTGACCGCTATCACGACCTTCTTTTTATCCAGAAACCCAACACCTGAAATTATCGCGTCTTTTAATCCGGTAGAAGCCTGGTCCTGGGTGAGCTTTTCCTTGTATGTCTTGGGGCCTTTAAAATCAAGTGGATCGATAGAAACCATGTCCGCATCGTATTCCTCAATGCCCCCCTCGTCCATGAGCATCTTGATCCTTTCCCAAGCGGTCAAAACAAAATGATGATTACATTTCGGACAGACCTTTTGGTTCTCCTCTAGGTTTTTGTTATAGAGAGTGGCATTGCATTCCTCGCATTTTGTCCAGAGCCCATCGGGGATCTCCTTTTTCTTAACGCGGACTATCGTATATTTCGGCTTTCCGAATAGCGCCATAGATTATTCCTCGTGCTTATTTATGACCAATCCCGACAGGGCCTTCGGGTAAAAATATGTCGATTTAGGCGGCATACGCTCGCCTTTTAAGGCCACCGCGATGATCTGCTGTATTTTTACCGGATTTAAGAAAAAGGCGATTGCCAAGGGATCGCTCTCGACTTTCTCTATGAATTCTTCGGCATGAGGGCTGAATGTCAGGCACTCATTATTTTCTATGCCGAAGATCTTCTTAAAGACCAGGTGGTTTAAGATAGATACATCCAGAGTACGGTAATCTTTGGGCTTATCCGCTAATTCTTTATCAAGAATTTTAACATTTTTTAGGCGCATCAGCCAATATCTTTTTTCTTTATACATCCCGATCACATGCTCGCTGCGGCCGCTTTTCTCTAATAAAAAGAAAAATTTTGATTTATCCCTGACCTCCTCAACATCAAAATATCCTTTTAAGGCATCGATGAATTCTTTAAGCTTAAGCGGCTCGCGCAATTTAAGCAGCCGGTGGATAGGAAATATATAAAGCCCGCGCTCATCTGTGTTGGTAAAATAAGACAGCGCATAATTGTAGCTCTCTTCTCCTGTACCTTCCCCGAATTCCTGCCTCATCTGGTCCCGGTATGCGCAGGCGACTTCATAGCGATGGTGTCCGTCTGCGATAAAAATATTTTCCTTCTGCAAGGCCTCCTCAATGCTCTTTAGAACCTGAGGATCGTCTATTTTCCATAGCTTATGTACCGTGCCTTCATCATCTCTCACATCGATAAAAGCTTCGCTGTCTTTGATATACTTATTGAAGATACGCTGGATGATCCTTTTTTTATCCAAAAAAATGGAAAATATGGGGCTTAAGTTGGCGCGGACCTGTTTTAACAGCTTTAGCCTGTCTTCCTTTGGCTCAAGGCGGGTGTGTTCGTGTTTGAATATCGCAGTATCCGTATCTTCCAGGCGCAAAAGTGAAATAAAGCCGAATCGCGTCTTCATCTCGCCCTTGATCCGGTACTCCTGGCTGTAGAAATAAATCGCCAAAGCCTGATCCTGGATCAGTATTTTATTCTTTAGCCAATCATTGAAATAATTCCCGGCACGCAGATACTTATCTTCTCCGGGGATATCTTTACCTAATATTATGTGGATGAAATTAAAGGGTGAGGCCTGATGATAATATTCTTGTTTGGCAGGCGAAATCACGTCGTACGGCGGACAGACTACGCTTGATAGATCCTTGATCTTTTCCCGGTTATAAATAACGGCTTTAAAGCCTTTTATTGTAGCCATGGGAATATTATACTGCTGGCAAATCCGCCCAGCATATCTATAAAGACATCCAGACCTGAAACGGATCTGTTGGGCACGAATGACTGGTGGAATTCATCACTTATACCATAAATGAAGGCAAAAACAACCGTAAAAATAAAAATCTTCCCGAAAGATAAGCCGCTGTTCGTTTTACTTAATGCGCGCGTAAAAAAGAACCCAAGTAACAGATAAATACTGAAGTGATAGGCTATGTCCTGATAAGGAAATAAAGGCGGTATATTCTTTCCGGGGATGCTTGAAGCATAAAAAATAATCCCCATGCAGATTAATACCGGTAGCCAGGATTTTAGCAAAAACGTTACGCGCTTAGTGGGCATGGGGGCAGGTATTGCAACCGTCTTTGGATTTTGGACAGGAACCGGGATCTGAGCTTGGTCTCTTCCTGTAGTCAGTAGCGTAAAAACCTTTTCCTTTAAATATGATCCCTGAGCCGCTACTGATCAGCCTTTTTATTTTTTTGCCGCACTTTGGGCATTTCTCGATATGCTTATCGCTCATCTGCTGAAAAGCCTCGAATGTATGCTTGCAATGCGTGCATTCGTATTCGTATGTCGGCATTTTCTGTCTCCTATCTTTCTCCGGATAAGCGCGCGAATTCTTCCATAAGCCTGCGCTGCTCAGGATTCAGCCGCGTAGGGATCTCAACATTGACCCTCACTAATTCATCCCCTGTGCCCCTGCCGTGCACATCGGGGATACCTTTTTCCTTAAGCCTGAAGATCCTGCCGCTTTGTGTGCCCGCCGGTATCTTCATACTCACATGGCCATGCAGAGTCGGGATCTGGACTTCGCTGCCCAACACCGCTTTTGAAAGGCTGATCGTGATCTCGGTAGCGATATCATTCTGATGCCTTTCGAATATCTTATGGGGAAGGACCTCGATGATGACGTATAAA
>Ga0315289_10003709_pt1 | contig 23037 bp, 36 predicted proteins | sample YL17G11_40_MG_FD_203452 | JGI IMG/M metagenome (GOLD analysis project Ga0315289, IMG submission 203452) | Sediment microbial communities from Yellowstone Lake, YNP, Wyoming, USA - YL17G11_40 | ecosystem: Environmental > Aquatic > Freshwater > Lake > Sediment | place: USA: Wyoming | collected... | reverse complement strand
AATCTAGAAAAACTTTCATATGCTATCCCTGAATAAAGCATACCCAATATAGAGCTGCGCTTATTAATAGACTATTTGTTGCTTGATATATGAATTACAAATTAGTATATTCTATGGCAGGAATCAGTCATCTGTGCTATCCACGAAACTCTGTAAAAACAGATAGTCTATGAAAGTACTGACTCTTACCCACATGCCGGAGGGCAATCGTATTCTATGGTGCCACAGACCAGCGCGTGCGAGATGTATAGCTCTGACGGCGGGCACCGTGTATTTCTCAGAGAGAGGTGGATACAGGATGCTCGCTATATGATAAAACACACGGCTTTCGAGAGTGGGACTCATATAAATATAGTGATATCAATGAATTATTAGAGGTTAACTCTGAATAACATGTACGTTTACAATGAAACAATAGGATCCTGGTAATGAGTTTTGCCATCCTCAATAAAAGTACAAATATCTCCCGATTGGAGAAAGACCTCCTCGATGAACAGAGTATCCTCAAGGTGGTCCCCGCAGAATACTATGCCCAGGTCTCTCAGGAGACCCTAGCTTTCTTTTGCCATAAATATGGTTTCTACACTCTCCCTACCACCGAACTCATTGAGTGGCTAAAACCTCATGTGGTCCCTGGTAAAACAATTGAAATTGGCGCAGGAGTCGGTACCATAGGTAGAGCACTCGGGATCCCTCTGACTGACTCCTGCTATATGCGCACGAATGCAGAGGTAATCGCATATTACACCCTAATGGGGCAGCCTCTCACGAAGTACCCGGAAGATATCGAGGAGTTAGACGCGGTAGCTGCTGTCGACAAATACAAACCTGAAATAGTGGTAGGTAGCTGGATCACTCACAAATACACGGTAGAGCGTGCTGAGCTGGGTGGGAACATGTTCGGAGTAGACGAGGAGTATGTCCTCAGGAACGTGAAGAAATATATCATGATTGGCAATGATCAGGTGCACCGATTGAAACCTCTACTGGCGCTGCCCCACGAAAAATTTTGTCCTGACTGGCTCTATAGTCGGTCTATGAGCGGTAGACCGAACATAATTTTCATATGGGAGAACAAATGAACGAGAAGCTACTGAAATCCGTAGCAGAGATCCAGAAAGAGTTCATTTACGAAAAGTTTGTAGCAGGTGACTATACCATCTACCACTGCCACAAACCCGGTACCTCGACCTACTCTTTTGAGATCATACTCGGTAAGATGGGGATCTACGTGGGCGGTGACATCGACTCCTTGTCATACAGAGTAGCCCGCGGCATAGAGTTCCTGGCAGGAGATGACATCGATTATTATCAGCATTCAAAACTCGAGCACGTGTACTATGATAAAAAAGTGATCGACAAAAATCTGGTAGAAGACTACCTAATAGATATCCTATGGGGTGCTCTAGATGGACTCCCCTACGAGGATATACCAAACGACCGACCTGAAACCATAGAGAAAATCGTAGCATTTTACCAGGAGAGTGATCAATGGACCGTGTACATGGTCCGATGCGCCAAAGGGGCCCTCTATACAGGCATAGCCCTCGACGTAAGCAAGCGTCTCGCCCAGCATAACTCAGGCACTGGGTCCAAAGCCGTGAGAGATCTTGGAACCCCCGTGAAACTCGTATTTTCAGAGGTCTGTGACTCGAAAAGCGAGGCACTTAAACGAGAGTACGCTATCAAGCAGATGACTCGCAGCGAGAAACTGATGTTGATAAGCTCAATACAAAATAGTATATTCTAGTAACACGAGAGGACTTTTATCACATGATCCGCAGCGTAGTCAGAAGCGATACCACAGCCCTACGGGCTATCCTGAAACTGCACTGTAGGGTACCCCAGATAGATTTGGACCCCACGTACAGTACTGGAGGATTTTACAAGAAAGGCGTCAAACAACCAAGGCTCAAGTTCGACATCGAGCCTCAGGTGAAGGGTGTGACCGCGGCAGACGTAACTAGGCTACCCCTGCAGAACGAGAGCGTGGAGGTGATAGTATTCGATCCACCGTTTCTGGCGACCACAGGACCGTCCCTAAGGAGGCCCGATAAAAGCAATAGGATTAACAAGCGTTTCGGGGTGTACCCTGATGAGCCCTCCCTGTTTAAGATGTATTCTGAGGCTTTAAACGAGCTCTACAGGGTTTGTAGACCTGGGGGTACGCTCATTTTTAAATGTCAAGATAAAGTGAGTTCGGGAGTACAGTATTTCTCACACTGTATCATATATAACGAAGCCATCAAGGCGGGATGGTATCCTGCGGATCTGTTCATAAAGATAGTCAAGAACCGTCTCGTAGCTGACTGGCAAACCGCTAACCAAAAGAACGCTAGGAAGTTTCACTGCTATTTTTTCGTTTTTAAGAAAATCAAAAAAGGTCCCACGAGACAGGAGCGTATCTAATGGCTGTGATACGAAGAGAAAAAGGCTACGTGGCAGGTGAAAAGTTCGAGATCGTGGTGAAGTACAGTGCCAGGGACCAGCAGTTCTCTATAGCATTTCCGGCAAAAATCGCAGAATGTATGCATGCGTCAGTAGCTACCGGATCCTCCGAAAAAGAAGCGCGAACCTGTTTCGACAAGATCTGCAAAGAGTTCACGGAGAGTGAGACAAGAACCAGGAAAGTGATCGTATACAGAACCGATATCAACATACGAGTTTTTGAAGGAGAAGGTAGTGATCGTAGGTTCGTTTTTGAGAAAAGTGACATACATTTCTGTGACTGCGACTGCGCCCTCGGAATAGGATATGAGGTCCTACAAGAAAGCACCATAACAGATAAAATAACCTACCGGAATATGCAAGGAGGCTACAGAGCTTTAAAGAGTGGATGGGAAGTCATAGACTGGACGGAAGAAAGGGAAACCTTTTTCAAGAAAACCGTGGGAGCGCTGGAAAAACTCATCGTAGCGGTACATTCCTATTTCCAAAGCAGTGAGACTCTCGTGAAAAATATTGAACAAAAAAACCCACTCATGCAAATATCTTATCAGGAAAATCCTACGAAACAAGGATAGCTCTATGGCAAAGGTAGCTACCAAAAAACTAGTCCCCTCATACAAATTAAACGATATCCTGTCTTGTACCACAACTGAACGCAGAAAGTGGCTAAAAAAAGGATATTTAGTACCAACCCTATATAAAAGCATAAGCAAATACGGTCAGACCCTATCCGTACCTTGGTTTGATCCTGAGCATTTAAAGCAGATCACGCCTGAGATCATAGCGAAATGGAGAGCTGAAGAAAAAGAAGAAGAGAGTATAAACAGACTAGTAGGTTCTATAGCCGCTAAAAAGACACGGCAAATCAATGAGAACTCAGTAAAGGAGTTCTACAAAGGATACGAAAATCTTTTAGAATACTGGAAAATGGAGGGAGACCTCTATTTTCTGACATATCGTTTAGCTTACTGGACTACATGGGTGTCTCGGTGGGCTAAGAAATATCAGCTGAGCGAAATGAACCTTTCTGTCGAAAAAGAGAGGATGTACCAGCTGAAAAACAGTGCGTCGGAGCTACTCCATAAATCAGGGATATGTTCTTTATGTTTTTTCGAACCAAGTCGCCCGCACAAAGAACATATCTGGATGTGCCCTGAGCATTGGGACGGTATAGATAGCATAGATGAAGAAATAGCGAAAAAATGTAAAAAATGCACGTACTCTGTAGAGGAACACTATTTTTCACTATATTTTCAAGAGCTCGTGGACGTTCACTCAGGCATGCGGATGTCGTTTCACACGCCATATCCTATAGGTGAAAAATTTTTCCCCTCATATGAAAAAGTAAAAAAAGTCGAGCATTTTGAACAAGATGGCATGTTCAGGTTTGGTAGGCCCCTGCACGATGACGAGAAAATAGTTTTCTCTATAAAAAGAGTACTCAAAGAATTTTCTACATCCTACAAAGAGCTGTCCGATTACCTGGAAAAAACGGCAAAAGATACTATTTAATAAAAAGGTACTATTAAAAATGGAATGCCCCCACAAAGAATGTGTACACTCTGATGATTGCGCTATCATAGATATTACTAAAAAAGTGCCAAAAAAGAAAGAATCTTGCAGTTATTACAAAAAGAAGAAAAATGAGTCAAAAACTCCCGTGAAAAAGGAGGCGTGATGTCTATCACTAAAAGAGCAAGAGCTACCGCCATGTCTATAGGATTCGCAAAGCTATATGGATCTATCAAAAAAGTACCCAAGAAAGAATTGAGCGTACATCTACGCCACTGTAACCAAGGCGAGTGGGACGGAGTCTGCAAGTACGGAGACGTGAGCTGTCCAGCACTGAAAAAAGGAAAGTAATCGAGTACGCATGAACATCTACCTTATAGCAGATTTACACATGGAGCATGAGAGAATGTTCTCTGCGTGCGGTCGTCCCAAAGGCTATGAGTCCAAAATCCTAAAAGCTATCAGTAACACCGTACGCCCTGAGGACCTACTCATCAATCTGGGTGACTTCTGCTGGAAACGAGATGTATACTGGCACGAACAGTACATGCTCTACGCTAAATGCAAAAACTGGTTCGTGATAGGAAACCATGACGGTCACAACGCTGTATGGTACATGGAGCACGGGTGGGACTGGGCTGGGGAGACCTGCCTCGTAGAGTACCAGGGGCATCGTATACTGTTCTCGCATCTCCCTATGCCGGACGGGGATTACGACTGGAACATCCACGGGCATTTCCATGATACGGACCTGAAAACTCAGATGGAGCACGAGCCCGAGATCGTAGTCAGGCTCACCCCGAAACATATCCTGATAGCTATAGAACACACGAACTACCAGCCTGTGTCCCTTAAAAAACTGATGGAGAACAGGAAAAAACATGAAAATCCCCCCACTCACTAAAGCCCAGATACGCTCACTCAATCGCCGTGTAAAAGAATATGAGGACCCGCGGCGCTGGGTAGTACACTCGCCACTGCCTGGGAGTCTCAAAAACCGAGGACTCTATTATATGGTGGATTACCATGGATATATTATGGATATTAAAGAAGCCACCCTGTTCAAAAAACGGGAGATTGCTGTCGCGGTGGGGGTTGCTCTGGATACTCTACGTAGGAAACAGGACCGGGAGCCCCACAAGATCAAGCTGGTGAGAGTGTAAATATTGTGGACTACACGGATGAAGAAGTAAAGATACTGAAAGGCATGTTGAGGTGGGAAACTTCAGCTTTTGAACCCCTATGCTCTACCTTAACTCTACAGAACATTAAAAAGAGTATTTGTGTAGAAGATCTGATGGCATGTGTCAAAGGAGACACTGCCGCTATAACATGGTTTTTACACTACGTGCCTTTGGAAGACGTACCCCTCTATATCCATGACTTCCCCGAACTCGCCCGATGGCGACTCATGATCGCGAAATAGTTTTGTATGGATTACACAAAAGAAGAGATAGAACTACTCAGAGGTATTCTCAGATGGAGTCTACAACCAGATAATTTTTTGTACCGTACTTGGATTAGAGTTCACGAAAGCGCCCTTCAAATCTACGCGGATGAATTGGAATATAGAATCAATGGTCACACACAAGCGATCTGGGGATTCCTGCACGCCACCCCACTCGAAGATGTGCCCCTCTACGTGAACGAAATCCCCGAACTCGCCCGCTGGCGTCTCATGATCGCTCGGTAATGAAAAAAGGCGTGCCTGATTAAAGGCACGCCCTTTCTATGAAACCTCTCTGATAATCTCTACAGCTGCAGCATCTCCGCGATCGTTTTCTGCATCACCGACCCGTACAGGATCTTTAAATCGAAATCGGGATGGGAGCGGTCGTAGGCAGTCTTCGGAATAGTCGTAGGAACAGCCGTACCCTCCAAACTCTGTGCCATCTGCTCCGTCTGTTTAAGGGCCTCCTCTGACTCTATAGTGCCCGTCAACACGGAATCCAGCACACCCGTCACCTTTTCCACCTCCTGCTCAGCTTTCTTATCCAAATCTACTGCCTTAGGAGGCTTACCGTCAGTAATTTTATCCCCAAGCTCCCTCTGCGTTTTATCATGTATATCTATAAGCACAGCACCAGCCATGTTCTTGAATACAGTCTCTATCTGATCCCTCTGCGCTTTGAGATTGTTTATACGTGTCTCCAACTCCTTGTACTCCGCACTCTTGTTAGGGTCAATCCCCTGATCCTCTAATCCTCTATAAAAACTAACAGCTTTATCCTCTAACGCCTTTATCCTATCGAGCCTCGTAGACATGTCTTTAGGGAACTCTGACTGAGTAACCTCTTTGTACTTGTTCAATAACGTCATCAGTTTATTATTGCTACGCGCCTGAGAAAGATTTTTAAACGTCCGATATACATTGTTGTACCATTCAGTATCTCGCTCCCCAAACACGTTTATGTTCTTGCCAACCTTGGTAGACCAATACGAGTCCAAACGCCTGTAAAGCTCCCTGAAAAATATGTTTCTCAGATTAGCCGTCTCTTCCTTATCTAACCCCTTAAACTCCCCAGTCTCCGCATCAAACATAGACTGCAACAAATCCACCCTCTGCTGCAATCTCTCCCAACGATCCTGCGCAGCCTCCCGCTGACCCATGTACTTACTAAAAAGCTCCTGATACTCCAATAACAAATCCTCAAAACGCACCACCACGTCCCTCAAAGGCACAGCCTCAGGACCTATCTGTACTACCTGATTCCTATAAGCATCTATCGCTGGTATGACTCTCTCTAACTCCTCCATCCACTCCAGATATTTTTTACTGACAGTCTCATCCCAATCCGGACCCTTTTTCTTGACACTCTCCAAATACGCTAACTCCCTCCTGGACTCATCAAAGAAATTCTCCACTACATCCCAGCCTTTTGGCTTAGGCAACTCTTTCATGTACAGAGCAGGCTTCGTACCCCTCTCCTCTAAAGCTCGCTCAAACTCCGTCAAAGGCTCCTCTGTGTCCTCTATAGCACCCTCTTTGTGAAGCACACTCGTCGTAGGAGCCGGAGCAGGTGTACCGGGCCTATAAGGATGCCGAGGCTCAAACGAAGAATAATCTATATCTTCTACAGACTCCCCAAGCTGAGCTGATACCTCAGCAATCTCTTTATCTAACTCCCCACGACGCTTTATCCTCTGATCCATAGGCATCTGCGATTTGGACATTATACCCATACGCTCCACTTTCAACTGCATCAAACGCTCACGCAACTTCTGTGGAGTCATAGGAGCTCTAATCTTATCCCGAGACATTTGCTGCTCTACCTCTTTTAAACGCTGCTGATATGCTGGCACATCTTTTTCGAGATACTCCATCATATTTTTATATTGATCAACAGACCTCTCCTCTACCTCAATAGCTTTATCAAGCTCTGGCTCGTCTATATCATATTTTTTTAGCTCAAGAGATAGTGCCTGACGCTCTTTTTCTACCTCGTCAGGAGACATGTCACTACTCCTATGCTCTAAATGAAGAAAGTTCTGCTGTATATATTTTAGTTTCTCGATGAGCTCTTTAGCAGCCTCTATAGATGGTGACTCCGCTTTCATTTTGCTGAATAAATCAACAGCATGCTTATAAAGATGCCGCTCTTGGATGAGCCTACTATCCTCATCAGCAATTTTTTCTATATCTGCCCTACGTCTCTCTGCCTCACTCACGAGTTTATTATACTCCTCCACACGATCAGAAGGTAAAATTTTTGTCTCCCCCTGCCTGAACCCCTTTTGAAATACAGGACCCCGCTCTGTATGCCGACTCATGATACGATTCATGTTTTGTTTATACGTATCACGATCAACAATAAAACCAACACCCCTCTCATGCTCTTTAGCACGCTCCCTAATCTCCCGCGCCTCCTCCTTGGAAGGCTCCATCTCAGGTGCCACAGCCACCGTGTACAACTGATCTACCTCATCATCAACAAGATCCTCAGTGACCTTTTTAAGATACTCAGTAGCTTTAGGGACCCTCCCCTCAGCCCTTTTCACAGTATCCGTCATATAACTGAATATGCGACTCTCATGCTCAAAGTTATCCTGGAGCGTCTTCAACTGCCCTAGAGCCTCCTCACGACCCGGAGTCCTCTTCCCCTCCTCAGACCCCATATAAGCCCTCAAATTATCAATAGTAACCCTGTCCGCCTCCAATACCCCCCTATACTCATTGAGGTACTCCTGCGCCTTCTTAATAGTATCTAATGAGGTCTGAAGGTACTCTTTCACCAAGCGGGCACGTTTCTTGGGGTCCGTCTCATCCTCTATAGCCTTTTTCTTGTCCTGGAGCTCTATCGTCACCCCATGTATCCTACGATACTCATCCGTAGGTATAGGAGCAGCTACCGCAGCAGTTTTAGTGTGAGTACCCCTATGATATTTGTCGAGCATACCCTTTAGTACCAGCTGATAGTTTGATCGAGATACGTCTACAGGTTTTTGAGGCTCAGTACGCGGAGACCGAGGAGTATGCGTAGTCTCAGGAGCCCTCTGAGGACCACGACGCTCCTCTATCCTACGACGTGTGCTGCCCAGAGGATCCGATAAAAATTTCGCATACTCATCCAAAACAGGTAGATACTTTTTGCCCAGTGCTGATATTTTATTGTTCAGATCCTCTAACCTGCTTTTTGCCTCCCCCATCTCCGCTGTCTCTTTCTTTATATCCCCCATAGCACGAGCCTGCTGAGCATATCTATCCCCAAGGATGTTATCCAGACTGCCCTCTTTACCAGACGCTCCCTGTATAACTCTCTCCAATATGGGATCTATATCCACAGCTTTTACCGTAGCACCTTTCAATAATCTATCATTCAGACCCGCTAACTCCATGTCCTCTACAAAATCAGCCACTATGGGAGTATCTTTGAAAAAACCCTCCAGAGCTTTTTTACCCATACGGGTCAGACGCTCCCGATATACAAACCACCCAGCTTTACTGGAGGGCCTGTATTTACCGGGTTTAGGGGACATCCCAGGCTTGAAACCAGACGCAGGACCAGGAGTGGCAGGCGCAGACGCCCCCAACAATAGAGCAGACGCCATACGACGCAAATACTCAGCTATCGAGGCCTTTTTCTCCGTCACACCAGTAATATGGCTTGGTATATCCGCGAGCTCCTGTATTATCTTCTGAGCAGTCTCCTTCTTATCACTCAAATCAAGCTCTTTTATATACCCGTATACCCGAGCTATCTTCTTTTGCATATCACCTAGTGATACCCGCTCAGCACTCTCCGGAGCAGATACTCCATAATCCGTAGGAGTAGGATTTATCTCAGACCCGGGAGAGGTGACTACTCTCTCACCCTTTTCTACGTCATACGACGTAGTCTGTCCAGCAGGAGCCTGCGTGATACTGAGCAGTCGATCTCTCAAATACTCCAAACCACCCTCAGGATCATCTACAAAAGAAAGCATTTCATCCAGAGCCCTCCGGACCCCACCACCACGAAAACGCTCTAATTTTTTAGCATAACTCTCCGTACCTGGAGATGCCGTCTTCTCCGACACTACAGGCTCTACCACCGCGGGAGACTCAGCCGGGGTCATTACTCCGAGAGTACCAGGCTGCCCACTGTGTAATCTGCCCGGCTGCCCTTTCCATTTTCGTACGAACCAGTCCTGTTTGGAGAGCTCATTGAAATTGTCCTTGATATCCTTGAGGTCACCTAGAATATCGTTAAAACCAGGGATAGACTCCTGCGTGGATTTAGAAAGATTTTTATCCAGCGAGTCCTTGTAAGTCTTTAGAGTCTCCAAATAATCAGATATAGCCCCAAAAAGCTGCGTGGTATCCTTGCCTACAGCACTCTCCATGGATTTTAGCTGACGCTCTAACGCCTGCCGCCTCTCCACTAAATCCGCTTTTTTGGCCTCATCACGCTCATCAGCCAGAGCCCTCTCCGTATCTTCTAACTTGCTGCGTACAATAGCTATAATACCCGGTGACGCCTCCGGAGTGTGCTCCAGAGTATCTGTATCCGTCCTCAAAAGCATAGACAACTGTGCCTTTTTCAACCCCAACCCACTCGCAGCATCCTGTATAGCCTTTAGACGATCCTCCACTAAAGACGCCGCAGGTAGAGCACTATCAATGATATCACTGATTTTTACAAGAGACTCCCTCAGCTCTGGCCTTTTTAAAGTCTCAGACAGCCTCTTGACAGGCATAAGAGTAGCAGCTATCGTACTCAAAACAGACTCGTAACTATCTCCCCGGGTGATCTTCTCTTTAGGAGTACCATGCACCGCCCTCACCTGACTATCCACAAGACGCTGCAGCTCCGATAAATTTTTCCCTAACCACGTCACTTCAAAAGGTTTCAAAGCACCGTTTTTGGCTATTTTCATGTCACGTATCTCACGCAGTAGTCGAAGCAAATAAGATGCACGTAGCTCATCGGGCATTTTCCGAGTGGCTTTGTTGGGGACAGTGACGCCGTCTTTCTTCAGTTTACCCAGAAAAAATTGTATGTGGGGTAGTATGGCGTCGCGCTGTATATCCGGAGTCAACTGAGACCTCGACAACCCAAAAAGCCTGAGATCCTCATCCTTTAAAGGCTCCAAAGGAGGTACCACCTGAGGTGCCGTGACAGGAGCCGACGCAGCAGGTATCTCCGACCGCAAAGCAGTCTCTATCATATCATGAGCCTGGCTAAAAGTGTCAGGCTGGATAGCACCCACACTCTCAGGAGGTAGTACGCCTCTCATATGTTTCAGGAATTTACTGACCAGTCGTGAGGTCTCCGTAAACCGACGAGGATCCCGCTGCTGATCCTCAGTCACGAGTTTTTTAAAGGCCGGGACCTCGTGATAGGCTCTGGTCACTATCTCCTGCACAGACTGTTCTATCTCAGGGGGGGTCAGTAAAAACTGAGGGTCAGAAAGAGCCGTGATGTCCTGCTGAGTGATACCCAGTAACTGGTGCTCCTCAGGAGTAATCTGGAATTTTATGCTACGTAGTTTGTCTAATGCCCGATCTACGGCAGAGATCTCTTTGCTGATAGAGGCCATAAAAAAAGTACCTCAGGTATAGAAACTATGAGTTTTATCTACCGGACTGACCAGTAGTCACTAAATGATAAGCACGTACCATGAGTCGCTGTGAGACGCCAGGATCCAATGTAGACGCCGTCATAGAGAGACCCGGCTGCTCCATCTTTTTGACGGTCCTGCTAATGAGAGCTTTTATTTGGCGGTCCACTATCTCCTGCCCCTCTGTAGTCTCAGAATCTATGACAGGCAACTCGTCCGGCTTTATGATACCTATCTTTTTACTTTGTTTTACACGATACTCATCATCAGGATCCAGTGTGGAGATATAGAGCAACTCCCGCACAAAGGGGAGCACCACTCCTACCAGATAGCTCTGAAAAGCGTCTTTCCTCTGAAAGAATTTATCCAGAACAGGCTCTACACCACGTAGAGACATGATGGTGTCTTGGAGATCTTTTTTGAGTCTAAATAAAGCTGTTCTGAATACGGTCTCTGGTATAGAATTTATGAATGACTTCACCTCAGCGATCGGTATCTCCTGTGCAGGAGCACCACTCGTCTCCGCAGACTCTCGTGTACTGACAGGCGTCCCCCTAGGAGTAATGACTTTGGAGATAGAAGGAGTCTTTTTTTTAGCCTCAGCACGAGACCCTGATACCCTCATCAACTCCGTAAACTGCCTCAGTAATATGGGGTCCCGTACCGCATCCCTACGAATATGATTAATAGTAATAGTCACCCATGGGTCCGATTTACCACCCCCACTCAAAGGAGTAGTCGGATTCAATATCGTTTCCATAATGAAATGCACTACAGGACGCGTGGCTAAAATAGAATCTAGACTAATAGTGCCTTTTTCAGACTCCTCTGGATATCTTGACGCTACGGCACTCACTATACGGTCACTCTCCGTAGGCTCCATAGTCAAAAACATCTTCTGTAATGCAGGAGCCGCCCTCCACCGCTGACCCACTCGCTTGGTTTTACTATCCAACTCCTGTTGTAACTCACTACGTACCTTTTCTATCTTCTCTGACCCACGAGCCTTGGGGATCTCTTTCCCCCCAGACCCCGCCAAACCAGCTAAATCATCTACAGTCTCTATACTCCTACCGCTCACTACTATATGACCGGAAAAGTCATCTATCAAAGTAGATAGAGGTTTAGACGTTAAAACAGTGACATATTGATTGATAAAACCATTGTCAATGAAACTCTCTAACTGATCCGCCCCTAACCCCTGCTCCCGCACCTGATCCAAATATCTACGCTGTATCTGCTGCTTTTGATCCGCAAACTCTACCACAGCCCCAGATCTAGAAACCCTCCGCACTACCATCGAATACTCACCAGGACGTATCGTACCTATATCCCTCGGTAACCTGATAATAAATTTTCGATCCCCATATAACTCAGGCATCGTAAACGTTAGCATACCATTCTCATCTATACTCACCCACCGCCATTTTACAGGCCTCCGGGATGTAGCAGCACTCTCCAGATTTTTCAATACCCCACTGTCTACCGCCCCCCTACGTAACTCTGGCTCCTCCCCCGTAGCCTCACTCTTTTTCAATAACTCACTGAAATAAGCATCATCCACCCGAGGACGGAAAAACGCCTGCGCTACACCAAGCTCTTTACTCTCCTCATCCCCCTCACTCTTGAATTTAGTAGAGTATGCCCGCACTAAACCTTTCTGTATCTCCTCCGGATGCCCCTGGAAATACTTTATAGCATCCGTCACAGTATCATTTATCAGCTCATCGTCAAATACTATCTCCGATGGAGCAAAATCCATGTGCTCATCAGCATTCAATTTCTTAGACAATAGTTTAGGTAGTAAACTCTCAAAACCATCATGCGCCATTTTGTGAAATTTTTTTACCAAAGCATGTACATCCTCATCTCCATACATCCCACGCGTCTTTTTAGGGTCACTAAAATATCCACCAGGCAGAAAATCCTCTAACATATCTCCAAACCACTGCGCATACGTATCACTAACACGAGCCTTACCCCTACCACGCTCCTTCTCCCTCTCATACTGCTCCTTATAATCGTCCCCCTCAGCACCCATCTTCTCTATAGGCCCACTCTCAGCATCTCCCCCAGGAATCCCTCCAAGAAAATTCAGTAGCCCACGGTACCTCCTATACCCTCTCTCCTCCTCAGCCGCTACCCTCTCCATAAAATCCCCGTATAGCTGTATAGCCGCTATTTTCATTTTACCCAAATTAAACATAATAAACCTCTCCCAGTGTGAAATCTATATATACGTACATATTAAAAGGATATTAGTAATAAAGTTCTAATGTTTGTTCTCCACTATCATGCACTTCCTATCTTTAGCCAATTTATTGAAAATCTATGCCCTCAAAATCGCCTCAGGACCCGAAACCCAATACCTCACCCCCCAAGAACTCGAAAATACCCTCAATACCCCTGATGATCCTACCACCCTGTCTCTCTATGCTCAACAACGTACTAAAGCCACTAATGATGCCTTTAATAAATTCTATACTAAGATACCTCCCCAAAAATGGAGTACCTATCAGGATCCCTTTATCCAACAATATATCAGGAATCGTAAATATAAGTACTCGTTTCAATACCCTCCCAAAAATGGGGGAACCTTCTACGTTAATCTTTATAACAAAATATTGGAGCAAAACAATCCAGATATACGTCAATCTTTGTATGAAATATGTGCCCATGAAGCCGGGCATGCCCTGTACTATATCGTAAAACCCCACCTGTCTATAACCATAGATGGAGAGTCCTTTGCTGATATCGTTCTGAAACACATAGCCCCGAGAGAACCCTTTAATATTAAATCGGCTGAAAAACAATATTCTGCCCTCATGAGTATACTCTATGACCTACAGTCCCTGTCATACTCCTCAAAACCTGCTATACCAGAAGAGTCTTCATAAGTACCCTCGCCGTCCCCGTTCATAGCCTCAATCAAAATTATAGCATTTTACAAATTAATAGACGTATACCAGGCATACGCCTATACGCTCCTATGAGCGCTCATAACATATTGATAAAAAATACTATACGACTATTTATAGGGTCTGTACGTACCAGTAATGTGTAATCAGTAGCAGTAAGGGAGAAAAGAGAATAGTACTATGGCCTATTGCCCCGTAGGGGCGAGGGCCGTTTTCTGTATTTCAAAATTGAAAATTGGATAAATTTCCTACGATCCTCAAACACGGCTGGGACGGCGGGTAGGCAATTTTTGCCTATATAGCTTTTTTACAAAAATGCTTTTTTGAAAATGAAATATAGCTTTCCTACTTTCCATAGTATCTATAGGGAGAGAGAAGCAAGAGAGAAAAAAATCGCTTGCTTCTCTCTCCTGAAAATGAAATATAGCTTTCCTACTTTCCATAGTATCTATAGGGAGAGAGAAGCAAGAGAGAAAAAAATCGCTTGCTTCTCTCTCCTGAAAATGAAATATAGCTTTCCTACTTTCCATAGTATCTATAGGGAGAGACACTATAGGGAGAGACACTACAAGGAGATTTTCTATGGATCCCACAACTATTCGGTCTATTCTCAGTGAGTCGGATTGTTTCACAGTCACTACCGAAAAGGTAATCGAGCTGGTAGGTAGTGACCGCCCGTTTGAAAAGATGGTGAAACAGTCTACCTATAACATTATCACGGGTGATACACTGATATCGAAGCTCACCCGTCCGCCCGTCCCGTCGTGGTGGGTTCAGGTTAACCTGAAAACCGTGCAGCATAAGCGAGACCATAACCGATGGTACATACTCGCCGGATTGGATAAGTCAGGTGAGTACATCCCGAACGGTACATCCTTTTTCCCTGTCGAGGGAGAGACGGTCCACGCGGATTGCCCCTTTAACAAGAATGACATTAAGGCATGGCTCCCTGAGAAAGGGGAGTTCGATGAGACGTTTTGTTTGCCGTTCGATAGTGTTGAGCGGCTCGAACCGCGGCACATTAAACCGCGGACATACGGAACCATAACGGTTTCGTCGAATCCCAAGGATCTAAAGGCGGTTAGTGGGCTGCCTTTCTAATACAAAACCCGGCCTGCCGGTGAAACAATCCGGCGTGAAACTCTGAATATAGGCAATATGTGCCTAGTAGTGACCCTGGTCGCTAATAGACACATAACCTATAACTAAGGGGCAACCGGTTTTTATAGAGACCTTAAACAGCGAACGAACTAGCGAGGGTTAAGGCTAGTGCGTCCATAGCTGGTCTCTCTATGGGGTCCCTCAGGACGTCCGTGGCATGAGGACGTAACAACTCGTGTCGACAGAGCCTATCACGACGACGCCCCGCGTGATAGGCTCTAATTACATATAGGGGTGATAAGGAGATACCATCATGGGTATCAACACGACCATGTCCGTGCTCGTTTCCGACAACCTTCAGGCGATCGCGACCGAAGACGCTGCCAAAACGGCAGTGGCCAAAGCGAACGCTGCCAAGCAGGCGACCATCAACGCCGCGGTCTCCATGGGGGATCTCAAGGCGCTCGCAATCGCCATCCGCCCCGCGGGTGAGTTCGCTCGGGTGTCCTGCCCGTCCTCGCTGGAGTTCGGGGATACGGACATCAACTATCACGGTAAGCGTATCGCCGGTCTCGCGGACGCGCACGAAGCCGACCGTGACCGTATCATGTATCAGGTCGGAAAGATCGCCTCCCGGATCCATGGCGTGTACGGTATGGAGCTGTCAAATCTCCAGGCGAATCGCGTTCGTCTGCAGGCGCAGGCTACGAAGCACGGGGATGCCGTGCGCCGGATCGATGTAGTCATCGCTGTCCTGAAGGAAGAGCTCGCCCTCCGTGAGTCCGACCGCGCCGCTTACAAGGCGAAAGTCGAGGCGGATCGGGTCGCTCGCGAGGCGGCGGTCGAGGCCGCACGTATCACGGCGGAAACGGCCCTCGCGGCTCGCAAGATCGCGGTGATCGAGCCTGAGGCGACGGTAACATCGCTGCCTGCGAAGTGGCTCAAGAAGCCCTCCAAGGTCAAGAAGGTCGCGGTGAAGCGTGATGAGATCAAGGTGAACTCGTTCGAGGAGCTCGCTGAGATCATCGTTGCGTAGTCTCTATGTCACGTATAAAGGGCGAGGGACTACACATCCCTCGCCCTTTCTTTATACAGCATCTTTGGAGGATCCTATGACGAAAGACATTGGTATTCTTGAGGCGCTGCCTACGTTCGTGAGTATTCGAAAATCCTCCCTCAAGAGCATGGGGGGCGGCTTGGATAATCTGTGGGACGTACCTCGCTGGGATGGTTGTGGGACATCCAGATACGCAGCACACCCCTGCCGTAAGGACTGGCGTATCAATGCCAGTCACGAACATGACATGCGTCGCACTCGTCGTGCAGTACGCTCCCTGAAAGAGAGTTACAATGGCATCCTCTAAACAAACCAAGAAGTACGCCCGCATCTACGTGGGTGTATCGACGGTCGCGTTCAGTGCGTGGTTGGTAGTCGTCGCCTGTCGACTGGTGATACTCGCGGGGCATTTCGTGACCTCCGCGGTGTCTACTGTGATTCATTCCATCCCCGTCCTCGGCTAACTCTTTAGATCCCAGCGCACAACCTCCCCGTGCGCTGGGGTCTCCATACAAATAGGGGAGTTTTGGAGGTACGCATGCGTACTCTGGTTGCTTTGCAGATGAAGTTGGCGACGATGCAGAATGCGATGTTCCGACAGGCGACCTATCTCCGGCGGCGTCTCCGGGCGCAGCAGAAGATAGCTCAGCTCGAATCCCTCATGCTCTCCGAGAGCCTGCAAGGTGACATGCGGGCAGCCCGTAAGCAGATTGAGATGCTGCGCGGCTAGTGCAAACGACAGGAATCCTTTCAAATATGGAGGGATTCCTGTCATCTCTCTCACCTTTATCCTGTAGGAGGTAGTGTCATGGTCAAAGGTATCCTGATTGTGGTCGGGCTCCTGCTAGCTGGTGCGTTCCTGAACAGCAAGCACTCCCCGACCAACCGCGTGTGCGATCGCGTGGTCGACCGGTGCGTGGAATTCGTGCAGAACTCCAAGGGCACGGCGGTCGGTCTCGTGTCTGATGTCCAGCACGAGGTCGCTCCAACTACCGTTAAAAAGAACTGACCGTCAAAATCCTTCCATATTTGAAAAGAATATGGAGGGTCTAATGCGACACACCACGTCCCAAGTCGTGGGCTGCACATAGGGTGCAGGCGCAGAGGGTTCACCTCCATACGGGAGGTTTATCATGGGCGTCAGGCTTTATCCTGTTGGCGTGGCAGATGATGTTCTTGAGATACTGGCAGGTGTCCCCGAGGGCACGGCGAAACGTCTCAAGGCTTTGATAGATCTGAGATCTACCATGAACGATGACGCGTGGTACGATAAGCTCTATGAGGACAGTGACCTTCACTGTCTGAGTAGCTTCGATGTGTTCGGATGGGGCAAGCTCACCGGACCTGCGTTCGATTTCATTCGTGTCAACGAATGGGATGAGAATGTAGGGTGCGCCTCCGGTAGCGATGCCCTCGAGCTCTTGATGAGACAGGGCGTGTCGATCCCTGAGGTCGTAAAGCCCTTCGACGTCACCTGGAATTGATCAGATCACACATTCACATACAGGAGGTCTCTCATGGTCGCTGTCCTACAAGCTCAGGAGTGTTCGTATCAGTCCTCACACATTCAGAATCTGACCGCTCTCCCCGCTCGGATCCGTAATGAGATCCAGAGCGCCAAGAAAATCCAGTCTTTCGGGACACAAGAGTTGACCGGAGATGACATCTCCGGCAATATCGTATGGTCCGCCGAAGGGTATTGGTACAACAATAAATTTGTTGTCACCAACTACGGCAGTCATAGCTGCCACTGGGACGGGCAGTCGCTCAGAAACACCGTGAGAGTGTACGCATAACTACAGGAGTTTACCTATGCCGTATCCCGGATCCGACAACGAGGAGCTGTACTCTGTCCCTCAGTATCACGGTCAGTCATTCAAGCCCGCAGAGATCACCGCACGCCGACAAGAGCTTGAGAATTTCGAATATCTCAAGTCTTTGATCAGTGGGCGTCCTGACAGAAAGACGGTGATAGGATCAGGAAACATAAGCGATCTCTGTATCACTCTCTACAAAACAGAAGATGTCATGGACTTCCTAAACTACCTAAACCGGAGGTGACTATGCCCAATATCATGATGGTCCCCCATCATCTGACGAAAGACCAGGCAGCGAAGCTGCTGGGGCTCCAGACGTATGACTGTGCCCTGCCTCAGCCCTGGCTGGACAGAGCCGCGAAAGTGCTCTCAGCAGTGGGAGCCAACACCGAGGGGATAGGAGTGTACGACATGCTCCTATCTTCTGTCGTCTGGTCGTACGATCAGGCGAAATTGATGGGTGCCCCGCATCCCCTGACGATTAAAGCGTGGGGGTATCTGAAGGCGCTCGACATTCACGACGGCACGAATTACGTGGATGAGGCTGATGAGCTGCTGAACGTCCTCGACATCGTCTAAATCCCTCCATATTTGAAAGGATTCCTATCATGAAAGTCAAGAAAGCTTTCGTCTGGCACCGTAACTTCAGCTCTATCGAGACCGTGGATGTACCAGCGGGGGCCCCGGTCCACTGGCACGAGGAGAACAAGTGTCACTATGTTACGGCATCGTTCTTTCATGTGCCAGGTACTCAGGGCGTGAGTATCACCGAGCACGACGCCATCTACTACGGGTGCCGCGTGGCTCCCGACAACGTGGACCATGAGGGTCAGGCGCTGAGCAAAGACGACTATGCCACCGCTACCGCTGTCCAGTGTGCCTGTAACCTGGGAGCGATGATACACCTTTTCGATCGGATAATCGACAAGCTCCAATATGAGGCTCGAATATTCGGGCACGGGACTGACTGGATCAACCAGCACCCGATTACTCGAATGTTCGCTGAGCAGATTGCTTTCTTGTCGAGTCCCCGAGACTACAGCGAGGCCGCGAATATCTGTGAAACTAAAGCAAAGGAGTGATCACCATGTACATTCGAAAGACCGAAGATGAGTTCGAGATACAGAGTTGGTCGCCTCAAGGTGGCTGGGAGCTCGCCACGACAGAGACGAGTCGTAAGGATGCACGGGAGCAGGTTAAGTGCTACCGTGAGAACGAACCCCACATCGCGCACCGCATTGTGAAGAAACGGGTGCCCATCAATGCAGACTAATACCATTAGTCTGATGCAGGCCGAGAGGGTGGCTGAGATACTCAGTGAGCGGGAGGGTGTGCAGTTTAAGTTCTTCCGCTTCCTGAATCTCAGCCGTCTCTCTTTGGTTTTCGAGAGCGATACTAAAGAGCAACGGGTGCTCTCTATTGATAACGTCAAACGTATCCTAAACGGGGAGGCAGCATGAAAGATCTCGTGACCACGCTCATGGAACGTGACCATATCACGAAAGAAGAAGCAGAGAAGCAAGTAGCGGACGCCCGGGAGTCTCTGATGAATCGCCTGGGAGATGGTGAGATGCCGTTTGATATCTGTGAGGAAGAGTTCGGGCTCGAACCTGATTACCTCGAAGATCTCATCGGATAAAGGAGAGTGGCATATGAGTGACGTTATCTACTCCAATCATCCCGAAGTCATCGCTCTGGCTCGTAGAGCGTATCCCGATTACAATGGGCGTAAGTTCGGGATCGAAGTGACTGAGAAAATCAACGTCCGAAATACATCCTACTGGGATGGTGGAACACGATCGTATTTCAAATTCATTAAATTGGATGGCACAGACGAGACCGTCACTGTCCCTCCTCAGTCAGCATTCGATCCACAGATCCAAGGTGCAGACGCCGTGCCCCTTGTACCAGGGCTGGCGTGTGCTGAGCACATCATATTCTGTGGGAAAGACATGGGTATCCGTATCCATGTGCACCCCGAGAATGCTCCGAAGCTCCTCCCCGCACCTACTGAGCTGACGGAGGATGAGTTGACGGTACTCAAGTACACGGCTCACCTCAAGAACTCGTACAGTGGTGAGACGAATATCAGGTATACCAAAGCTAACCGTACCACGGGGATCACCGTAGAACGATGGGGCGCTGCGAAAGCGTCCCTGATCTCTAAGAAGCTCCTGATGGCGAATGGATCCATCACGGGTGAGGGCAGAAACGCTGCCCCTAAAGGCTACTGTATCTAACCTCCTGGAGGTCACATGAGTTTGACCAAGACAATTAAGTATTACGGCGATGATGATGAGGTCACCGTCGAACTCCCTGCGCACTATGAAGTGTGCAGTCGATGTGGTGGTGAGGGGAGACACACGAACCCCGCCATCGACGGTAACGGTTTAAGTGAGTCTGATTTCGATGCGGACCCCGATTTCAAAGAAGCATACTTCGCAGGGGCATATGATGTCCCGTGTGAGGTATGCGGCGGGCAACGTGTCGAGGCAGTAGTAGACGTGGAGTCTCTCAGTGCTGAGAACAAAGAGCACTGGGAGAGATACCAAGAGCATCTCGATGCGGAGCACAGGATGCGTCTGGAGCATCTGGCTGAAGTCCGTTTCGGCGCATAACAAAAAGGAGTATCACATGTCCGGATCAATCATTCTCCATAAGAAACACGGTGTCGCACCCGCTCTCATGTTCTGTCGTATTTGCGGCAAGGACACCAATAGTCTCGCACTCCTCGGTGCCGCAGCAGACAAGACCATGCGTGAACTGAATGAGGCAACACATGGGCAGTACGGCAGCAAGGAAGGCTATCAGGAATACGGGCACAACAAGATCCCTGATGCCGAACCCTGTGATGAGTGTAAGTCCTACCTCGATGGGGGATGTATCATCATCGCTGGGGACACACACGAATATCTGCGCCTCAACAAGGCACAGGTAGATTCTCTCGTGGGACGCGTCGGGGATGGCGAGCGCCGCATTGATTTTGAATCCTTGCGGGGTAAGATCGTAACTAATAAGAAAGCTTTTTGGGTGACGGACGGTGACAACATCCGTCTCCGTGATCCCAAGGAATGGATGTAACTCGAAAGGACTCCCTCTATGGAATTCTACCTCAGCTCGTTGGTACTGGAAGTCACACGCCGATGCAATATGGCGTGTGACCACTGCATGAGGGGAGACGCCCAGAACAAAGACATCTCCACTACCGTCATCGATCGTGTACTCGACTCCGTAGAGGGTCACGGTATCGGGTCGGTGACGCTCACGGGTGGAGAGCCTACACTAAACGTACCTGCCATCCAATACTTCGTGGATCAGGTACAGGCCCGTAAGATCGGTGTGGGGTCTTTCTACTGTATCACCAATGGCAAAGTCGAATCCCTGCCCCTCGTGCATGCCCTCATCGATCTCTATGCGTACTGCGATGAGCCTGAGATGAGTTTCTTGGTAATGTCGCACGATGCCTATCACGAGACCGTGCAGAAGTCTAAGCTCTATAGTGCCCTGAAGTTCTTTAATATAGAAGGGCACGGTCCTACGAGTGAAGAAGCAATCATCCGTGAGGGGCGAGCTCGTGAGAACGGGGTCGGTAAACGCCAGTATCGTCAGGAGGAATGGGATATCGATGTGCAGGATAATAAGGATCCCATCTGGATCATCAGCGAACAGTATGTGAGTGTGAACAACACGCTGCACATTGCCGTCAACGGCAACGTGATGCCGGGGTGTGATTTCTCATTCGCTCGTGTCGATCGTGAGCGAGTCGGCAATGTCTTGCGGGAGCCCCTTAAAGAGATCATCGCCCGTCAGGTTGAGGCACAGAAACTCAAGGAGGCCGCATGAATGACAGATCTAAAAAAATAGACATCTACCTAAACGGTGAGTGTGTCTGCTCATCCATACGGTACCGCACGATTAAACAAGCCTGTGAAGGGTTCAGAAACAATCCCTCGTGGGCTGGTCTCCGCCCTGACGGCTCTCTCGGTATGGTGACACACACTTTCGGGTGCTTCGACTCTGTAGCTGCGTGGTGGTCCGACCGCCAGTGAGCAAAGACTACGACGCCACGCCCATCTTCTCTCACTGTAAGGAGTACTTAGTATGAATGAGCCTGAAGCGATCGGTGCCTGGCAAAGGCCGTTTGTTAATAAGTTGATTGAGCAAGGGGTGTCACATACACACGCCGTGATGGCAATGGCACTAACGTGTGATGAGCGTCAAAAGGCATATATGCAGGGCTATGATAAAGGATGGACAGCAGCACTAGAACAAAAGGAGAGCACTCATGCCTAAGCAGTATATCCGTACGATAGCGGACAGTATCAATGCTATGGTAGGAAAAGCTATCCCACTAGGTACTCGCGGAGAAGTGGTCGAAGAGACTGCCCGCGGAGCTTTCGTACAGTTCGACGAGTCCATCGACAAGAATCCCATGTGGATTACCAGTGAGCAGATGGAGTCCTGGGAGCCCTGTCACTCCTGTGAGATGCTCCGTATCAACGGGGTAGTCACTCATGAGACTGGGTGCCCCGACGCGTGGCGGTCAGGACAGCGTGAGTGCCTGTGGTGTGGACGTAGGTTCACACCTGAATACTCCCGTCAAGAGTGCTGCTCTCACTCCTGCCAGGTGATTTATGACGGACAGGACTGTGAGTGCGATGAGTGCACAGCAGCGGCTGCGGTCCTCGATCTCTTAGCTGAAGTCGATAACGAATACCACGGGGAGTAATCAATGACAAAGAAACAGTTAATGAAAATAGGAAACCCAGGGGTAGGCAAGTCTCTATTAAGTGAGAAAATTCTCGCTAAAATGGCTGCGAAAACTGCAAAAACTCTAAAGAAAGGATAAATATGTCACACACGTTAGAGTTCGAGACCACAATCACCAATCAAGACGCCCTCGTCCGTGCTCTCAAGCGCATGGGTGTACCTGAGAACTGCATAGAGATCCACGAGACGGCCACCCGTCTCAATACGTATCACACGGAGGAACATAAGTTCGCACACGTCATAGTACGCCGTAGGGTGTTCAACAACAGGCACTCCAGTGATATTGGATGGGAGCTAGTCGATGGTGTGTTTAAGGCACACGTCGATGACTTCGAGTATGGTGGTAGCTCTATCCATTTCAACAAAGAGTGGC
>Ga0315289_10003708_pt1 | contig 23038 bp, 20 predicted proteins | sample YL17G11_40_MG_FD_203452 | JGI IMG/M metagenome (GOLD analysis project Ga0315289, IMG submission 203452) | Sediment microbial communities from Yellowstone Lake, YNP, Wyoming, USA - YL17G11_40 | ecosystem: Environmental > Aquatic > Freshwater > Lake > Sediment | place: USA: Wyoming | collected... | reverse complement strand
GGAGAAGGGCTTTTAGGAGTCCACAGTAAACAGATAGAATCTTTTATCACTTAAGCGAGAACAATAGGAAGTGTTGGCGACCAGATAGATAAAGTTTTCATTCTGAGTTGATTTTCGGTGTTTTCCTGTTTTTTGGAAAAAGATATCCTTGAATGTAGCAGGAATTTATTATTCTTAACCAATTTTAGATGAAGGAGTTGCAAAATGAGACTCAAAATTTTGTTTTCGGTAGTGGCACCAATCTTGGCTTTAGTGATTTCTGGTCTCTCCTGGGCTCAATGTCCCGATGACCCGGTAGACCTGGGTATTTGTGATACTTTAAACGTAGAGGCCTGGGCACGTACGGATACCTGTTTTGGTGGCGATTGTGCCAAACCGGGTTACAAGATTAATAATCCAGGCTCCCTTTTTCCATGCTGGCTATATGTTAGCCTATTTGTGACTCACGATTCAAACACCTTTTGGTGGGAAGGTGGAAGCAGGTGGGTGCAAGACTCCATTATAGGCCTTGTGGTTCCTCTTGCTTTCTGGTGCCAGCCCACCGGTCCCGCGGATTCTCTGATGCTCCCCACTTACTTCAATAACAAAAATTTGAATTCTGCCAGCTCATCGTTTCCCCGGAGCATGTTCCGTCATATGGTGGATGAAAATGGTGATACCACTTACAACCGTTTTGTGCTTATGTATGAGGCGGGTTATGATAACTGGAGCATCAACACGGCTACAGGCTCAGATGCAGACACTATCTCCTCTCTCGGGGACTCGGGACGTGCCTTCCTCTCTGCAATTATCACCTCAGGAGGTTCTCAGAGATGGTATGAGGGAAGCAAGGTGCTTCTTGCCACCTTCACCTTCAAGGTTACTGATAGCATGCATGTCGATCTCGACAGCACATTTTGGCCCCCCGGTGCCAACTTTTCCCTCACCCGATATGATGCGATAAACTACGTCCCCAGAGATAATATGCCCAACACTATTTGGGTCGGTTCTCCTCGGGTTGAGGTTACCTCTCCTAATGGAGGGGAGGTTTGGTTGGTGGGTGAGACTCATAATATCACCTGGTTCTCAGAGAATTTTACGGGAGATAGCGTTAAGCTGGAATTTTCTACGGATGCAGGGACAAACTGGATGCCCATCATAAACAAAACCCCAAATGATGGCGTCCACCCATGGCTCATACCCGATAGCATTTCCACCCAATGCAGAGTTAAGGTATCGGATCCGGTGGATGGAATTCCATATGATATAAGTGACAGCAATTTTACCATAACCCGTGAGCCAGATTTCACCATCGATGCCCTACCGGATACCCAGTGGGTCAAGCAGGGAGATTCAGTAAAGTTTGAGGTGATTTTGACCTCCCTTTATGGGTTCAATTCACCCTGCACATTGACCGTAACGGGTTTGCCATTACTTACTACCGGAAGGATTGATTCCTCCGTAATCACCCCCACTGATACATCGATCTTGACCATTGACACCGACAGTCTTACCCCGATAGGGGTTTATCCTATTATCATTAAAGGAACCCAAAAGACCAAACAGGTACCGCATGTAGAGCATAGCATCCAGAGATGGTTAATTGTAGTTTCCGCTTTGAACTTCAAACCCAACCTCTCAGTGCCTGAATCGGTTTTAGTATATGCAGGATTGACAGCCAATTTCGCCGTTATTGCAACCGATCCTGATACCATAGACACTCTCACCATAACCAAGCAAGGAGTGGGGGAATTTAATTGTCCTCCCAGAATTTCCCCTAATGTATGCCATTTCTGGTGGCCCACCGAAGATGCAGATACGCTGAATTCCCCTTACCAGGTCATCTTTGTAGTAAATGACGGCCGGGATAGCACAGACACCGGAGTGGTGAGGATAACCGTTCGTCCTTATCATATCCCTCCGTCTGTGGTCGAAGGCGATGCCAATGGGGATGGTCTTGTAAATATAGCAGATATAGTATTTTTGATCAGCTATCTATTTGGGTATGGTCCGCCGCCCAATCCTCCAGCAGCTGGAGACGTCAATGGAGATTGCTTCATAGGAATCTCAGATATAGCCTGGTTAGTAAATTATCTTTGGGTGTATGGACCCCCACCCCAGATCAGATGTTTACCTGGCGATGTAAACTATGATGGAAGCGTGAATTTGCTGGACGTTTATTACTTCATTAATTATCTCCTTTTTAACGGACCTCCTCCGGTCTCCATGCGATCCACCGACGTCAATGCCGATTGTTTCATAAATGTGGTGGATTTGGTATATGAGATCAACTATCTTATGAGGGGTGGTCCTGCGCCCCAGCCGGGATGTGTGGCGCCGAGACCTGCTCCGGCTGTCTCTCCGGCCATTGTGGAGATGGGATTGTCTAATCTAAAATATAATCAAAAATCCCGAGTTACGGAGTTGCCGGTATATGCAAACTTCGATGTGCCTGTGGCTGGTGTGGCTCTTTCCGTCACCTGGGATCCAGAAAAGCTCTCTTTCATGGATCCAGTTTTGACTCCCAGAACCGAAGGATTAGGATTATACTATAATTTGAAGAGAGACCAGTTAACCATCGGCATGATAGATATATCCGGAGCGCATGTGATACAACCTGGAACCGGCCCCATCCTCACTTTAAGATTCGTTCCCGAGGATCGAACAAAGGTTGATCTAAGAAGCATTCAGATTGAAAAGGCAACCTTTGTCAACACCAAGGCACAAGAGCTACTTTTGAAAATGGCGAAATAAAAAGGGAAGATTCTTTGGGAAAAAACTGAGAATTTGCAGTTCTTTGATAACCTATGAATTAGCCTTCTGGAGTCAACTCCAGAAGGCTAATTTATTTCAAATTCTTAAGATTTCACCCACTTACAACTACAGGCTCAGGCTTTAATCTTTTATTGATTGTTTTTTTCAGGAATCTTCAGAAATAATTGTTGACAATCTCATCTTGGTTTGGGTATATTACATTTTTGAATGAAGGGGAAGGAAGAAACAAAAAAGCCAAGCGAGGAGGTGAATTTTATGGCAATGAGGATCACAGATGAGTGCACTGCTTGTGGGCTATGTCTCCCTGAATGCCCAAACACGGCCATCAGCGAAGGGGATATATATGTGATTGATCCTGACAAATGTAACGAATGTGAGGGTATCGAAGGAGGATCGCGCTGTGTGGCGATCTGCCCAATAGAATGTATTGAAAAAGCCACTTAAATAAAAAGAACTTAAAATTGTCTTAAAAGTGCGCCGAGACAGAGAAACATAAGTGAACCATCTTCTTTGCTTTCGGCGCACTTTTCTGTATAATCTTGGCGGATCTTATATGAAATTCTACTTGACCTGATATCATCAAAAAGTTACAACCCCCCATTTATGGGCATCACTCTCCATTATTTATGGCATATCAAGAAGAATGTCATAAAAGTCCCTCTCTTTCTAAGAGAGGGATATAGGGTGAGTTCGATCTTAATCTTAGGATGGATTCTATTTGTGACGGAGCCAAGCCCCAATTCCGGCTTCGTTAAAAAAAGAGGAACCATCCCCAAGGGAAAAACAAAAAGAAGGATAGGGACGTATAAAGGTAGGCATCAAAAAAAGAGAAGCTTCCAAAGATGGGGAAATATAAATTCTTAGAAGATATAGCTATTGCCGATAGTGCCTTTGAGGCAGAAGGGGAGAGCCTGGAGGAATTGTTCGAAGCTTGCGCCCAGGCAACTTTCGAGGTCATGGCAGAGACTGAAACTGTGGAGGCGATAAACAAGGAAAAAATTGAGCTAAAAAGTGAGAATCTGGACGAGTTGTTGTTCAATTGGTTAGCGGAATTAATCTATTTAAAAGATCTAAAGACGATACTCTTCAGCAAATACGAAATTAAGATTGAAAAACCGGATGGATACAAGTTAGAGGCATCGGTTTGGGGTGAGCCGATAGATGTAAAAAAGCACAAGGTGAAGATTGATGTGAAAGCGGTAACCTATCACCATTTAGAGGTGAAGAAAACAGATAATAAATGGATTGCTAAGGTAATCTTGGATACATAATGTGAAACTCGAAGCTGGTTTGTCGGTGACGATGTTCGTATCGATGCTTGAAGTTCAAAACTTGAAACTAACACAAACAAATTTCCTATGATGCTGTCTCCTCTCTCTGACCCTCTCCCCTCGGGGGAGAGGGAAGGGTGAGGGGGAAATTAAATCGAATTGTCAAAAAGAATTTTGTTCATTGTATTGAGATGAGTGACTATCGAGGTTCGAGCTTCTAACATCGAGTTTCGATACCAGCTTCGCCAACCATAACCGAGTTTCGAGCTTCTTTTAGAAAAAGAGGTGTATTATGCAGATGAAAAAAATTCAAGAAGGTGTGTGGGAAATCCCCAAAACAGAGAAAGAAGGGATGAGAGTTCCGGCAAGAATTTTTGGTTCGGAGAAATTGATACAAATCATGGATAAAGGTGTCTTCGAGCAGATCACCAATGTGGCCTGCCTTCCCGGCATCCAAAAACATGCTTTGTGCATGCCGGATGGACACTGGGGTTACGGCTTCCCCATCGGGGGGGTGGCCGCCTTCTCTACTGAAGATGGAATGATCTCCCCGGGTGGAATAGGATTTGACATCAACTGCGGAGTCAGATTGATCCGAACCGATCTCACCTTAGAAGAGGTTAAGCCTAAGATGGAAATCTTAATGGACACTCTCTTTAAGTTGGTGCCGGCTGGGGTTGGATCCACGGGAATTGTCAAGTTGAACTCAAACACCTTTAGAGAGATTATGATCAAAGGGGTGGACTGGTGTATTGAGAACGGATACGGCTGGCAAGAGGACCGAGAAAGAATTGAAGAGGGCGGACACATGCAGGGTGCTAATCCCTCTAAGGCGAGCCAAAAGGCGATCTCCCGAGGCATAGATCAACTGGGCACTTTGGGGTCAGGCAATCATTATCTGGAGATTCAAGTTGGACTAACCGACGAGATCTATGATCCGGAGATAGCCAAAGTTTATGGGATCACAAAACCAAACCAGATCTTCATCATGGTGCATTGTGGCTCTCGTGGGTTTGGTCACCAGATCGCCACCGACTATCTTCAGATATTTTTAAATGCCATGAAAAAATATGGGATCAAAATCTTAGATAAAGAGTTAGCTTGTGCCCCTTTTAATTCATCCGAAGGGCAGGACTATTTTTCGGCTATGGTCTGTGCGGCTAATTCCGCCTTTGCCAACCGGCAAGTCATCACCCACAGAATCAGAGAGGGTTTCAGTGAAGTCTTCAAGAAAGATGCCAAGGATTTGGGAATGCATATAATCTACGATGTAGCTCACAACATTGCCAAAATTGAGAAACACAATGTGGATGGCGAGGAAAAGAAGGTAATTGTTCACAGAAAAGGCGCCACCCGTTCCTTCCCGCCTAATGATCCAGCCGTCCCCGAAATATATAGAAAAGTCGGACAGCCGGTGATCGTTGGTGGCTCGATGGAGACCGGGTCGTATCTATTGGCAGGAACCCAAAAAGCCTGTGAGATGACCTTTGGATCAACCTGTCACGGGGCAGGAAGGGTCATGTCCCGCATGGAAGCTAAAAGGAGAGTTAGGGGGACGGAGCTGAGAGAGAGGATGACCCAGAGGGGATTGGTGGTGCGAGCAGTCTCCATGTCCGGGTTGGCTGAAGAGGCGGGCTTGGCTTATAAAAATATCGACGAGGTAGTGAATGCAGTCGACACCTTGGGCATCTCCAAAAAAGTGCTCCAGCTCAGACCTTTGGGAAGTATCAAAGGATAAGCAAACGTGAGTCAAACCAGGGGTGAAATCTGCTTTACAAAACTGATAGCAATTGCCCCCACCTTTATTTTTTGTTTGAATCTTTTTGAAAATTATTTATATTTTGAAGGGTAAATTGTATTAAAAGCTTAACCTAATATACAAAGATATGCTTGAGCAAGCAGTAGAAAAACGAAAGAAAAAAGAGTTAGGACAATACTTCACGCCTGAAAATGTAGTGGCGTTTATGTATGAAATGGTGAAGTTATTCTTGCCCAAGAGAACCAAGAAACTAATAAAGATAATTGACCCAGCTTGCGGGGAGGGAATATTTCTAAAATACGCATTGGAGCACAAAATAACCTCACGAGTTAATCTCTTCGGCTGTGACATTGATCCTATGGTGGAAAAAGAATGGAGAAAGCTCAATGTTTTGGGTAAACTTCATCTCTATATTTGTGATGGTTTAATGGACGAGGAAGAAGACGGTATAAAGAAAAAATCTTTCGATCTGGTGATAGGGAATCCTCCATATGGGGGAACCGGATTAGCGGAGCTCTCAACGTTGTTAGAGAACAATACGGCAAAGGAAAGAAAAATCGTTAACCTTTTCGGTGAGGAAGAGAAAATAACGGAAAAAGTTAAAGGAAATTCCATACCGTTCATGAACGATCAGCCAGCTTTATCAAAAAGTCAAAGCCAACTCATTAGACTAACAAACACTCTAAAAGAGAGCTATGAATCTTGGAAAATACAGGTATTAAAAAATCAGATTGGCAACGAGGAAGAGGCACAACAATATGCGTTTGAAAATATGTACAGTTATCCTCCGGGTAAGGAAAGAACTGATTTTCTTCTAAAAGCGAACAAGGCATGGAAGAAAGCGGCCAGCGAAGTGCAACTCCCTCCAAAATATATTAGGGGTTTGATAAATTTTCCCATAGAGGTTTTATTCACTGAACGTTTTCTGCAGTTAGCTAAGCCCAACGGGTTAATTGCTATAATTTTGCCCGAAGGAATTTTTGCCAACGCTCAGACCCAATATTTTAGGGATTGGTTGTTACAAAAAGGAAGACCCTTAGCCATAGTCTCACTTCCTCGCAAGGTTTTTGCGGGTGCCGGAGCTAACGCCAAAACCACGATTCTCTTTATGCGGAAGCGTAAGCCCGGAGAAACTGTTAAGGAAACCGCAAGAAAGAAAGTTCTTCTGACCTCACCCAATCAAGGAAATGGAAGCAATATAGATTTAGAGAAGTATTTTGAAGAGGTTTTAGATAGGGCTAAGAAGATGAGGAAATAGAGATGGATAAAGATTTCTATTCGATGATAACAACCATATTGGAGTCAAAATTGGAGGAGGAAAGGTGGGGACCGGATTATTGGAGCCCAGAGTATCTAAAAATTATTCAACAGATAGAGAACTACAAGCATGGTTTTGTTCATTTTGGAGACCTCATTACTTACGTAACATATGGGCAGGTAGGTCAGCGAAAATTAAGTTCAAAAGGTGAAGTCATATATTTACAGGTCAGAAATATCGGCTACTATGGAGAGGTAGTTTTTGAGAAAAACCAAGATAAGATTAGGGAAAATAGCTATAACGATCCAAAAAGGAGCAGAGTAGCAAAAGGCGATATCCTTTTTATAAATAGCGGGTGGCCCTCTTTAGGTCGTTGCATTTACGTAGATAGAAATTTTGGTAAGATGAACGTTAGTCAGCATATAGATGTAATCAGGATAAAAGAATTCTCACCCGCAACAGTAGCAATGTTTTTTTCAACTTGTGTCGGGAGAAAAATAATTGAAAGAACACAACACGGCGTATCTGGCATGACAAACATCAGTTTTGATGAAGTGAAGTCTTTGATTATCCCGCAATTCCCCAAGTCTATTCAGGATTCTATTCAGCTTTGTTATACGAAGATGTTAGACGAATTTTATGACACGCCCCGTGCGGGTCAAAAAGCTTATGATTTGCTAAAAACCAGGTTTGAGAATTTAAAGACACAAGTGGAGGATATAATCTTCGGTAAGAGCGAATCAATCAGCAATTATAAGTAAATATGAAATTTAACGGGGAAATCCAGAAACTTCTTCAAAGAAAGTGTCACAATGAACAAGACTATTATCACCAAGTAGTCTGGCCGTTTTTAGACATTTTAGACATCCCTCAGGAAAATTCAGTTCGTTATCCTCAATTCTCAATCAGAACATTTTTAGGTGAACAAAGAACAGACTTTCTTATTTTAGTAAACGATATTCCTATTTTAGCGGTTGAAGGAAAAAACCTCGCTAAAAAGTTTGAAGAGGCAAAAGAGCAGGTTAAGTTCTTCTCTACTAATTTCGATCCCAGTCCCAAAGGTGTAAGGAAACAAACTGTTCCCTTCCAATTGGTTTTAGCTGGAAATAAGGCTCAGCTTTTTAGGATTGTCATTAACCCAGATGGTATTACCCCTGAGTTAAAACCTTTAGAAGGTTTTTTCGAATGGCAAGAATTATTAAGGGAAGCAGAGAACTTCAGATCTATCGTTTCTGTTATTGAAAGAGGTCAAATTGTTTTTCCGATAGTCAAGGAAGTAACTGCACCGGAGGTCTTTGCCTCTACTCAGGCTTCTCAATTCCTACAAGACCTTTTTGGCTCAATCAAGGACTATCAACAATTCAAACATCCGGACGAGCGTATTCTTTGCTTTAATGACATTTTGCAAACATTACTTTCTAACGCAGATCTAACAAAAGCCTTTGTAAAGTATAATCTGCCTACAAGAATTCAGAAAAAAGTTACAGGTGTTATTCCCTGGTATAATTTTAAGACCCTGCCTAGACCGACAATAGCATACGCCTACAGAGAATTCGTAAGCGATAATTTCGATGGCGTAAGCTACTTGATTCAACAAAATGGAAGAACAAAGAGGAAACCCCAAGAAAAAGACGTTGGTCGTTATATCACCCCAATTGAAGTTATCAAATTCATGGTAGAACTGGCAGGAATTGACGCAGAAGATAAAGTCATTGATTTTGCTTGTGGCTCTGGTGGGTTTCTGGGTGAAGTAATTGGAAGAGTAAAAGCGAAAATTAATGGGAATTATCAAGATTTCATTAGAGAAAATCTCTTTGCTTGCGATATAGACCCTTTTGCCGTGTCAACTTCAAGGACGTTTCTCTCTTTGCTTTATCCTGAATTAAAAAAAGAATTCAATATCTTTCAACATAATGGTCTTTATTCAGAGACTTTAAAGAAACCACAGATACCTGAAGAAAAGGGACTGGAGAAGTCGATTAAGGCAGGCACCTTTGATTTAGTCATAAGTAACCCACCAGGCAATAAAGAGTATAGTGGCACAAATGCCAATTTTGTCCGAAAGAAATTTAACATTGAGAGATTTTTCTGGGATGTGGTGCCCTTTGTAAAAAGAGCTTTGGAATTAACTAAATCTGAGGGCGGCAAAATCTGCTTGTTAGTTCCAGACGGTTTTTGCACTAATGAGCAATTACAGTTCATCAGAGATGAGGTAATGAAAAATTGCCAGGTTAATGCAATTGTCTCTTTACCCCGCATATTCAAAAATAATAATGCTCAGATGTCCATAATATATTTAAAGAAAACAAAGAAAAAAGACAAGAAACGAAACACCTTATTAGCTTCTATCCCGTTAAAAGTACCAAAAGAAGGTCAAGAAGAAGCCGTAAATATCAACTCCGAGTTGGCTAACATATTAACAACTTATAAAGAATTTGAAGAAGAAAAAAGTTAAATAACCTGAACGTAACCGTAGCATGGTAGGTTCAAGTCCGTTTCTGGCATCTGGGGCAGAAATAACTTGATCTTTGGCTTATTTTGATCCTTTTGATTTTAGTTCCGCATCTTTTGCAGGCGAGACCTTCCCTGCCATAAACTTTGTGTTGAAGCTGAAAGCTTCCAATTTCTCCATCTATGTTGTAGTAGTTTTCTATAGATGATCCGCCAGCCTTAATTGCCTTTTTCAAAATCTTCTGTATGGCTTGGTGAAGTTTTTTTAATTGTTGGGGAGTTAGCTGGTCAATCTTTTGTGAAGGATGAATTTTCGCCTCAAAAAGAGATTCATCTACATAGATGTTTCCCAATCCTGCAATAATTTGTTGATTTAAAAGTGCCGATTTTATCCTTCCCTTTCTTTTCTTGAAAAGGTCGACAAAATCAGAAGAGGATATATTTAAAGATTCGGGACCCAATTTCTTCAGATCAAAAATGTTTTCTTCTTTGGAGGTGGAGAATGATTTGATCCTGCCAAATTTTCTTTGGTCATTATATCTCAATTCTTTTGCCCCACCAAAGGCGGGGGATCCTTTGGAGTGGTTTTCATAAAATCTTACAATGAGATGATCATGTTTATTCAACGGGCTTGAAGCTCTCACCAAAATAAAATTCCCGGTCATCCCTAAGTGAGCCAAAATTGTCTTTCCATTGGATAAATCAATGAGGATAAATTTCCCCCTTCGCCTTATCTCTATAATTTTATTTTTACTCACAACTTTTTTGAAATTCTTTGAGTTCTGCTTTACTATCCCAGGGAAAATTATTTTCACATCCTTTATCTTATTTCCAATTACACTCTTCCTCAAGCCCCTTACCACTGTTTCAACTTCAGGCAATTCCGGCATAGGGTTTCCTTCCAGAGTAGAAGTAGCCTTTCGGAGACAGGAACACAGAGCCTCATGTCCCCTTAATCATATTACTACAAACGCATTAAATAATTTGACATAGTAATATCCCCTTTCTGGATGGGAGGAGCGTAGGGGATGGTGATTATGTCAATTCAATGCTGCGGGTTATTGAATCCCAGAAAATTCCCACATTAAATACGAAAGAATCAATTGAGGTCTCTGAAGAAGTGCCAGATTTCGGCGGGCTAAGAGCCCGCCTTACACGGGTGGGTATTGAATGACAATAACTTATCGCGCGTGGGCGGGGCTCTCCCCCGCCAAAGGCGGGGGATCTGCCTACGGCATGACCAGCCCCGCAAAAATGATTTTTTCAGAGGTCTCCAATTTTTCCCTTGACAATTTCATTTTAGCTTTTTATTAATGTTGTGAAATTGTTCACAAGCTGAAGGTAAAAGGTATGTCTATAGGATCCTGCAAAGAGAGAAAGGCTTGAAGCTTAAATTGGAAACCTCGAACATGAAGGAGAAGTTAAATTAAAATGCGGTCTAAAGAATACCAAACACATTTGTCCAGTAGGAAGGTATCCGAATCCACGGTACGAAGACTTTCGCTTTATTATCGCAGTCTATCTGGTTTTGAGAGAGAAGGATACCAGACCGTTTCCTCCAAAGACCTGGCAAAGGAAGGGCGATTGACCCCAGCTCAAGTGAGAAAAGATCTCTCTTCCTTTGGAAGTTTCGGCACCCGTGGTTTGGGTTATCCGGTCAAGGAATTGAAGGAAAAGATCGCTCGAATCTTAGGACTGACCTGCACTTGGAATGTAGCACTGGTGGGAGTGGGAAATGTAGGATCAGCCTTGGTTTCATATAAAGAATTCCCCAGGCAGGGATTCAACATAAAGTTGCTCTTCGATAACGATCAGAGAAAGATCAACAAAAATCACAAGGGGATCCAAGTCTTCGATGTGAAGGATTTGGCAGGTAAGCTCAAAGAACACAAAATTGACATGGTGATCATTGCGGTGCCAGCTTCAGCCGCACAAAAGGTCACCGATGAGGTGGTCTCAGCTGGGGTCAAGGGCATCTTGAATTTTGCACCCGCCCATATAAAGGTTCCGGGTGATGTAACCCTGCGTTCGGTCAACATGGCAATGGAATTGGAACATCTCTCCTTCTCTTTGGTAAACAAAGGCTCAGTTGTCAAATTTTGATAGATTCAACAAACTCACAAACAGGAAAGACTTTTGTGTTTTTCACCTCTTTAGTAGCTGAAAATTATGGATTCATTTCAAATATACGAGTCTTTTGATTTCTAAAAGTGTGTCGGAATAGGCTTTTGCCTAAGCTAAATTTTTCAAAGATTTTTTGATTTTTTTCTTGACAAATTCGAGATTTGGCGTATATACTATGTTAATTAATTTTTTGAGGGGTGAAGAAAAGATATGATTGGGGGAAAAATACTTCTCGATTCAAAAGCTAAGGTGATTTTAGCTTGTCTTATTTGTATAGTGGGCGTAGTCGAACTATTTTTCTTGGGTTTTTTCGCTCTTTCTTGGGCCCAGGAATCGGCTTGGTATTGTCGACCATATGGAACCGTGGAGTATCGAGGCGAACCAGCTCCAGATGGGCTTAAGGTGGTAGCGCTCATCGGGGACGAGGAATTTGATCACGGCGTGACCAAAGGCGGTGAATATGTTTTGCTCATCCCCAAAGATGATCCCGCTACCACAAAAAAAGAAGGTTGGGCAGAGGAGGATGTCATCACCATTAAGGTAAACGGTTCTTCGGCTAACCCCAGGTTCAAAGCTTTCGCCGGGACGCAGAAGATAAATTTGTATGTTTCCACGTTGGATGTTAAATTGACCACCTGGGGCAAGATCAAAGCCCTTTTTAGATAGCCAAAGGGCAACCAAGAAAAATATATTCAGGCAAGGATAAATTCCTTTTTGTGGAAACCCAAGTAGAAGTTGGAGCGTAAAACCAAATGGATTGAGTCAGAATGAGCACGTAAGCCCTAAAGAAGGGAACGTCCGTTCACGGTGAATCCGTTCAGGATGAATCCGCTCGTCTGAGAACATTATAAAATGATGGCTCGAATATAGTCACCATAAAAGGAGAGATTATGAAACTATCCAGCAGGGAAATAGGCGATGTGGTGGTATTGGAACCAAAAGGAAAGATTATGGGAGGACCAGATGCCACACTTTTGCATGATCAGCTACATGACTTCATCGATCATGACAAAAAGAAAGTGATCATCGACTTAGCTAAGGTGGATTGGATGAACAGCACCGGACTGGGGATTTTAATTTCAGGTTTGACCACCTTAAGAAACAACGGGGGTGAGCTTAAACTGGCAAATGTGACCGAAAAGATTCAAAGTCTTTTGACCATCACCAAGCTCATCACCGTTTTTGAATGTTTCGACACCCTGGATGAAGCCGTGAAAAGCTTCAAATAACTATGGCTCAACTTCGTTTACCATAAAAAGAAGAGCAATTTTACTTTAAATTTCTAAATAAGTTCCGGCTTAAGAAAGGTAGGTTGGCAAACCTGCCTTTTTTAGTTTTAATTTACGACTTTGCACATTATATTATAGATGAAGCCTGTTTAAAAGTGGAGCTTTTTTCGGGATGAGCCGATTGTCAAGGAATTCTAAAAGGAAGTCACAATTCGCAATAGTAGAAAGAAAGAAGAACTCCCTCAAAGCGGGATACTGCGGACAAATTACCATCCCCAGCTCTTTGGAGTATTTGCCCAAGGTAGATGAGTATGTGGAAAGAAAATTGAAAAAACTTAGGGTAGACAAAGATATACTGGCAGATATTGCTATCTCGGTCACCGAAGCGGTGACCAATGCGGTAGTCCACGGTAACAAAAATAATTTGGAAAAGAAGGTAACAATAAATTTGAAGATTGACCCATCTCGGGTGGAGATTACTGTAGAGGATGAGGGAAAAGGATTCGATCCCGAGTCGGTTCAAAATCCCATAGAGAAGGGTAATATCTTAAAACAGGCTGGCAGAGGCATTTTCATCTTGAAATCCTTGATGGAGAAAGTCGATTTCGTCATCCAACCCCAAAAGGGAACCACCGTAAAGATGACCAAGTTCTTAAATTAGCTTGAAGATATTTACTTCAATTCATGTTATCCCAATCCAATTGAAGGAGATTTGTGTAGAATCACACGGAGGAGAATTTTGGAGTGTTCACCTTTAGGTGAGCCAGATAAAAGCTCGTTGTCTTTCAGAAAATTTCATTTCTCACCTTGGGTGAGGATTCTGCTGAAACATAGTCTCAGATAAAATTAAAACCAAGACCCGAAAAGGAACTTTTCGATAGCTCTTCGTGTAAAATAGTCAAAAAGGGTTGAATTCAAAGGAACAATTACTTTGAACCTACAGATATTAGTGGCTTCGGTTTATCTGGCTTGCGGGGCCATACTTCTCTTTTTAGGTGGGATAATCTTAAAAGAGAATCCCAAAAACCGACTCAACCGGGTGACCAGCTTGATGCTTCTTTTTGGAGGGATGGGACCTCTTTTAGCCTCCCTGGGAACCATGATTCAAACCATGGGGGTTCCAGCTGGATTTGTCCGAGCACCTTTGACCCATAATATCTTTTACATATGGGAGTTCTTCTTCCCCTTTCTTTTGCTCTTCTCCTTAGTTTTTCCCGAGGAAAATCCTTATCTGAAGAGATACCCTAAGTTCAAATATCTTATCTTTGTTCCCCATATATTTCATCTTTTTTTAGTTTTAGTTTTTTATGAGCCCCAGAAAATTATTAGTTCCTTACAGGTAGAGAAAATGGGCTCTTTGGCAAGATTCTTTTTAGAGCCGATCTCTCAGGCATTAAAATATGTAGCCGTCCTTTTTGGAGTTCTGTATGAAATTCACGTTCAATCTTTCTCCCTGATAAATTTGATCTATCTGATTTTAGCTCTCTGGTTTTTGTATCGAGGGTATAAAAGGATAAACGTCCCTACCCTCAAAAAACAGGTCAATTTGCTTGTCTGGGGGATAAGGTCCTCAGTAGGGCTTTACGCCGTGGCTTTCATCCTTCCGGTTCTAACCCCTTTGGATTTGTCGGATACTCTAAGATATTTTTTGACCATAGTCGCTTTGGTGGTGGGGAGCGGCTCCATAGCCTGGGCCATAATCCGACACCACTTCTTGGATATGAAGCTGATCGTCAGACAGAGCTTAGTCTATACTTTGACCACTGCGCTTTTAGTGGGAGCATACTTTTTGATCGTCAGACAGTTCGGGAAAGTGATTCAGGAGATGATCGGAACGGAAACGCCAGCGGTTGACATCGGCTTTGTGATTTTAGCCATAATCTTCTTTCAGCCCATCATGGGACAGCTGGACGATTTGATCAAGAAATTTTTTATAAGGGAGAGATCAGACTACCGTGCCATGATGGAAACTTTCAGTCGAAAATTAGTCACCATCTTCGATTTTAAGGAGCTGAAGGAGACGATGGTGGATGTGTTGAAAAAAGAGATGTTGGTGGAAAATGTCTATCTTTGCGTACCTAACCCAAAGCAGTCTGAAAAATCGAAAAAAGGCGAATATGTCCTGTTTTATGATGACCCGGAAGAGGAAAGGACTTCTTTATTCGATAAAAGTGATCCCTTGTTTCCCATTTTAAAGAAGAAAACCAAACCTGTTCTTTTGGGTGACTTAGGTGTAGCAGAGAAGCAGAGTTCACTTTTTAGCCTCCTTTCAAAGCTGGATGTTTTTTTGGTAGTTCCTATGATCAGCCAGGATGAGTTGGTGGGTTTCATCGGCTTATCCAAAAAGGCTACTCGATTCAGGTATAGCTATGAGGACATCACCCTTCTGGGGGTGTTGGCTAATCAGATGGTCATCGCCATGAATAACGCTCGTCTTTATCAGGAATCCTTGGAAAAACAAAAACTGGAAGAGGAGCTGGCTTTAGCTCGCCAGATTCAGGTGGGTTTATTGCCCAAGGTTTGTCCCAAAGGTGAGCTTTTTGAATTTTCAGCTTTTACCCAACCGGCTCGACAGGTGGGTGGTGATTATTATGATTTCCTGGAGACCGAGGAGGGAAAGGTAGGCATTGCCATTGCGGATGCCACCGGCAAAGGAATCCCCGCCGCCATGCTGATCTCCTTGGTCCATGCCTCATTGAGGGCAGAGGTGAAAAATAGATTATGCCCCTCCCGGGCGATGGCTGACATAAATCAGTTGATCTTCTCTTCCACCTCATCCGAAAAGTTTGCCACCATGTTTTATGGAGAGCTGGATCCTCCGAGGAGAAAATTGACCTATTGCAATGCCGGACACAATTATCCGGTGGTGATCCACCAGGATGGGAGGATAGAATTTCTGGCAACCGGAGGCATGCTCTTAGGGGCTTTTCAGGAGGCTTTGTATGAGAGGGGTGAAACGCTCTTTGAGAGGAATGATACCATATTTTTCTATTCCGATGGTTTAACTGAAAATTTCAATGATAACGACGAGGAGTTCGGAGAAAAAAGGCTTTTCGACTTACTTTTAAGAAATCGCTTTCTTGACCCGGAAAGACTGAAAGAAAAAGTAATTGAGGAAGCCATTGACTTTACTGGTGGCATCTCTCCTTACGACGATTTCACCATAGTGATCCTTAAAATATATTAATACAAACGTATTAAGTGAACTGTCATTGCGAGGAGTCCCGTCCCGCCTCTGGCGGGAGACGACGAAGCAATCTTTTAGGGTTGATACGATTGTTACCCTTTGCCCTTCCCTCTCCCCTGGTGGGAGATTGAACGAAGTGAAACCCATAGGGTTGAGCGAAGCGAAATGCATAGCAGGGTCAGGGAGAGGGGGGATTGTAACAAACATGACTACCATGATATTAGTGGAGGATTAAAGAGCCGTCAACCTATAAGCAATTTGACAAAAAACTTCAAAAGTATAAAATGAAAAAAGTAAAACATCTTGCTCAAGTGAAGATTAAAAAATCTAAAATAAGAAGAGCTTGGACCCGAAGTCCGGTAACTAAGATTAAGGAAAGTGGGAAAATCTATAAAAGAAAAAGGTCAACGGATGAAACGGGTGCAACTGATTTAACTGTGGGCATTGGTAAAACTTACAAATATTGTCCCAGATGCGGATCGGAGATGACTGATAAAAGAATCGATCATAAGGAAAGAAAAGCATGTCCGGTTTGCAGATTTGTCTTTTATCACAATCCCGTCCCGGCGGCTGGGGTGGTGATAGAAAAAGATAATAAGATTCTTTTGGTTAAAAGGAAATATGAGCCATATAAAGGAGATTGGTCTTTTCCCGCTGGGTTTATGGAATACGATGAATCTCCTGAACAGTGTGCCATAAGAGAAATCAAAGAGGAATTGAACGTGGACGTGGAGCTTGATGGTCTGTTTGGTGTATACTCGGGCAAGGATGATCCCCGAACTCACGCAATCCTAATAATGTATTGGGCAAAAGTAAAAGGAGGAGAGCTAAAGCCCGGCGATGATGCAGAAGAGATCAAATTCTTTGGAAAAGACGAAGTTCCCCCAAATATCGCCTTTTTAGCCCACAGGCAGATCATAAAGGAATATTTTGAAGATCCGAATTTGGATCCATAGGACAAGGTCAAGCATCCCGTAGGTCATTTGACTCAAATGAGGTGCTTGACAAAAAGAGTTGTCCGCCTCCCTTTGGCGGGGTTGACCTACAAAACTGGCAGAATAGAGTGATATAGCAGTGTTTTTTTCAGTCTACTTTTTATCCTGTGCAAATCCTGTATATCGTAATAACTTAGGGGAGAAAGATGGCACCACACCTCATCGGAGAAACCGCTGGTGTATGCACATCCATATTGTGGACCTTCGGTTCCATTCTTTTCACACAAGCAGGCAGAAGAATCGGTGCCCTTAGTGTCAACGCATTCCGCATCATCTTTGGCATACTCATGTTGGGAGCTACTCACCTTTTTGCTTTCGGCGCGATCATACCTCAAGCCAATCCTGCACAATTCTTTTACATGGGGTTGAGCGGCGTAGTGGGCTTGACTATAGGCGATTATGCATATTTCGGCGCACTGGTCCTCATCGGACCAAGAAGAGGCGTGCTTTTGATGTCCCTTGCTCCTATTTTCTCCGCTATCTCGGCATACTGCGTGATGGGCGAGGTCCTGGGGTTGTGGGCGATAATCGGGATTGCGGTCACCCTTTCCGGTGTTGGTCTGGTAATTCTGGAAAGAGAAGAGGACTCCGGTGAAGTGCCCCTTTCCAAAAGAGAAAAAACGATTGGCATCCTTCTCGGTTTAGGAGGTTCGCTAGGTCAGGGAATAGGTCTGGTGATCTCAAAATACGGGATGATAGCGGCGGCTAACGACCCCTCAGCCCCATTAAATCCGCTCTCAGCCACGTTGATCAGAATGGTTGTTGCGGCAATCTTCATCTGGATATTTATTCTCACTGCTGGTAAGTGGACAAATGTAATGGAATCCTTCAAAGATAAGAAAGGTATTACCAAGACATTCGGCGGTGCCGTGACCGGACCATTTCTCGGGGTTTGGCTATCCATGGTAGCAGTAACCTATACAAAAGCCGGGGTCGCCGCAACCCTGATATCTCTGATGCCTGTAATGATTATTCCCGTAGTATGGATTTTATTTAGACAGAAAACGAGCGGGCGAGGTATCCTCGGAGCAGGAATAGCAGTTATCGGCGTTGCAATATTATTCTTGAGGTGAAATGTTCATCTATCATCCACTACACTTCTTCACTATCGCTTTTTGGGGACGCAATAGCAGATATGGAATTTTGTTTATCCTCGCTCCGAATTTGACAGAGTATGCAATTCTTCTTAGAGTTAGCGGGTAGAACTTCATTTTCAACCTCTTCCCCTGATTTCTCGGTAATGGAAGTAAGTAGACAAAGCTTCAGGGAGATTTGTTCTTGCATTTATATGCTCCACCAGTAATTGAGTTTGATTAAAAAAGTATTGCCGGGTATGGTCTCGAAAAGGTTGTCCCAGTCGCGTCTAAACTTAAAGTCACCCATGGTATTGTAGTCTTCCCGTATCTGAGTCCAAACCAGGAACAAAGTGCTTCCCGGTCGATACTCCCAGCGTAAGACCACATTGGAGTTGAACGACTTCCAGTTGAAATCGGGCTGGTAGTCACTTTCCTTAAAAATAGTTGTATCCACATACTCGAACCTGTCTGGTGGAATGAGCTTTTTGAAGTTTCTATAATCTACCGCCGCCATAAAAGGTTGAGCATAAATCTGCAAGCTTAGTTCTTTAGTAAAAGTCCAAGTCCCTCTCAGGGTCATGTCAAACCGCTTCACGTGTTGTTCACCGAAGATGTCGTCGGTTCTTTCGCCATTTTCATCCGTTAAGCAAGTAATCCATCTGGAGACACCGTCAGAACGCATATAGCCGGGACCTCCGCTGAATTCAATGTTAGATTTGGGGTGGAGTTCAAGCCAGAGACCATAGTAGTTAGAATGTCCATCCTTAGTGTCTCCTCCCTCGATGTTAGGATTAATCTGCCACCATTTACGGCTATCCGTGTTAAGCCAGAACCACCAACTCTGTCCTATTGGTATCGATACCAGCGGGCCTCCGTGGGTCTCCCGATCATCGTATTGAACCTTGAAATCTGTCCATACTCCTCCACCCAAATTCCAGAAGTTGGTCAGCTCGATGGAATTGTTGAAGTTCCCCCCATTGGTCAGCCTGAGTCCCGACAAGTTGTCGGTAATATCGAGATTAAGATTGTTCCAGGTCTTTCTCACAATCCACCACTTCTTGGTGGTCTTATACTGCAGCCATGCGGATAATTCTCTACAGTCGGCACGTTGTAGGTATCCCAGGCGATTCAAATCCAATTCCCGATCCAGGTAAACTACCTGTAAGGAACCGAGTATGTGTTCACCACCTTCTTTCTGGATACCCACCCCGACCATCTTTAGAGAGTCCCGTCCTGGAACCAATCATCTGTCCACTGCAGCGGTAGTCTCCCTTGTGGAATCGTAAGGTCCAGTCCACCCCCCCGGTGTAAACAGGATCAAAGCTCTTCTGGTTTACCGCAGTTGCTATTATTCCCACGTACGAGTTTTTCCAGATGTCCTGCATAAAACGAGCCACGAAATAATTGGCTTCAGGCTCTATAACCTCCGTCTTTCTATAACCGTCCACGTGCATGAATTCCTCTTTTTCTCTCTGGGTCACCGCTTCCAGAATTCCGATAGAAGTGCCATTCTTTGTTTTTCCAGTTATCTTGCCGGCGCCCAGGATGGTGGTAGAGGTTGGTTTGTCGATATAGTATGCCACGTTTTCAGGTTCTATGGATGGTTGTCTCCCTATCCGGCGAGAATAAAAAAGCTTAAACGGGGTCTCAAAGATTTTGAATCCCTCCAGGAAAAAAGGTCTTTTCTCCTCGTAAAAGGTCTCGAAGGTCGACAAGTTCAATACGGTTTGGTCTGCTTCCACCTGTCCAAAATCAGGATTGCCCGTGGCGTCAAGGGTAATGTTTGAAGTAATCCCGTATTTCAGATCAAAGCCGGAGTTTCCGAAGAAGTCCCTTCCATCTGGATTGCCCAGACTTTTGGCTTCAGTCTGTTCATAAGAGACCAGATAGGGGAGTATCTCTATTCTTTTCGGAGGAAGGATATTGTCCAAACTTTTGAGGTGACCAAAATAGGATACGAAGCCACTGGCACTTTCCGGGATATATACCCACCTGTCCAGTTCATTCTTTCTACTGATTTGTCGGCTAAAGTATATACCCCACATTGAATTCTTCTCACAAGCAAATCGAAGACAGTGAAAAGGTATTCTCAATTCAGCTGTCCAGCCAGAATTGGTTCTCTTGGCAGCTGATTCCCATACTGCATCCCAGCTGTCGTCATTGGAATTGTCATTGTAGTAGTAAGAGTCTTTTTGGGTCCCAGACACATACACGGTGAAAGCATAGGCGGTCTGATGGTCATGATGGCTGTCCACAATCACGTTGATTAAATCCGCTTCCACTGCACGGTCTCTTCGAGTTAATCTACTGATGATTTTTTCGGGCTCAGAATCATACATCTCCATGCCTACGTACAGAGCTTCGTCATCGTAAGCCACCCGGACGAAAGTGGATTCGGAAGCTGGCTTCCCCTCGTCCGGTTGATATTGAATGAAGTCTCCCGATCGGGGAGCTTTTTTCCAGAATTCCTCATCTAACATACCGTCTATTTTTGCCCCTCCATTTATTCTGATGGTAGTGATACTCTTAACAGTATCCTCATCTGTTTTTTGAGCGAACAGATAGGTATGGTTTGGGAAAAGAGATAAGAGAAATATCAAAAATGAGGTTAGGAGACATTCGCGATTTGGCATTCTACTACTCCCTTGGAAAGAGGTTATTCCTCAAAGATCATTCTATAAAACGAATAATTTTGAAACCTAACTAATTCACTTCTTTATACTGCAATTTCAAGGAAAATGTTCCGCCAATCTTTCCAAGTCGTTTGTAGATCCTTAGGTCCAGCAAAACTTAGAGATGCCATAGAAGGCTTCCCTCCTCAAAAAAACTTTTGTTTCTTAAAAATCTTCCTCCAGGCACGGGATTTGTGCAAAAACACTTTGAATTTAATCGCTTTTTATTATATTTGATTGAACAAGTTGTGTGAATTTTGTAAATAATTCCGGAATGATGCAAACCGAAGACGAAAAATGGATGAGACATGCTCTAACTGAAGCTCAGTTGGCATTAGAGAAGAATGAGGTTCCTATTGGTGCGGTGGTGGTCTATGAAGATAAGATCATTGGACGAGGTCACAACCAGGTAGAAAGGTTAAACGATCCCACCGCGCATGCGGAGATAATTGCCATCGGAGCCGCCTCCAGTTATCTTAACTCCTGGAGGCTCACCGGCGCTTCTCTCTACGTTACCATCGAGCCTTGCACCATGTGCGCAGGAGCTATCGTTTTGTCCCGGCTTGATCGATTGGTCTTTGGAGCGAAAGACCCTAAGGCAGGAGCATGCGGCTCCTTATATAATATAGTCCAAGATGTTAGATTGAATCATCGGGTGCAAATCATCCCCTACATATTGGAACAAGAATGCAGTCAAATCCTTGAGTCTTTCTTTGATAAAATCCGGAAGGCCACTTCCGAATCAGGAGACAAGTGAAAAGATGCAACAAATAAGCAAAAAATTAGATCTTGACCGGATTCACACCAAACTTTTGAATCTGGGACTCCTTTTGAATGTCTTTGTTCCTGCGATTTTATTTTCTTTGGGTCTTTTTTTGAGAAGCCAGGGGGTAGGCACAAAACCGGTTAAAGGATTGAATATGCTCCTTTGGATCTTATTGGCAATAAGCGCGGCAGAAATCTTGACAATTTATTTATTCAAAAAGAAGATTCTTTTTACACGGAAAGTTCTGCAATCCCCAAAAGAAAATATTTCCATAGAGAGAATTTTCCTAACATCTGGACTAATTCAATATTCGTTAAGCCTATCTCCCACCATTTACGGATTTATATACTTTCTTTTGGGTGGGACGAAAGAAAGGTTTGCGATATTCATCGCTATCACCTTGCTTTGCTTTGTTTTATTCAAACCGAAACTTGAGGAGTTTAAATCAATAAAAAATAGTCTATCTGATCCTTCGAACAGTTATTGAAAATGTTTGTCGACTATTGATTTTTGCCTATTGACTATTCCCTGCTTTTTGGAGAGGTGGCCGAGTGGCTGTCAGCCAGAGGCTGATCCGCCTATGGCGGAAAAACCGTTGTGCTTTTTGAAGATGGCAAATTTTCCAACTGACTGTCGTTGGTAATGTGATGTCACGAAAGTATTACACATATGTATTGAAAAGTGAGCGTGATGATCACCTATATGTTGGTTTTACTTCAAATTTGAGGAAAAGGTTTGACGAACATAATAGGGGCAAAGTGCGATCGACCAAAAGCCGTAGACCTTTAAGTCTTGTATATTATGAAGAGCATGAAAACAAAACCTCTGGAAGAAAAAGGGAGATATTTTTGAAGAGTGGTCAAGGAAGACTTTTTCTAAAGAATAAACTTGAAGATATGTAAAATGCTCGGAGAGGTGCCGGAGTGGTTGTCAGCCAGAGGCTGATCCGCCTATGGCGGAAACGGGGCGGTCTCGCCCAAATGGGTCCGCCTATGGCGGAAAAACCGTTGTGTCCTTTTAGAAAAGAAAATTAACATGCAAACAATCGGAGAGGTGCCGGAGTGGTTGAACGGGGCGGTCTCGAAAACCGTTGTGCCGTAAGGTACCCCGGGTTCGAATCCCGGCCTCTCCGCCATTCAGGAAACTGGGGGGAATTGGCGAGCATTCGCCAGCCGATTTTCCCTTCAAATTGGAATTTTTTATCTTTGCCCCGCTTTGCGGGGCTAGCCAAAAGCAGGCTCATCTCATTTTTAAGTTTGATAATTTGCTTGACCTCATTATATTCGTTAGTATAATAATGATTGAATTATACATCAACAACATTATGTTATCAAATTATGGAAAATAGTCAAGAAAATAAATTAGGCAAAAAGATTAATAATTTACGGATGAAACTTGAGCTTTCTCAAGATGAGTTCGCAAGGAAAGCAGATGTTCCTTATACGACACTGACTAAGATCGAAACGGGAGTGATAAAAAAGCCTTCTGTGTTCGTG
>Ga0315289_10003707_pt1 | contig 23038 bp, 28 predicted proteins | sample YL17G11_40_MG_FD_203452 | JGI IMG/M metagenome (GOLD analysis project Ga0315289, IMG submission 203452) | Sediment microbial communities from Yellowstone Lake, YNP, Wyoming, USA - YL17G11_40 | ecosystem: Environmental > Aquatic > Freshwater > Lake > Sediment | place: USA: Wyoming | collected... | reverse complement strand
TGATTCCCCGTCGCCATAAGATCGATGAGCGGGGCATAGGGTCTGAGAAACTCGAATCCGAAGTCGATCACGCGGTTGATGATCTCGGAGCGCCCCTGCAAGCGCGGGTCAAGCGCCTCAGGGATGTAGCGTTTCATGTCGCCGGGGAGAATCATATCGAACACGTCGCCGTCCAAAAGGATGCGGTCGCCGTGTTGTTTCGCGCCCTCCAAGTCCTCGCGCATGCGCTCATAGTCCACGTTCGGCGCGCCGAAGTGGAGGTCTGACATTAGCGTCAGCGTCAGTTCCTTTTTTCCGCGATTCGCGTCAAATTTCTTTTGTGTGATGAACACTTCCCCGCCTCCCCTGTTCGTCTCCCCTATCGTGTTCGCTTACGATGCGGCCTGCATATTGGCCCCTCTACCACTTCGAGTATTTCCTTGTCTTGTTGGCGCGCATCTACAATATGACATGCGAGAAATACCATTATCCCCCGTCGTTGAGTCATCTCGGACGCTTCTTTCGTTCGGGGAGTAATGGCATAAGGTCTACGCCAAACGCCTCTAGGAACGCCTTCATGTCTCTTTCCCCAACTCCCAGCTCGGACTTAGATTCATCGCAGGGCTCCGACTTCCACTCGGGAAACATCTCGTGAAACGCTTCGTGCAGAATGGCTACAAGGGCAAGATCATTGCTAATTGTCCTCGGGTAAACGATGACGGCTCCGTCTGAATCTATGAGGGCATCTGCGTTGTACTCCGGCCCAACCACACTGTTGAACTCTCGCTTTTTTAGAACGGCAATCGTCCATGTTCTGCCGCGCCAATAGGCTTGCTTCGATGCCACCGGGGTTATCAGTTTGTCGCCTATCTTCATCGACGCACTCCCTTCCCTCTCGGTTTCCCCTGGAATCCCCCCCCACACCAGTCCACTGCCCGGACAATCGGCCAGGCGCCGTCGAGTGCTTGCTGATTGTCCAAAGTGATCGTTCTACTCGAATACGGTTGAGAAACTCTACACTCTCCGTATCGTTTGTCGGGTGAGACCGCGGGCACCCAAAAGAGACAGTTCTTGCAAAGCTGGCGCATCGGTCCTTGTCACCTCGTCTGAGATTTCGGAGCCAAGCGGTTATTGAGTTTTCTATCGAGAGCGTCTCCAAGTGTTATAGATTCGAGCCGATCAAGTCGCCGCTGATCTTCGTCGATAACAGCATCAAGCTCGCGATCCCGCGCATCCGTCCAGCCAAGATGATTGTTCATCTGTGCCGACAAAGTAGTTAATTGTACAACGATGATTGTTTGTTGGGCCTTGAGTTCGCCCAACTGCGCGCGGGTCTGCTGGCTCACAATGATAAATTGAGCAAGTGCGTAGATTACCGCCCCGATGATCCCGATGATTTTGAGAAGATTGAGTACCGTCGCGGTGTTCCCGTTCACCGTCCATTTTGGCCCAATCTGTTTTTCGTCTGCCATACTGTCCTCTCTAGCTCGTTTTCGCGGACCAGCCCCATCCGTTTAGCCGCGACGGGTACTGCATAACCGCTTTCAAGCATATCGTTGAACCCGCCGGTTGCGTCGATACGTCAACGTCCACGACGGTCTCCCCATCTGCGATAGTTGCAAGCGTCCACGTCGTTCCGCCGTCACGCGAGGCGTATACGTCGCACTTCGTCAAGCGCGTGAGACCAATCGAATCCACAATCCACGGTTGCTGTCCGTAGGGGTTCCCGAAGTTGAAGAGCTTCGGTGGGCGGAAGGCATAGGACGTGAGCGATCCCGTGAGCGTACCTCGCAAAGCCCCGGTTGACCGGCGGTATAGGGCGGCGGTGGTGTTCCCCGTCCCCGAGTGCCGAACCTCGAGATCAATTCTTCCGATATCGTTCGACGCGATGGGACCGTTAACGAGCGTGTGTGTCGATCCGTCGTACGTCTTCATCTCGAATTGACCCGTCGTGGCCGTTGCGTAGATTTTGATGTAGTGATACGACTCCGGGTCGATGCCGTCGTCGGCATGGTAGTTCCAAATGATCCACGCGACCTCGCCAGTGGGCGTGGGAAGTTGGGTGAAGCCTGTCAGTCTCACAAAGTAGATCGTCGGGTAGATGTACTTATCCCCATCGAACGTAAGGAACGATCCGGCCGGATCACGGGTATCGTATAGGTAGCTCCCCAGGTCGGAGATTGCCCACAGTCCCGAGTCCGGCTGTGTGAAGTAATCGCGGATATCGTCCCCGGTGTTGAAGTCGATCATGCCGTTAAGGTTCGTATTCGTGTAGACGCGGATCGTGTCCACCTGAACACCGATGGGAATAGCTTGGGATTGAATCGAGCAGGAGTTTGGGGCGAGTTCAGGCCCCGCTCGCATAAATCCGCGTCTGGAGTCGAAGGTGTACCCGTGGGAGCGCGCTTGATCGAGTCCGGTTTCGTCGGGGAAGATGTCGTAGTAAACGGTGAGGTTCCCCTGCTTGCCTGCGTCAAGGCGGACGGTCTGGGTCCATTCGTCGCTTTTCGTGTGCTCAATCTTCGTGTTCGACATGGCCGTCTGTTTGCCGACGGAGATGTTCCGAGAAATGCGCTTCACCTCGTCGGAGAGCGTCGAGACGGGCGCGTCTCCCAAGCCAAGTGTCATTTTGCCGTTACCCTCGAACGTGTATCTGACAGACTGGATGTCTAGCGGAAGCGACGTCTTGTCGAGCTTCGCCACGTTGCACTTGCCGCGGGGGAATAGGTAGTACACGTCCCCGGTCACTTCAACGTCAACGTGATCCTTGTATTCTGCCGATTCGTCGAGAAGCATGTCGCCGTATCGGTAGAGATCAGAGATGTTCTGTAGCCCTGTTGCCTGGACGATCTTCGTCCGCCGGCCGTAGGTCGCTATCGACACCCCGTCCTCACGCGAGAGAATAAGGTTTGCACCCCCGACGAGTTGCTTGGCTTGCAAAAGGTAGTGGTTTGTCACGTCATTCGATTCGCCGTGCTTCTTGTAATCGGATACGTTCACCCCCACTTGCGCCGTGAGTTTCGTTGTAGCATCAAGCGTCTTGAAGTAGAACACGCCAGACGGGTCTATGCCGTACTGGATGTTCCCCTGAACAGCGGCAAGGGATTCGATTGCAGCGGCAACCGACGTGAGTTCCAACTCCACGTCGTCGATAGTGTACGGGGAAGTAACGACGATTCCCGCCGTGGAGGTCGATATCCTGCTCTCGGCGGCCACGTCTGCGAGAATGTCGGCCACCATGACATTGATGGCCTTCCCCTCGTAGTATTTCGTCACCAGGCGCTTCTCGAGGATCTCGTCCCATATGCCCCGCGCCTCAATCGTGATGGTATCCCCGAATCCCTCGGGGTCTTCGACCTTCGTGATTACACCCTGATACCACTGCAATAGTGCGTCCCCGAAGTACCACGAATGGAGCCAGACGTCCACGACATCGCCGGGCTCCATGAGGTATCCGAACTGTGCCGCACGCGGGGGGCCGGGCACGCGCTCGCGTAGGAGCTTTATCGTTGCGTCTCCACAGCCGCCGTTTGCGTTCAACTTGAAGTCGAGAAACGTGAGTGGGTTGTATCCAGAGGCCCGTTGAACGGAGTCCTTTCGCGCGCCTGCCCACGACATGAAGTCTATGCGATAGTCTTCGAGCTGAAAGGTTTGAAGCGGCGCGAATGAGGCACGTTCCCACGGGAGTTCTGTGTAGGTTGCGACCGCGTTTACGGCGGTGACCCGCCCGTAGACTGTGGGGCCTGCCACGGGATACTCGAAAGCGCCCGTGTCGAATCCCGCGCCCTGCGGTCGGTGGAGTCCGTCATAGTCTTCGAGCGGCGCGAAGACCGTTCCGGTTTCCGAATTGTAGACGGAGTTCGCGCCAGCGTTAAAAAACGGGCCCCCAACCTTCAGGTGATAGTTTCTCGACGCAAGTGTTGCATTGAGCGGGTCCACGAACCATGCCGTAAGGTTCCCGGTTGTGTACGCTACAACGCTATTCGGCACGATGGTGTGGTTGTCGGTGGAGTCGGAGATGATTGATGTTGCCGCTATCCCATCCGCGGTTACGGCGATGTTATTGAAGACGACGCAGTTCTTGGCCTCTCCCGGCGATGAACCCAGGCGAATGGCGTCGTTCTGGGTTGCGGCACAGACGAGAGTGTTGTTGACGATCTCGACGCCGTTTGACGGTTGGGGGAAGGGTACACCCAACGCGTCGACGCCGACGTAAATGAGCGAATTGATGTGGGTCGTGGTGGCAAGCGGCGTATGAATGACGTTGTTCTCGACCCGCCCGCCGATGGCGTTGTAGAGGTCGATGTCGACGCCCTTGTTATTCCAGAACTTTGACCGGCGCACGATGGCGTTCCGCATGAACCCCTGAACGCCGCTTACCTTGTCGCCGTTTAGGTGGATTGCCCCGGCGTTCAACGTGTCACGGACAATCGCGTCTTCGATAAGCACGTTGTCCGAGTCATTGAGGTAGACGGCGTGGACAAGATGCGCCTCGACGCCATCCCCGTTATGGTGGAGCTCGACGTCGTGGAGATAGAAGTCATTCGCTTGTCGACCGTAAACGCCGGTCGCTGCGCAGTAGCTTATGGTTGAATTGCGAATCTCATGGAAGGCGTTGTATGCGCGTGTGCCACCCGTGACGCAGGAAGTCCAAAAACCGTTCCGCTTGCCGTTGATGAGATTGATGCCGTCGAGCGTGAAGCTATGGCAGTCGTTCTCGACTCCGCCGCCGCGGTTCCCCGGCACGTCGAGCGCGAGAATGTCCTGTGAGTACGGGTTGCGCCCGCCCGTGTTGTCGAGAATGTTCGTCCCATCGATGACCGGCACCGCGTTGATGTATTCGGCGTCCTGGTCGATCCACAGGTAGGCGACGGCTTGTTTTTCGGAGACGATGGTGACTTGGCTTTTCCAAATCATCACGGTTAAGGTCGGCATGTAGGTGGCCGACCGAATGACGATGCAATCGGTGCTTGTTATCGGGCAGGGAAGGGGATAGAGTGTGTGGAGTTTGTCCGTGTCCGCCCAGGCGGTTGCCCAAGATGTTCCCGCGCTCGCGTTGTTGCCACCCGATTTGATGTAGTAGAAGGTTCCCGACGGCTTTATCGGCGGGCTAGGTTCTGGCTCTCCTGTTTCTGTATAAGTGAGATCGGCTTGGCTTGCAGTGACGCGGCCCGTTTTAAGCGAGTGAGTGAGATCGGCTTGGGCCGCCGTGACGCGACTGGTTTTCTGCGAGTAAGTGAGATCAGCTTGCCCTGCAGTGACACGGCCCGTTTTAAGTGAGTGAGTGAGATCAGCTTGCCCTGCAGTTACCCGACCCGTCGGAATCGTGTAGGTGAGATCGGCCTGTGCAGCGGTGACCGTGGCCGTCGGTTTCGTGTAGTAAACGCGAATACGAACCGCGTTGATATGGCATGCGTGCCAACTACTTGTTGTAATCCTGACAGGCCAGACCTTGACGCCGAACGTGTCGGCAACCACTTCGGCCTGTGTCCAGGTCGTATCAAACAGCTCGGTTGAACTCCCAACCGTGATCGTTTCATCCGAGTCGAACACACTCAGATATGCATATTCATCCCCGTAGGTGTGAGTAGAGTCCTTGACCATCTTGCAATGCATGTTTGTTGTGCATGCCGTGGTCCCATTGTGGCCGGTAATCTCGATCTCGAAACCGTTAATGGCTGATCCGGCGGGGATGTCAGAAGATGTAAAGTCAAAATGATAGAAGTCCTCGGCATTGGTCGGAGGGTCCCACGTCGAGCATATGGCCCAATAAAGCACGTCTATGGTGTATGCATACTGGGGGTTGTTCCAGGCATCAATGATCTGCCCGTCGGCGGTTGGACCTTTATAGGCAGTAACAGACATGACCGCTAAACCGGCTCCAGTTCCATAAATCTATTCCAAAATACCGTGGTTGCCGGTTCTACAAAGCTCCATGTGTGGTTGGCCGGAACCACCGGATTAGCCTGGTGCGCTTTACATACATACGAAATGGCGCTGGAACAATGAGGACAACGACTTGGATTCAACAGGCGTTGCGGAGAAGAATAGTGGTGGGCGTAATAAGCCCTAGTAGAACATACCGCGCATTTCTTGGCTCGCATAACATATCCAGGGATCGAGGCATCTCCTTCCCCTGGGAACACATCCAAGAAACTCGGGGGGGTGACGTATACTCTAAGTCTCAACTGATCGACCAGCAGGTTGCGCGTACCAGAAACAGTAACCATCGTACAATATATTCCAAATCCCGGATCGATGACGTCGTTCGCCGTCCACACAACCCCGGCGGTATCGGACGACGATCCGCATACCTTTGCGGCGTCGGTTGTCGTCGTCCACGATTGCGCGTTTGTTAATGTCGTTGACTGTTTTACGCCGCCTTTGATTAGCCATACGTCAAGCCGGTTGTTTCCAGAGGTGCCGCTATTTTTTGCCTCACAGGACACCTCAAACCCATTGATTGCGGAACAAAGAAAAACCTCCGGTGCCGTGAAACCAAAGCCAGCATAACTATTGCTTAGTCCATTCCCGGCGGTGGCAACAGCGTTGTCGGTTGCGTAAACATTCTGTGGCGTGGTCCATTGCTGAATAACTCCACCGCTTGTTGTTGGTGACTTATATAGGGTAACAACCATCGTCTATGCCGCGTATCGCTGCGTCACAAAGTAGTTCGCAGCGGGTTTCAAGAACTTGATGTTGAACGTCAGGGCGTAGGTGTGCGGGTCTCTATCGATATGCCAGTGGGCCGTCGTGTTCCCGCTCCACCAGAAGTTTCCGGTGAACTTGTCCATGCGGTTGGTCATATTCGTTGCGCCGCCCCCGTAGACAAGCCCGTTCCAGTTGTCGATGGTGAAGCTATGGCCGTTTGCCATCGTGTCCGTGATGGTTGCGGTGCTCCCCGTCATAATGTCGTTCGCGGAAACCATTGTGAGGTCTGCGCCCGAGCTATTTGTCCAGGTGTAGACGCTCCGAAATATGGGCCGGTTGGCTCCGGTTTGGTGTGGGAGTAAAACAGTTTGGAGCGGCACGTCGTTCAACGGCTGGTGCTGGCCCATCGCCGCCCCGGCGGCGACAATGATGTCGGCGCTCCCCTCGGTATCCTCGTAGAGCACGGGATCGTATGCGAAAAACGTGAGCTGAATCGGGGTTGCTATTGTCAGCTGCGAATACTGGACAAATGGGATGTTGGACTCGCGAAGCACGCAGTAGAGCCGAAACCATTGGATTGTCGCGCCGTTCCAGAGGCCAATGCGCAGATAAGTATCCCGCCGAATCGCGGCAATGGAAAGCCAGCGGAGAAGATAGTCCCGCGCAATAGAGTTCCACAGTCCATACGACGTAGAATCGAAAATCGTGCCCATGAGTTGAACGTCGTGCGCCCCGAGGTATCCGCTTGTGATGACGCCCGCTCCGTTCTTGAACGGTATCGGATAGGACTGAACGCTCCCCACAATGTCGTAGGGGTTGGCGATGCGAAACCCGTACTGCGATAGCGAGAGGCGTTCGGTTGATAGCGCCCCGACAACAGGATTCTCGGCACCGCTTCCAAGCCCAGGGCAGCACAGTTCAATTCGATACGTGTTGACTTCGTAGCTCATTCATTACCCCGCGCGGCTTCGGAAAACGTCAGCCGCCTTTCGCATAACCTTTTCCATGTCGAGTTCGGAGTTGACGTTGCCGTAGATAGGCATGTGGAAGTAGAACGAGGCGGCGGCCATCCCAGGGGCGCCCGCGCCTGAAGCAACGGGAACCGGCGTCAAAGCCGCCGCCAGGCGCGTACCCGAGAGCATGTTCACTAGATCGCTTGCGGTGTTGTAGGCAGGGTTGATGATGCGCTCGCCCGCGTGTGCGAGAACGAGACCCGTCTGTGGAACGATGCCCCCGGCTGCGTAACCGCCCAATTTCTTCTGCAAACCACTCAAGGCGGCAATGGCCCCGGCGGCTGTGGCGAGAATGGGTCCAATCTCAAGGAGCGAGGCGCCGAACGTCATAAAGCCCTGCATTGACGCGATAGCCACCTGCGCAATCTTCGTCGCAACGATCTGCGCGATCGCGGCGTGTATTGCCATCTTGACCATGTCCATCATCGCCAGGGCGAAAGAGGCGGCGAGGGATTTTAGGACGTTCTTCCCCTCGGCCTGCATGCGCTCAAAGTTGTAGATGAAACTGTCCGCAAACTCTTGCGCGTAGGGCTCCATGTCTGAGAGGGCTGCGCCGAATCCTGTGTCTAGGAGATCCGCCGTCGAGATGCCGCTTTCAAGGAGACGCGCCCACTCGGATTGAACTAGATCCACCTCATCTGCGGCCTGTTCTCCGAGCGGGGGAATTATGGGCTCCTCCGGCCCTGTTGGTAACGCGGCACCCGCAGCCCCAGGAGCTGCGAGCCAGCCCGCTTCGAGCTTTGCCTGCTTTGCCTTGGCGACGTACTCGGCAACGTACTTGCCCATCGTCATTACGGCGTCGGCATTGTCGAGGGCCGCGGCGGTTCCCGCAACTGTGGCGCCAGTCAGGGCGTCAGTTGTGGTGGTAGCGGAGGTCTGGGTTGTGGCAAGTTCCGCCCACTTGTTGCGGAGCGCATCGATATACGCCCGGAGTCGCTCAATCTCTTCGCCCTGTGAGGCAAATATGGGCGCGCCTTCTCCGCCCTCCCACCCCGTTCTAGCTTGACGTTGAACAGCAGAGAGGTCTATAAATGCTTGTTGGAGCGCCGCCGAAACACCGGGTAGCGTTTCGGGTATGACCCACTCTCCCCTTAGTTCAGCTAGTTTCTTTTGGAGTTTGTCCGCCTCTCCGGTGAGATTGGCAAGCTCTGCTTTAGCTTCTTTGAGCCCCGGAATTGTCCCATCCACAAGCGTCTTGTTGTAGGTTGCCTGTTGGCTCTCAAGTTCCTTAATCTTCGCCCGCAGTAATTCGGCCCTTGCTTCTTTCTCGGACAAGGCCGTTTTTGCCTCATTGACCTTATCAGTCCAACCCTTTGTGAAATGGGCGACCAAGGATAGTGCGGTAACGACAGCCATTATTGCTATTGACCACGGACCAAACAGCGCAAAGAACGCGGGCCATGTAGCCCGGAGAAGCGTGACCGCCCAAGCTGCTTTGCCCGCGGCCATGCCGAACGCGCCAAGCCCAAGCGCCGCGCCTGTGAGTGGGACGACGAGGTCTGCGTTGGCCTGTATGAATGGGGTGAGAGCCTTGAGAACGCCTGATAGACCTTCGGCGGCTTCTGCAAGTACCGGGAGAAACGCCGTGCCGATCTCTGTTCGTGCGGCGGTGATCGACGCCTTCATCACGTCGAGCTTGTGCCCGGCGGATTTTGCGCTCTCGGCAAAGGCGTCGTTGATGCCCTTGCCCTTGGCGATGGTATTGAACATGCCCTTAAAATCGGTGTTGACATCTTTGATGAGTCCACCGAGAACGCGGAACCCCGCAGGGCCGAGGAGTTCCATTAGAACCGTGTCTCGTTTCGCCTCTGGGAGTGAGAGTATTGCCTTGCGAAGATCGGAGAAAACATCAGCAAGGTCGCGCACCTTGCCCGTCGTAGGATCAAGCACATTGACCTTGAGAGCGTGGAGATTGTCTGCGCTGTCCTTGCTCGCCGTGGCGAGACGCGCAAGAGCCTGCCCCATTGCCATGCCCGCACGCGATCCCGTCATTCCGCGCTGTCCCAGCAGCGCCATCAGGGCGGCCACTTTGTCTAGTGGAAGCTCTAACGCTCCCGCCGCCTGAGCCGTAAGCGCGAGCGTATTAGTAAACTCTTGGAATCCCGTCTCGCCAGCACGTGACGCGCGGTAGAGCATATCCATTGCGTCTGGGGTTTTAGAAAGGGTCGTGCCGAAGCGGTCGAGAACATTATCGACCGTGGCAATGGCCGTTGGAAGGTCTACGCGCGTGACAGATGCGAGTTGGAGGGCTTGCTTGACGAACTTGTCGAAGGAGTCCGAAGCGGGGTCGATCCCCTCACGGACGGCCATGTCGTAAGCGGAGATTACCGAATCGAGGGACGCCCCAATCTCAACGGAGAGCTTCTTGGTATCGGCGGAGAGTTTCTTCGTGAAGGCGCTGTATGCTTCGCCCGTCAGCCCTGTCTGTGCGGCGATGCGCCCAACAGCGTCTTCAAGTTTGATCGCAGGGCCGACGGTGGCGGCGATCATCCCGGCGGCGCCCACGAACAGGGCCGCGCCCGCCTTGAAGCTCATGTCCGCGATGTTCTTCTGCTTCTGTATCGCCCGACCGAGTTCGTCGGCCTTCGCGGTCGCCTTGTCGATCCCCTTGATCCACTTGTCGGCGTTTGCGATGAGAAAGATTTCGACGGATCTACTTGCCATCCCCTACCTCAACCCTTTCAAACCCCTCGGCTTCAAGTGTGCCCGTCGTGATCTCGACTGGGGGCAGCGGCATCGCCCCCCGGTCAATCGCTTCGTCTGTGCTCTTCGATGACCGGAGCTTCAAAAGTATTTCGTCTATTGCCTTTGCATCCGCACGGCTCCCGTACATAGATGAAAGAACGTCTTGGGCGAAGTGCGCGTTCTCGATGTGAGCGAGTGCCCCGTATGCGGCCTGGAACTCGTTCAGTCCCATCGTTTCGTAGACTTCGCGCGGGGTCTTCCCGAACGCTTGCCCCACGGTAACGAGCGCCTTCGAGAACGCTAGTTTGCTGTCTTCTCCACTACGGCCATCTTCTCCGCGAGGGCTGTCCCCTGCGTCATGGCCCGGGCGAAAAAACGCTGTATCGTGTCCCAACCGACAAGGTTCGCGTAAGCCCCGAGCACGCGCCCGAGTTGCTTCGGCGTCATCTCGTCATTCACGTAGTTGCGGTCCTCTTCGACGAGATCCGCTACGAGGTCGGCCACGGCGTCTGTCATCGCGCTGGTCTTGATGAGTTCCCCGAGCCCGAAGTCTGTCGGTGTCTTTCCCTCTTTGAGATCGGTGACGGTACGCTGCAAGGCGGCCTGTGTCTGGGCGTCCTTGAACGCCTCGACAAGTCCGCCGGCGATGATCTTCACTTGTTTTCCGAAGCGCCGAATAGAGGGCTCCCGAAGGCAAATAGTTTTGCGTTTGGTGACACCGGCGCCCCCGACAACGAGTTTGATTTCCTCGTTCACAAGGGCGTCTACCTCGTCGCGCGTTCCCGTTACTTCTTTGACAGCCTCTTCTAAGCTCATCCCCACACTCTCCCCTCTATCCCTTAAACGTGAACTCCTCGTCTCTTCGCTCGAGACGCATCTTTACCTTGGCGATCTCTTCGTCTCGCATCGCCCACAGGCGCGCCTCGGTGGCAGAAAGAACCCACGGTGGAATCCAAAACTCGCCGTTGTAGAACAGGAATCGCCTACGCCGGAGCAGGGCCACGTCCCCAAGGAAGACGAAGAGTGCGGTCCACTCTTCGCCCTCTTCATCCTTGCGGCGATAGACCTCGATGCCATTCGGCTCCTGCCCCTTGCGTTCTTCGGTGAGTACGTTCTTCCCCTGTCGCCAGAGGTAGTTCGGCCAGACGTATCCGGTTGCTGTGAAGAGTGCAGCGTCCCGAATGTCCTCGACGGCCATGCCGCCAGTCCGATACTCGACCGCCGGCGCCCGCCCGACTCGCATCCCCTCGATGAGCGGTTCCATGTTCTCCTCCCTGTACTACGCGGCGATCGTAATCGTTCCGACAGCGTTTGCCGCACCTGCCGTGTCGTACAAGCAGATGAAGCTCACGGGCAGTTTCGACTCTTCGGCGTCGCCAATCTTCAACGCCTCGGGGCTCTGGACGACGCAGCGCGTGAACTCCCACGTCCACACCTTCTGCGACCCGCCCGCAGATGCCGGGCCGTTGCTTGTGACCTTGACCTTACGTTCCGCGCATGCCGCCGGGGCGTCAATCTTCATGGGCGACGTGGGGCTGCTGGTGATGTCCCAGACCTTCGCCACGTTACCAAGCGTCGGCTCCATGAGCGTCGTCTTGAGCGTGTATTGCGTCTTGGTCCGGTTGACCTTGACGGTGACGGGAAGCCCCTCGATCCCGCCAACCTCGTAGACCTCGAACGACGGCGTGATCGTTATGCCGTCTTTGATGTAGCCGACGTTTTGAGTGTAAGTGCCGCCAACGGCGCTTATATCAATCGTCGCACCACCAATGCTGATGTTTCCGGTGTCGTACATCAGAGCCATGTGTTTATCCCCTTCCTCACTACGTCCATTCGTTCACGATGTGGATTGTGTACGGGCGCGTATAAAGCACCTCGTCTGTTCCAAACGTCACGCGGGCAATGACCTTCCAGTCTCCGAGTACGTTCCAGAAGTGGTAGGTTGAATCCCAATAGACTTCACCCACCTCGGCGTCTGCGGTTGTACCGGAGACCGCAACCTCGGCCCCAACGGGCCGGTAGAAAACAAGGTCAAGCGCGCTATAACCGGAGATTGACACTCCGGTTTGGAGCGTGATTCTCTGCCCCCACCCTTCTTTGTTGAGCGTCAACGACGCGGACATGGTTCCCCCCTTTTGTTAGTCGCTCCACTGGTCAACGACTCTGAGGAGAACGGGCCGCGAATACAGCACCGCAGCGGCCCACGTGACTTTCGCTGTGACGTACCAGTTGCCCGCCGTCCCGAACGAACTGAAAAAGTCCGTCGTCGATACCCAATAGATGTCTCCACCCGTCACCGCGTCCGTGCTGGCGGTTTTCTCCACCGTTGTTCCGGCGGGATTCTTGAATATGAGCTTCAATCCCGTGTTGCTCGTCAGGTCTTCCCCAGTCTCCAGGACAATCTTCTGGCCCCAAGACTGGAGGGTGATGATGTTTGTGCTATCAGCCATCGGTTACTCCTCCATCGGTTCTTTGTCGCCCCCGCGCGGAGGCGATTCGATTTTGTCTAGCGTCTCGGGGTCAAGCGGCGCGTTGTATGTCAGCGTTGCGTTAATCGGCGAGGCGTGGGTTGACGTCTTGTTTATCGGCGCCGCATAGACTGACTTGTGGTGGATTGGCCGCGTCGCGACGGCGTGTACCGCATGTACGCGCGCGCCGGGGTCTCCGAGAGCAGTTCCCGTTGTCGTGACCGTTGCCACAGCCTTAACCGCCGTCACTCGGCCAGTTTTGAGCGTGTGCGTCGTGTCGGCCTGCACCGCCACAACCCGCCCTATCATCTCGTCGTAGGTGAGGTCGGCGAGCGCCGCAGTAACTCTTGCTTCCTCTCCGGCCATCGGTATCGCCTCCCCCTTACGCGACCTTGAAGATGACGTGCAACGTCATCGAATCGGCCTGCGCTTTGGTAAGGGTGAGCCCCGTCCAGGAGAGATCCGCTGCGGTGCCCAGCGTCCCGTATCCGCCGAAGCCGGCACCCACGATTGCCTTCGTCGCGCCGATCTGCACGGTGTCGCCCGTGTGCCAGAGCTCAACATGCAAGTGCGCCGCGCTCCCCCCATCCGTGAGCTTCCCGCGGATCGAGATGTTCACCTGCGTCACGACGTCCGTGTTCGCGGGGGTCGCCCCGAATGAAAAGATGTCCACGTCGTCGGCAGTCGTCGTTTCGATGTAGTTCGCATCGTTGGGCGAAGCCGTCCCCTCGTCGATTTCCGTGTAATGCGCCGTGTCGGTGCTGAAATCCCAACCGGGAGTCCCAACGTCTCCGTCAACGTAAAGTGTCATCGTCGCCATCGTCCCCTCACCTCCGTCAGTGATCTGTTAGGCCCGTTCAAAGGGCTTGGTACGGGCCGAATAAACGAGCCCGATTATGTGCATCCACTTGTCGTCGAGCGTCGGAAAGACGCCGTATGATCCTTCGACCGCTTGGATGTCGGGCGTATTTGCCGCGTCCAGGCCAGTCAAACCGAGGGTGTTCCCGGCGTAGAAGTCGATCACGTCCTCGGCGAGCTTCGTGATCCCAACCTGATATCCGTCTCCCAGGATCGACGCCGTGTCGTCATGGGATGCTGCGTAGACGACGGCGTACAAAGTGACTTGGTGCGTTGCGCGTTTGACGCGCACGCCGTTCTCTGCGCTAATCGTTTCCTCGGGCGAACCGCTCCATACGATGTAGAGCTTGGGCGTGTTGAGGACCGCGCCGGTCATCGGCGGGAGCGCCACGCCCACGTCTCGCAAATATCCGAGCGTGGCGGTGTCCTGCATCGCCTTGTCCCGCATGGCAGTCAAGAGTTCCGTGATACTTGTGCCGGTTCCGTATGCGGTCATAGCGCCCCCTGGTCTACCGCCTGGCCTGATACCTTCTCGGCGTAGTCGAGTAGGATTTCGACGGCCCGGTCCTTATCGCGTTCGAGAAAGAAAAGGAATGGGCGCGCAGGCACGGGTTTCGTGTACGCCGGTATTGTCACGCTCTTCTTGAATACCTCGTGACCAGCAATGAAGAAGTGCAGGAACTTCTTTTTCTTCGCCTCGATGGTTCTCTCTGGAATTGAGATCGTCCCCCCGAACTGGTGCGTCTTGGCGTAAGGCACGTCGTTGAAGATGCGAGAGGCGAGCGATTCGCCGTGCTGTATGACCTGCTCGTTCGTTGCGTTCTTGAGATGCCCAGAGTCATGAAGGATTCGCTTCGGGTGCGTGCGCCCGCTCCCGCGCCCGCGATACTTCCGCATGATGACCGTGATTGGCGCGAGCGGTTGCCAGCGGACATTGCTACGACCCCCCTGCTGGAAGGTCTTGTCGGTCTGGCCGATCATGTAGACATTGAAACGCTTGAGCGGGGCGCGGGGGTTCCCGCCATGCTTTGTCATGTAGGCGAGAATCTTGGGGATGGATGCAATCTGACGGTAGTCAATGTCGAACACGGGAATATCAGGTCCGATATTTCCCGTCCCGCCAGATGCGTAGTCCGCGAGATTTCCAAAGTCTGTATCGAAGTTCGCCACCGCAGCCCCACAGCCCACGAGCGGCCCCGCCGCCCGTCGTTACTTTACGACCGCACCACCCGTACCGAACTCCACTTGCCCTGCATCAAACACTGCGGGCAAGGGACAAACGCCGGGGGCGTATCATCCCCGACGCACACGTCCGTTGCTTCCAGCGTCCACCCGCAGTTGCGGCACGTCCCGCGCCACGCGCAATGCAGGTGAACCTTCCCGTGTTTCTCGGGGTTGTATTCCATGTCAAAAACACCTACACATTCTCAAATGTGTCAGTAACTCCACCTGTCGTCTTGCAACTCGTCGAGTCGGTCTGAATCGGCTTGGTGATAGACTTCGTTGTCCAAGTCGAAAATGTGCATTTGATCTGCAGTATTGCACCACGACCCCGAAGTGGCGAGCACCGTCACGCCGGGGATTGAGAGCTTCCGTGCGCGTATGTCCTGAAGCCATTGCACCGGATCGATCGCACTACGGTCCTTGATGTCCTTGATTGTGACGGTTCCCTTGGCGACGAGCGCCAGAACAATCGCCCGCGTCAAGAGGTTCGAGACCTTTTCAATCACGCTTGGCGTTGGCGTGAGGGGGACGACGTAAACCCCGTCCAAGGCGGAGTTGATGTATTCGTACGCAATCTCCGCGGCCTCCCGCACGAAAGACCGCTCGATGGAGTTCTCGGGCAACGTCTGAACGAAGGTCGTTGTATCGGTATAGGTTCCCACTAGATCATCACCCGTTTCCACCGTTCGGAGACAATGAAGCCCACCGCGTAAGTTGACTCCTCTTTGGCTGCAAGCGTATAGGTGAACCAGGCCACTGCGTTTTCGATTTCTGAGGCGGTGTCGCTTGGCTGAATAATCCGCTTTATCTGATTGGTCGGAACGATGCTCACGCCGTCCGTCGAGCCGTTCACAAGGAGCGTTCCGTTAACCAAGTCGTAGAGATAGAATTTTGGACTCGTTGCGGTGGTGATGTCTCTCACCGTCCCGTCGCGTTCAGTCACTTCGATAATGAAGTCCGGCCCGCGGTCGGCCTTGCCATAATGAACACTGATAGGCAGTGGCATTAGTTCACACTCCTCCATCCCTTCGGCACGGTATGAGACGTGACCGTTGCCGATGTCGCGCTCGTATCAATCGAATCGGTTCCACCCGTCGATGGCTGTAGACCTTTTGTCGCGTGCGCTCTCACAATGAATCCGCCCATGAGAATTGCCGGGGTTGTGTAGGATATGTCCATTGCGACATAATCGACTCGAAGCCCATCGGTCCCGCTGACGTATCTCGTGCGGAAGTAGACGCCGAAGTTTGTCCGCACGACGTCTGCTCGTCTTAGAGTTCCACCCCACATGATTTCTTGGCCGCCATAGATGGCGAGTGTGTCGGTCGTTCCGGTGAATCTGTTTGTAATGCTCGATCCCACGAGTTCTAGCCGGCCGATCCCGCTAATCGGCTCGATATATGGATCGGGCGGCGGCAGAGCCGGTGGATAGTATTTCAAGAGCTGCGCCTCGAGATCCATAACCGCGCCCGCGTACGAACACGACCCGTAGACATAGACCCTAATTCCCTTGATGATGGCGTCGCTCGGAATCGCCGAGAGATCGAAGGCGTAATAGTCCTGCTCGTCTTTTGTCGGGTCGTTACCGAGTGATGTCGCGTAGACGCCGTTTGACGTGTAGGCGTTTGTCGGGTTCGTCCATTCGTTTTTGTACTGCCCCGAGAGCGTGCAATAGGCTGTGGGGCTACCGGGGGCGGGCAAGATATACCATACCTCCGTATGGCCGACGTTCGCTTGGATGGCTGTAAGCATCCCCGCGGTTACGGGATTGTAAGTCAGGTTCGCTTGCGCCGCGGCGATTCGCCCCGTCATTCGGTCGTAGGTTAGGACGCTATTCGCCGCCGTTATGCGTCCCGTCTTTTGCGTGTATGTCAAGTTGCCCTGCGCCGCGGTGAGGCGTCCTGTCATCGGGTTGTAGGTGACGTTCCCCTGGACGGCTACGACTTGGCCTGTAGCGGCAGCGGCAGCCGCCGGATAAATCGCTATCGTTTGGGCACGCCAGGCTTTTGACTGGTCTGTACTCCAAACTGTCGGGTGATCGTGTGTTCCCGTGTACGCACGATAGGCAACACAAAGCTGGCAGTTGGTCGATGCGGCACCATCGGTCCCGGTGGTTATCTGATACCCGAGCGCAGGTGTATACGATCCACCCCCCTCTCCGGTAGGCGTGTTGTTCTGCCAAGTGTCGTCGTTGGCCTCCTCGCCATCCTGTCCAAAGCCAACGAGCCAGAGGAAATCCTTGCTTCCTCCGGCGGGAGTGAGTTCTGGAGATTGTGGCTCGTTACTTGTGCCGGTTGCCAGTGTTCCTTTGACGGGAGCGGTCGTCGTCGAGTGCGCCGTGATGTTGCAGGAAACCCAACAGGCTTTGGTTAATATGGGGTCGCCTATGGCGTCGTAGGTGGATATTAGAACCTCCCCGCCCTCTATCCCCGTTAATTGCCTGTATAAAACAAAGAAGCGGGCCAGCTCCTCGGGATCGGCGGGTTCAAGTTGCGTGAATAACCCAACGCTGTCCATCGTAACCGACACGGCGGTCTCGATAAAAATAACAACGAAGTTCCCCGTCGTTTGGGTAAACGTCGGGGTGAAGTCGTATGCCGCCGTTGTTATGGCACCCTCAATGGGGGTGCCGACTACCGATGGACTCGCCATTAGCTCCTCATCGGGCGTACGCTTCCCAGGTGAGCGTGACGGTTCCCGCGCTAAAGTGCCCGGGGTTTGTCGAGCCTTCTTTGTCGAGCGCAAACGACATATACCGCGGAACAAAATAGGGCGTCGGGTAACTTCCCGCCGCGGCAGAAGTGGTAATCAGGAACGGCACCGTCCCGGCGGCGACCGCCGCACAGGTGACCGTAAACGCTACTGATCCGGTGACTCCATATCCACCGACCATTACGCTATTTTTGGCGTAGCTTGCGCCAGCCACGTCCGTTGATGCGGCATGCCAGTAGGGCGTCACAACGAGTTGTGTACCCGTGTTCCCGCCGGCGGCGGCCGTCCATGTGAGGTTGAAAAAGTATATCCCTGCGAGGCGGGTCTGGTTTGTCAAGTCAACCACGGCGGTTGTGATCGAAGAATCCGTGTCGTGGTTGAGCGTGGACAGGCTCCAGGCGATCGATCCATTCGCAATCAGCCGGCCTGGCATGGTGTTTCCCGCCGCCCACTTGCTTACCGTCGGACCCGTCACGGTCTGCGAACTAGCCAGGGTCGCCAGCACCATGAGGGCGATGCTTACTGTCAAAAGTCTTTTCATCGTTCTCACCCTAGCCTTCGTCGGGGTAAATGTAGACCGTCACTGTTCCCGCCGTAAACTTTCCGTTGCCTTCCTTTTGGATTGCAACGCTGACGTAACGGGGGAGCACGCTTGGTGCCGAATATGGCGAGGCGCTTTCGACAATGAACATAACCGCCTCTCCCGCGGCTGTTGCCTTGCAGGCGACCGATGCAGTATCGTTTGGAGCCACTTGCCAGGCGCCCAGGGGGACGCGGTTATCAAATTGCGTCGTGTTCGATCCTGCGGTAGACGTATTCGCGCCATGCGCGAAAAGGGTCACGCCGAAGCTGGTTGTCGTACTCCCGCCGGCGGCGGCGGTCCAGACGACGTAGACCACGACAGCCTTCGGCGCGAGGTCTGCGTTGGTCATGTCGAACACGGTTGAAAAGACGCAACTATCGGTGTCCGCCTCGATGTCCGCTAGATTCCACGTCGCCGAGTTCGAGGTTGTGAGCTGCCCCGTTCCCGCCGAATAGGGGTTTTTTGTTTTGCGATTGATCTCGTCCGCCCGTAGCGTCGTCCACGCCATGAAACAAACGAAGGCGCAGAGCCACGCTGCGATCTCGATGTAGCTCCTTCGCTTCATTACTTTCCTCTCTTCGCGGCGGGCTCGTTGACGGCCTCGACCGGCTCGGGCTCTTTGGCGGTTGGGGAACCCTTGTACGGTTTGATCGCACCCGCCGCCAAGAGTTTCGTCACGTCAGCCTCGTCGGCCTCGAACACGATGCCCTTGTCGAGCGTGTTCCACTTGGCGGTCGCAATAGGAGTCCCGCTAACCAGCGTATAGGGCGTCTTGCCCATGTGTACGTTGCTCACTACGATGAACTGTTTCTTTCCCATGTCCCTTCGTCCTCTCCCTTGAGTGTTTGTTGTGGGGCGGACGCAAAGGCGACTCCGCCCCAAAATCAGTCAGCCACTACTGGCTTACGTCACGTCGATGAATCTCCACATGGCGTTGGAGTTGAGTTGAACTTCGTCAACTTCCCACTCCGCGCCGACCCACCATCCGAGCGGGTCAAACGAGCGCCACTGGCGGATAGCCACGTCGGTAAGACGGAACTGCCGCGCCCACGAAGCGCCCTGGAGATCGTTGTCAATCAGGAACATGTAGGCATCGTCGCCCCAGAGGTTCGCAATGACTTCGGTCGCGCCGAGGTTCGCCGTGTTGTGGCGAGCCTTCGGCTGGTGCAACTTCATCCCGAAGATCGAGCCGGGAAGGTCGCTACCCGTGACAGCGAGGTTCAGCACGTCGAGCGGACGCGGGATCGCGCCAACCGCGCTCAACAGCGCAAGAATCTCTTGCTGGTTCACCATCTCGTTAGCGATGTGGTTCGGGATCACGAAGTCCGTCGGGTCTGGCCCGCCCATGTTCGCCTCGAAAAGCACCTTCGCCGCATTGATGTCTGCAACGATGGTTGCGTTGTCCACATCCCAATCGTTCGAGGGCGTCGAGTAGTTCGTCGGCGTCCCCGCCACCTGCGCGAGCGTCACGATGCGAAGCTCTTCGCGGAGCTTGAGGCCGTGGAGCAGGGTGATCGCGGCTTGCCGCATGGGATCGAATCCCGGCGGCGCCTGGTTGATTTCCCTGTCGGTGACAAGCATCTTCAGACCATAGGGCATGCACTCGTAAGTGCTGGAACTCATCTCGTAGCCGATCTTCGTGAGTTCGCCTTCCTGGCCGAGCGCATCGCTGTGCTGAGTCGAAAGCAACTCGCGCCCAAGCGTCTTGTAGGTTCCGATGGACGAAATCACAGGCGCGGGCGGGGCCACGATGTCCGCAATCAGGTTCACATTCTGGAACTTGTAGTCGCGGATGACGTTGGTGAGGGTCACGTTGACCCTTACGTCTCTGTAGTCAGGCATTAAAACTCACCTCCTATCTAGTTAAGCGTGTGTAAAGATCACTTGGGGCTGCCAAAGCACCGGGATGATATCGTTGTTGACGCCTGTCTTGAGCGCGACACCGATTCCCAGCTGTGTGGCGTTTCCGGTTGTGATGGTCACGATCTCTCCGTCTGTCACGGGGCCGACTCGGTCGCCCAGTGTGATGTTCGCCGACGCACGGCAAAGGTACACGTCTCCGGTGTGCCCGTAGACGGATACACTTCGTCCCGCAAGGGCGCCGTTCCGAACCACGCCGATGGCATAGTCCGTAGCGGCTGTTGCCTTCGTGACTTCGTTGGGATTCGTCCCAAGAATCACCACGTCGTAATCATCAACGGCGGCTGTGGCAACCATCGAAACTGGCTCGCCATACTTCACAACCACGTCATTTACTGACATGTCTCACCTCCGTTCATAATTACCCGTGTGTCACGAATACCTGCGGTTGCCAAAGCACCGGGATGATGTCGTTCTCTACGCCCGTTTTCAGGGCAAAGCCAACACCCAGCTGGCTCGTGGTTCCCGGCGTGATAACGCAGACCTCGCCATCAGCAGCTGGTCCTAACACATTCCCAGCCGTAGCGCCGCCCGTTCCCAGCCGGCAGAGATACACGTCTCCCGTGTGTCCGTAGACCGAAACGCTTGACCCTGCGGCGGCACCGTTACGCACGACTCCAAGAGCCCTGCTAGTCACGGCGGCGGACTTGATTACCTCGTTGCACCCGGTCCCGATAATCACCACGTCGTAGTCATCAACCGCAACTGTGGCAATCATGGAGACGGGACGCCCGTACTTCACGGCAACGTCGTTCACACTCATGTGCTCACCTCCGTCTCCTTGTTACGCGTGTGATTGAATGATGCCCGGCTGCCACCAGACGGGTATGATGTCGTCGATTGCGGTACTCGCCTTGAGCGCCTGTCCACATGCTTTCTTGGCGGCACCGGCGACGGTGATCGTTGCGATCTCTCCGTCCGCTGTCGGCCCCACAAGAGCGCCCTTGGCGATGTTGTTCGCCGAAGCGCGACACAGGAACACGCAACCGTCGTTCTTGTAGACGGTGACGCTTGAGCCCGCCGCCGCACCATTACGCACCCACCCAAAGGGGATACTTGACGTGGCGGAAGTCTTGGCGACTTCGTTGGGGTTCGTCCCGAGCTTCACGACATCGTAGTCATTGATGGTGGCAGTGGCGATCATCGAAATACCCTCGCCAAACATGGCACACACATCGTTGACGCTCATTCCTTCACCTTCTCGCTTGGCTCCGTCGGCTCAACGACGGTCACAGTGATCTGCTCCACTTCGTTGAGCGCCTGGGAGTAGTTCATACCCTTGTTTCGCTTCATCACATCGCGCACCTTGGCGTCCTTCTCGGCGCTTTCGGCGTCGATCTCGTAGCCGTTCTTCTTCGCGTACCGCTCCAAATCCTGCGGCAAACTCACCTTCACCTCACCACCCTTCGCCTTTTCCTTGGGATCGCCCTGCGCGCCCGCTTCGTGGGTCACAACCACAACGGGGAGCCCATCGACATACGCGGCGAACTCCGCAATCGCGGTGTCCGGCGTTGTCGCTTTCCAGGCGTCCACCATCTTCTTGAGCCCCGCCTCTTGCGCGGGCAGGATCTTCCCGTCTTTCTTTCCCTTGTCAACCAGCTCCGTGTAGTCGCGCTCGAACTTCGCGGCGGCCTCTTCGGCCTGCTTCTGCTCGAAGGCGGCGAGCTTGTCGTTCAGGGCTTTCTTGTCAGCCTCAAACTCGGCTTTCTGCTCGGCTCTCGCCTTGGCAACGGCCTCGTCGATCTGCCTTTGGATTTCTTCTTGAGTCACCTCTGTACCTCCTTTCGTGGTGTCCTCTACTACTTCGACTTCTTCAAACAATTCGGCCTCGTTGGCCGTGGTAAATTCGTAGCTGTCGGGGATGCTCGCCGTGCTTCCGAAACACAGGTCATAGATACCGTCGAGCGTGTTCATGGGAAGCGACGTAACCGCCGGATGCTTCGCGGGCAATACCGCCGTTCCCCACAGCACGCGCCCGTACTCCTTACCCGTGGATTCGTCCTTGAACCCCGGAACAAACTCGGCTGACGGCCTCCCAAGCAAACCGGCGCGTAGGAGTTCCGCCGCTTTCTTGGGCATCCTTACGAAGTCCCCGATGAGCCGCTTGCCGATATGCCGTATGTTTGCGATGTCCCCGATCTTGAAGCGGCCCGTTATGCGCTTGTGCGTCTTTTCGTCCGTGTGGTCAACGCGGATAAACGGGATGAGCTTCCCGTCGAGTTCGGCGGCGTTCTTGACAACCTCGTCCAACTCTCCGGCGGTGTATGTGTGCGTTTCTCCCCGAGAGTTGGTCCAGGTTCCCTCCTCGAAAAACGCCTGGTCGGTGACAGTCTCCGTCTCTATCTCAAACTTCACGGGCTCCGTGGCGTCGGACTTCATCTCGCGCTCGATAGCCTCTGCGAGCTTTCGCTTCTCGCCTTCGGTCAACTGGAATCCTTTGGGGTACGGCATGGTGTCTCCTGTTTCTCTCTGGAGCTGGCGGAGGGAATCGAACCCCCAACCGTCCGGTTACAGGCCGGATGCTCTGCCTATTGAGCCTCGCCAGCATGTCGGCACTCGATCACGGGTGCCTCTAAAACGAATCCCTCCGCACGCGGCCCCCGCGACGGCGGCAGCGCGTGTAGCTCAAACGCCTCGCCCTGTGTGATCGGCACGACAATCGAGCGGCAGTTGAAATGTGCGGGAGGCCAACCCTCCATCGTTATTTCCTCTTTGCGATACGGCCCGCCCGCGTCCATCGCTCTGCAATACTCCGTTGTGGCGTCGTCCATGACCGCCGACCAGTCGTAGGCCACAACAAAGTCCGCCACGTCTGGGTCATCAAACTTCCGATGTCTCCCGTCGTTGAAGGCGGTATTGAACTGCATGCGAACGATGGTGCCGATACGCCACATTTCCCCGAGTGTCTTGTCGGTGATAAGTCCCTGTGCGATGTAGCCGTCGAA
>Ga0315289_10003706_pt1 | contig 23052 bp, 24 predicted proteins | sample YL17G11_40_MG_FD_203452 | JGI IMG/M metagenome (GOLD analysis project Ga0315289, IMG submission 203452) | Sediment microbial communities from Yellowstone Lake, YNP, Wyoming, USA - YL17G11_40 | ecosystem: Environmental > Aquatic > Freshwater > Lake > Sediment | place: USA: Wyoming | collected... | reverse complement strand
GGCCTTAATCATAAAATATCCCAAAAATATTAAATATGTTATTGATCACCTGGAATTAGAAGCTATTACTGATTCAGAGTTAGCAAAAATTTACAAAGAGCTAATTTTACTTTATAATAATAGTAAGAGCTTTGATTATTCAGAATTTGAAAAAATATTACTTGCTCAAGACGAAAAATTAGTTAACTTGCTTTCCACCTTGATGCTTTTAGCTGATAAGGATTTTTTAGATTTCAGCGAAGAAAAAGCCAATAAAGAAATTTTAGAAGTACTTAAGCATTTAAAAAGAGAATTTATTAATAAAAAATTAAGGCAACTGCAAAAACTTTTAAATTTGGCCGAAAAAGAAAAAAACGAAAAGCAAATAGAAACATTAAGCAAGGAATTTTCAGTTTTAACTGAACAATTAAATAATTTGTAATGCAAATTTTATATAGCCACTTTCTATTTTATGCCTAAAACCAAAAAGAAAAAATTTAAAAAGCTCAAGAAAAAGATTAAAAAAAACAAAAGAAAAAGCACAAAACGAGGCAGAAAATTAAAAAAAGAAAAACGCGTAATTGTCATGCCAACAGAGCAAGAGCTTAATACTTTACTGCAAAAGGGCAGAACCCGTGGTTTTATTACAGAACAAGAATTACTTCACCAATTCCCTGAAGTTGAAGAATATATTGAACTCTTAGAGAATTTTTTAACTAGAATCGAAGGTATTGGTATTCAAATAGTTGAATATAAAGGCGGTATTTTATCCAAAGGCAAAGAAAAAGAGGAAATATTAAATAAAATAGGTATTACCAAAGAAAAAAAACGTTTGGATCTTTCAGATATTTCTGAGGATTCAATCCAGATGTATTTGCGCGAAATTGGCAAAGTGCCACTACTATCAGCTGAAGAAGAAATGACCCTAGCCAGAAGAAAAGAAAAAGGTGATAGAGAGGCAGAAAAAAAAATTATAGAAGCGAATTTACGGTTAGTTGTTTCTATTGCTAAAAGATTTGTGGGTAAAACCATGTCTTTGCTAGATTTAATCCAAGAAGGTAATATCGGCTTATTTAAAGCAGTGGAAAAATTTGACCCCAAAAAGGGTTATAAATTTTCTACTTATGCCACCTGGTGGATTAGGCAGGCCATTACCCGCGCTTTAGCTGACCAGTCAAGAACAATCCGTATTCCAGTTCACATGGTAGAAACAATTAATAAATTCCAGCAAGTGCAAAGAAGGTTAATTCAGGATTTAGGCAGGGAACCATTGCCAGAGGAAATTGCCGCTGAAATGGGTGAGGATTTGGAAAAAGTCAGGCATATTATTAATATTTCGCAGGAAACTATTTCTTTAGAAACTTCAGTCGGTGAAGATGAAGAAGATTCCACTTTAGAAGATTTTATCGAAGATGTTAAAAATATGACGCCTGATAGGGTGGCTGCTTTGCAATTATTGCGTGATTATGTGAAGGAAGTTATCAGTGAATTATCACCGCGAGAACAAAAAATTCTGGAAATGCGTTTTGGCTTAGGCGATGGTGTAGCCCATACTTTGGAAGAAGTTGGCCAGGAATTTGATGTTACTCGTGAAAGAATCAGACAGATTGAAGCTAAAGCCCTAGAAAAGATTAAACAACATGCCCAGATTGAAAAATTAAAAGATTTTTAAAATATCAAAATAAAAAATCACTTCAATTACGAAGTAATTTTTTGAATTTTAATTTAAATAACTTTGCTGGTTAATTTTTTAGAAACCAGCCAATTATTGCTCCTAAAAAAGTACCGCCAAAAACAGAAATTAGGAAGGTAGTTATCCAATAGTGCTGTAGTTCGCCAGGTTCATTTTGTCCGACTATGGCTGAAATTAAATATGTGAAAAAAGCACTTACAAAAAATCCAAATATGGTTCCAGCTATTATTCCCTCCGAATTATCGTTTGCTATTAAACCAGCTGTTAGATACGTACAGAATGGTAAAGTAAAAAATAAGAGATAGAAATATCTGGAATCATGATAATCCGTTCCTCCTGTATAGGGGATAGGACCGCCTGAACAACTAGTTAATAGTAAAATTAGTATTACTATTATAAAAACATGCCTACTTGTCGCTATTTTTGACATTTTTACCTCCTTGTTTGTAGTTTGTCAAAGATATTTTTAACTTAGCACAATAGTTAAATTTTATCAAGTTAATAAGAATTTAAAATAAATAGAGCACACCATTTCCGATGTGCTCAAAATTTACCAACTTGGAATGTTTCATCCTCCCTCTGGGGCAGTTGGAGTGCCCGTGGCATTGATACCACCTGTTGTTTTCCACTTTCGTGGATGATCGGGTAGTACATCCGTCGGGGGAACAACAGCGATTCCCAAAGAAACAAATCTTGTCAGTCTCACGCTAATTATTCTCACTCGTCTGGCAGAATTCCACGTGAAAGATTTTGTTTCTCAACGAATATGTCCATCACAAGCCGGGTCCTTGCTCTGATTTATTTTGGCCTGTCAGAGTAGGTTTTGATGGTTGGCCCTTAACCGAGGCGAGATTTGTCAGGCCGTATTTACATTCATAATAAGCACCTCCTTTTTTATTATAACAAAAAATCGTCTGCTAGACGATTTTTTAGTGCTCCACATCGTGGACGACATTAAAATTACATTTCAGCAATCAAGCGAGTATATTTATATACCAGATTTTAAAAATTGAACAAGTTAGCAATAATTAAAACTATGCCTGCACCTATAAGACATCCAGCCATTTTTCCAATAGCCGAACCCAACATTGTCCGTTGGTCAGGAATATTTTTCTTTCTCATTTTTTCAGCTATATAACCTTCAAATATACCAGCAATACCGTCTGTTATTGAATTACCGACAACTCCACCAATAACTGCACCAATAACACCAGCTATTTCGCCTCCGAAAATCGCTAAAATTGCCAAAATACCATTATCAATCAGGCCGAAAACAATATCAGCCCAAATTGTATTGATTGATATTTTAAAAGGAATTAAGGATATAAGGCAAAGAATGCCTAATCCTAAAATTACTAAACCAATCAATTGAGAATTGTAAATAAAATAAAGACTAACCGCAAAAATAACGATGCAAAGTATAGTTATATTTATGATGGCTGAAATAAAATGATTTTTCATATTCTCAGTATATCATAAAAAAGTTCTAATTCCCACTTGGGGTATAAAAAAATAACCCTAAGGTTAGGACTATTTTTTATATCTAACTTCTTTCAAGCTTTCTTTAAGCATCAACCTTAATGTTCTTTTCCCATCAGTAGTTTTAAAATACTTTTCTCGCCTCATTGCGTCTTTCTTGGATAAATAATATTCACAAAAAATAAGAACTAATGGTCTTCTATGTCTGGTACTTTTAGAAAAACCATTTAAATGATCATTAATTCTACTTACTAATTTCGAACTGAAGCCAATATAAAGTTTATCATCCTTTAAACTGTAGAGGACATAAACTGAATACATAATTTTGAAGTTAGGCTATAAAGTAGAGCTTCGCACACTTTATAGCCATAAAGCGTGTTTTGCAAAGCAAAACTCTGCTTTATGGCTCCGGGGGTGGGATTCGAACCCACGACCAATTGGTTACACATTACCCATTATTTTCATAATGGTGTGGACTATATCATATCCCGCAAATCGACGGGACCAAGGCGCTTCCTTTGGCATTTAAACCAAAGTACTCCTGAAAAGGATAGTCTCTACACCTTCCCTTAACAAATTAAGGGCTTGGCTCGGGATTACCAGTTAAGGCTTCCCCGAATTCACCTCGTTTTTCAATCCGCCTTACGGCGGAAAGCTGCGTAATGCCTTCGTGCACTTCTCGATGGCAATTTGCACATAATAATATACATTTCTCAATTTCTTCTTTTACTTTATTCCATGATCTGGTATATCCTTTGGCAGAAATTCCGAAATCCTTTTGTCTATCAGCCAAATGATGAAATTCTAAGGCCTTTATACATTTATTATAGCCGCAAATTGCGCACTTATTACCCTTAAATTCAATTGATTTTTGACGAATAATTTTACGTCTTTTATCAACTGCCCTTTTAAGGTATTCAGCACGATCAGCGTATTTCCTCTTATCTTTTGTCATATGAGTAAATTATAACAAAAGATTGGTGTTCACAGCCAACTGCGCTACCGCTGCGCTACCCCGGAATGTTTTAAATTTTCAACTTACATAAATTCTTTCAGGGTAGCGCAGCACAATATCATAAAATCTAAAATTAGTTGAACCGCTGCCTGCCCCGCACTTAACAAAGTTATAGTGCAGGGCGCTACCCCGGAATAGTATATTTTTAAATTAAAAAACCGAATAATTTAATTCAGTTTTTATTATTTTAGCATAATAATTGAGACAAGTCAATTAAATAAGCTATAAATGGCGATGTTTTAAATGTCTCCAGATATACCAGCTGATTGCAGCAATTACTAAGATTAACATCAATAAATCAAAATTATGCAAAGTTTTTTGGATTAATTCCCAATTATTACCCATTTTAACACCTAGCCAGGTAAATAAAATACACCAGGGCAAAGCGCCTAAAAAAGTAAACAAGGAAAACATTTTAAAATTCATTTTGGCTATACCAGCAGGGAAGGAAATATAAGTTCTAATTACTGGCAAAAGACGCCCGAAAAAAACAGCCCAATCACCATATTTGGCAAACCACTTATCAGCCAAATTTAAATCATGATGAGAAATTAAAATATACTTGCCATATTTTTCTATTAAAGGTCTGCCGCCTCTACTGCCTATCCAATAAGCTAAAATTGAACCACTCAAATTTCCCAATGTACCAATTAAGGCTACCAGCCAAAAATTTAATTTACCCATTGCCACTAAAAATCCGGAAAAAGGCATAATAACTTCTGAAGGCATGGGAATGCCACAGCTTTCTACTAACATTAATAAAAAAATACCGCCATAACCAATTAGGCCAATAATATAAATTACAAGATGTGCTAATAAATCAATAAGATTAGTAATCATACCTTTTTAGTATATTATGAAATCAATAAATTATCAAAAATTCTAATCTATGATATAATTATTATAATAAATAATTAATCTCTAAAATTATGGAAGAGACACAATACAAATGTAAAAAATCAGGATTGGCTTTGGTTATAATGTCTATTATTTTAGGCGCGAGCTTATTTGCCAGTGCTTTTTGGGTGAGTGGTATGATTTATAAGGTCAAGGCCTTAAATTTTTCTATCTCTGTCACAGGTTCAGCGGAAAAAATCGTTAAATCAGATGTTGTTAAGTGGTCTTCAAATTTTTCCCGCACAACAACACCAGAATTATTAAAAGAAGGCAGCGGTCAAATGAAAGCTGATTTGGATATAATTTTGAAAAAATTTAATGACAGTGGAATTAAGGATGATGAAATTACTGTCCAAACTTTAACCATTAGTCCTGTTTGTGTCAGCTCAAATAATGTTATGTATGATCAATATGGCAATCAGACCTGTAGCGGCAATAATTTGTCCGGCTATACTTTACAACAAAGTATCTTAATAGAATCTTCAGAAATTGATAAAGTTACAAAATTGACGCAAGAAGCCGCTGGCTATTTTATTGATCAAGGCATCATTTTTGAAAGCAAAATCGTGGAATATTATTATAATAAACTGGCTGATTTAAAAATGGACTTAATTTCCGAAGCAACTAAAAATGCCCAGGAAAGAGCAGCAAAAATTGCTACTAGTACTGGTGCTAGTTTAGGTAACTTAATTTCTGCCAGTACAGGTGTCTTTCAAGTCACATCTGTAAACTCCACTGAAATTTCTGATTATGGCTATTATGACACTAGTTCTATTGATAAAAAGGTTACAGCTATAGTTAGAACATCATTTAATTTAGAAAAATAAGCAATAATAGTTTAAAAGAAGGGAATAGTATTCTCTTCTTTTTTATTATATATTAAAAATTTGCTATAATATAAACAAATTTATGCCTAATAACAATATCCTAAAATATATTGATTTTCAAGCAGAACAGATTTATCGCGTTTTAAAAACTGATCCTAAAGGTTTAGATAATAAGGAAGCAAAAAGGCGTTTGGACTTATATGGTAAAAATGAATTAGTCGGTCAAAAAGGAAAACCTGCCTGGGAAATTTTTATTTCTCAATTTAAAAATCCCTTAATTATAATTCTTTTAATCGCCACCTTAATATCCGGATTTTTAGGAGAATATATTTCAGCCATCATTATTTTTGTGATGGTTTTTATGTCTGCAATTTTGGCATTTTTCCAAGAATATCACTCGGAAAAAATCATGCAAGCCCTAAAAAATAAAGTGGCTTTACGGACATCTGTAATAAGAGAAGGGAAAATAAAACAGATTAATGCTGCGGAATTGGTAATCGGTGATGTGGTTTTATTGCAAGTTACTTCAATAATACCAGCGGATTTACGCTTAGTTGAGACTCATGATTTAGCTATAAATCAGGCCATATTAAGCGGCGAGTCTTTCCCCGTTGAAAAAAATACTGAACCAATAAAAACATGTCTGCAGCCTATGGAAGCCGCTAATTTAGCTTTTGCAGGCAGTCATATTGTCCAAGGCAATGGCAAGGGCATTGTAGTCGCTACTGGTCAAAACACATTTTTAGGCCAAACAGCTAAACTTATGACTGGAGTGGAACCGCAGTCAGAATTTCAAAAAGGCATTTCTGATTTTGGCTATTTTTTATTTAGAATAATTATTTTATTTTCTTTCCTAGTTTTTTTAATTTTAGCTATTTTTAAAGGCAACTGGCTGGAAGCTTTACTTTTTTCGCTGGCTATCGCCGTGGGCATATCGCCAGAATTATTACCCATAATAATCACTATTAATCTTTCACGCGGAGCCCGTAAAATGGCGCAAAAACAAGTGATTGTAAAACGTTTAATGGCAATTGAAAATTTGGGAAATGCAGACGTAATTTGCACAGATAAAACCGGTACTCTAACAGAGGGTAAAATTGAGCTTAAAGATTACTTTAATCTTCAAAATAAAAAAGATGAAAATATCTTACTTTTAAGCAGTTTGTGCAATACCTATGCAATAGAAAAAAAATTTGCAGCCAATCCTTTAGATAAAGCGATTTACGATTACAGCCAAAAACAATTAAGCAAAAAAAATGGCTATAAGATTATAGAGAGCATCCCATTTGATTTTTATCGCCGGCGGATGAGTGTTGTTTTAGAAAAAGAAGGCAAAAGGGAATTAGTCTGCAAAGGCGCTGTTGAAGAAATGCTCAATATCAGTAAGTCCGTAATATTTGATGAGAAAACAGAAAATTTATCTAGGCATTTAACTTTAATTAAAAATAAAATTACTGATTTAGAAGCAGAAGGTTTTCGTCTAATTTTACTGGCTAAAAAGGAAATAGAAGCAAAAAAAGATTATAAAATAAAAGATGAAAAAGATTTAACTCTGCTTGGGCTTTTAATTTTTATTGATCCGCCGAAAAAAACCGCCGCCGAATCAATCCGAATTTTTAATGATTTAAGCGTAAGTGTTAAAATTTTAACTGGCGACAATGATTTGGCAGCTAAACGCTTATGCCAAGAAATAGGCCTCAATCTGACCAGAATTGTTTTAGGGGAAAAAATAGACCAGATGAATGATGAACAATTAAAAAAAATAGTATCTGATACGGACATTTTCGCCAAAGTAACACCTGAACATAAATTAAGAATTGTTAAGGCTTTAAAAGAAGCTAAACATAATGTAGCTTTTCTAGGTGATGGTGTTAATGATGCACCTGCTTTGCGCGCGGCTGATGTTGGCATTTCTGTAGATAGTGCTGTTGATGTGGCCAAAGAAGCAGCTGATGTTATTTTGCTTAAAAAAAGCTTGAGGGTTTTAATTGATGGCATTAAAGAAGGCCGTAAAACCTTTGGCAATACTTTAAAATATATTTTATGCACCATCAGCTCTAATTACGGAAATATGTTTTCGGTAGTTGGCGCTTCATTATTCCTGCCCTTCATCCCTATGCTTCCTGTCCAAGTTATCTTACTAAACTTTTTCAGTGATTTTCCAATGTTGGCTATTTCCACTGATGATGTTGATGAAGAATATCTAAAAAAACCAAAACAATGGGATATTAAAAAGATAAGAAAATCAATGAATTATTTCGGCTTATTATCTTCAGTTATGGATTATGTAACTTTCGGATTTTTAATCTTAATTATACATGCTCCAATGTCTGTATTCCAAGCCGGTTGGTTTTGGCAATCATATTTAACAGAAGTATTATTAATTTTTGTTATTCGCACCAAAAAATGGTTCTGGCAAAGTAAGCCCAGCAAAATGTTATCTTATGCCGCAATTATCACAACTGCTTTGGTTGTGGTAATTTTATTTACCAATATTCGTAATTATTTTAATTTTGGCTTGTTACGATATTGGCAAGCGGGAATTATTATTATTTTTGCCTTAATATATTTCTTTATAGTTGAATTTGTGAAAAAATTTATTTATAAAAAATTTGATATTTAAAAAATGTCGATTTCTAGTCTCCTTATATTATTTTTCTTATTTTGCTTGTTTTCTTTAGCTCTTGCTGCTGCATCTTTAGCACCATGGGTTCCCACTTGGAAAAAAGATCTGCCCCGCATCTTTAAATTAGCCAATTTAAATCCAGGCGAAATATTTTATGATTTGGGCTGCGGTAATGGTAAAGTAGTTTTCTATGCCGCAAAAAATTTTCCGATTAAAGCTATCGGGATTGAACTAGCTTTCCCCTTATATTTGACCTGTAAATTAAGACAACTGTTTAATTATAAAAAAAATCTTAAATTTTGGAATAAGGATATTTTTAAAGTAGATTTATCACCCGCTGATGTAATCTATATTTTTGGCACGCCTAAGCCAATCCAGCAAAGATTAAAACAAAAACTGGAGAAAGAATTAAAACCAGGTGCTCGGATAATTTCCTACGCCTTTCCTTTTAACGAGTGGCAGCCAAAAATAATTGACAAACCAAGCGACAAAGACATTAATATCTATTTATATCAAAGGTCTTGACAAGATTGTTTTGCTTTGCTTAAATGCCCTATGCTATAATGCCAGTAGCGACAATCTAAAATTATGCAATTAAATCAACTTAATATTTATATTTCAAGAGAAGATCTCTAAACCTTCTCTTTTTAAGTTGGCGATTATATGTCAAATATTTTACAGAAAAAACAAAATCTTGATAAAAATATTATCTTATTCATTGGCAATGTTTCTATCTTAATGCTGGCAGCAGTTAAACAGCTGGAAAAACAAGTCAAACAAAAATTCAAGCCCTATCTTTTAACCGGTATAAATCGCAAAATATTACCCAAAGTGGAAAAACAAATGGCTGGAATAATCAGGTGTAAAATTGATGACATTGAATCAATTGAAAAAGCCTTGTTGCCGTACCATGACCAAATTGCTTTGACAATATGTAAGTACGAAGCGCCTATGCCTTTTTATGCCCGGGTTGTGGAATTATTCCCATATTTAAAAAATCCCACGCCAAGATCTATAATGATCTCCAATGATAAATTAGAAATGCGCAAGGCCTTTAGGCGTTATTATCCGCAAATAACTCCCAAGTTTATCCGCGTAAAAAAATTCAGCGAAGCGATAATGAAAAAAATAACTGAGAATGTCGGCTTTCCTTGCGTGATCAAACCAACGAATTTATCAAAAAGCAAATTGGTTATTAATTGTTATTATAAAGAAGAATTAGAAAAAAATTTAAAAGATGCTTTTCGTAAAATTTCTTCGCTTTACAAAAAAGATTTTGCTGAAACAGAACCCAAAATTATTGTAGAACAGCTGATGGAAGGCCAAATGTACTCTATTGATGCCTATTTAAATTCTTACGGCAAAATATATTACACCCCGATAATTGAAATAAAAACCGGCAAAGACGCAGGTTATGATGACTTTTTTATGTATACTCAAATTACCCCCTCAATCTTATCAAAAGAAGAAGAGGAGGCGGCTCAAGATGTTGTGGCCAAAGCCAGCCATGCAGTCGGCTTAAGATCATCTACAATTCATTGTGAACTGATGAAAACCCATAAGGGCTGGAAAGTTATTGAATTAGCTAGCCGCACAGGCGGCTTTCGCGAAGAATTACTCTTTAATTCTTTTGGCATTTTACATAATCTTAATGACTTTTTAATTCATTTCGGCAAAAAACCAATTTTGAAAAAAACCAAAGACCTGCACACTGTTTTTATGAAATTTTGGCCTCACAAAGCCGGGAAATTAGTTGCCATTAATGGCTTAAAACGAGCTCAAAAATTACTATCTTTAGTTAAATTTAGGCAAGAAAAAAAGGTAGGGGATTATGCAGGGCTTTCCAAGCACGGCCATAGTTTTGTCGTAGGTTTTACCCTCTGCACTAAAACTCGCGGTGAGCTTCTGGCTGATATCAGAAAATTGGAAAAATGGATAAAAATTGAGACCATTAAAAGCGAGGTGTCATTAAAGAAAAAATAAAATTTAAAAAGACCTTGAATTATTTATTCAGGGTCTTTTATATTTAAAAGATATTTGCTAAACTATTAACAATAATTAATCAATAAAAAAATATGAAAAAATTTTATTTTATTTTAGGCATTATTATCCTTGTCTGGATAATTATCTTGGGCGTCTTAACCTGGCAAAAAAATAGCGAGGACAAATCTATTTCTCAAGCCAAAATTCAGGCAAATAATTATCTTAATTATAAATTTGATTCAGCTGAATTTAATAAATTAAAAAGAAGCGATAAAAATGATATCTATTATTATGCTGCTGATGGTAAAAGATATATTTTTCCAGCGCCGGAAATTTATAAATCATGGTTTGAAAAAATTCAAATTTCTGATATCCAAGAATATGATTTGAATAAATTTTATGAAACTCCTTTGGGCGGCAATGTTACTTTTCGGCCTGGTTCTTTAATTACCACGCCTAGTCTTTATGATGTTTATTCGGTTATTAAAAATGGGCAAATTAAAAAAATTAACCAGAATTTATTATCAACTTTATATGGCGAAAAATGGAAAGATAAAACATATTCTATTCCGGAATTCTATTTCTCCCAATATCAAATTATTGAAAAACCTATAAACACCTATTCGGATTTTCCAAACATTCCCGCTCAAATTAACATTAATCAGGACAAGGGGCTCAAGTAGTTTTTTAAGGGACATTACTATAGTATGCGCAAACTTTTTCTAGCTTTAATTAATTTAGTTTTAATCTGCGTAATTATAATTACCTGCAGTTTTATTTTCTTGCAAAAATCACAAATTTTTGCCCAGTCTAATAATTATCATCTTAATAAAACTTTAAATGTTCCCATCACGGAAAAAATCAGAGAAATCAAACGAGAAAAACCAGTAGAAAAAGAAATCAGGGGATTATATTTAACTTCCTATACTGCTAGTCTGCCGGAAAGGATAGAAAATTTTATTAGTTTCATGAAAGGCAGTGCTTTAAACGCAGTTGTGATTGATATTAAGGATTATTCTGGCGTAATAGCTTATGACAGTCAGCTTGATTTGGTAAATCAATTACAAACTGATCGTAATTTAATTAAAAATCTGCCTGGTTTAATAAAAAAATTGCATGACAATGACATCTATGTCATTGCCAGGCAAACTGTCTTTCAAGACCCGGAATTGACCAGTAAAAAACCTGAATGGGCAGTTAAAAATTCCAAGACTGGCAGAGTCTGGAAAGATTATAAAGGTCTGGTTTGGGCTGATCCAACGAATCAAGATGTTTGGGACTATAATTTATCTATTGCCAAAGAAGCCATCTCCTTTGGCTTTGATGAAATAAATTTTGACTACATCAGATTCCCTTCAGACGGTCCCATGAGCCAAATGCAATTTGCTAATTTTGGCGGTCGGCCTAAGGCAGTGGTCATGAAAGATTTTTTCCATTATTTATATGAGAATTTAAAAACAGAGCCTGCTTATATTTCCGCTGACTTATTTGGCTTTACCACTGAAAGGGAAGATGACATGAATATTGGCCAGCAGATTGAAGATGCTGCTTTATATTTTGACTATGTTTGTCCTATGGTCTATCCTTCACACTATCCCAGCGGTTATTTGGATTTAAAAAATCCAGCCGCAGATCCTTATAAAGTCGTTAAATTTGCTTTAACTAAAGGAGAAGAAAGTATTAAATCAATTGAAAATAAAAGAGCTAAAATCAGACCATGGCTGCAAGATTTTAATTTAGGGGCAGAATATACGCCTGCGATGGTTGATCTACAAATTAAAGCAGCCAAAGAAGCCGGTACTTATGGCTATCTACTGTGGAATGCTCGCAATGTTTATACTTATGCACCAAGATTACGCACCCAATAAATTCGGTGCTACCCGCTACTCTCGGGTAACGCAGAATTCATTCGGCGATTAACTTATTTAATATGATTCCTGATAATTTAAAAATTTTTATAAAAAACAACCTTGTCTGGCTAATTATTGGCCTAATATTTTTAATTTCTTTAAGTCCCAAAATTTTTATTCCCCTGATTATAATTTTAGTAATAGCCAGTTTTTATAAACCAATTTTAAATTTAATTACTAATAAATTTTCTATGGACAACCAAACCATTGATTATGCCAATTTATTCAGCAACAAAGCTAAATTAATCACTAAAATTGTAATTGGCCTAGTTGTTCTGATCGTAGTTTTAATTTTTTTAGTCAGATTAATTATCATTGTGCCAGCCGGCACTACAGGTGTTTATCATTTATTTGGCCGTGTCAAAGATCAGCCCTACAAATCAGGCCTGCATTTGGTCATTCCTTTTGCCAAAATTGATTTAATGAGCATCAGGACAGAACAATACACTATGTCGGTTATTCCAACTGAAGGAGAATTAAACCGTGATGATTCTATTGACGCTTTAACTAAAGAGGGATTAAAAGTCAATCTGGATATTACTGTTTTATATCATTTAAACGAAGACAAGGCGCCTGAAGTTTTTAAAACTATTGGACTAGATTATGATGCAAAAATTATCAGGACAGCAGTACGCGGCGCAATTCGCGATGTCATTGCACTTTATGATGCTAAAGATATTTATTCAGAAAAAAGGGAGGAAGCAACTAATAAAATTGCTGAAAGTTTAAAAGGCACACTTAACCTGCGTGGCATTGAAATAGAATCAGTTATTTTGCGTAATGTGGGTTTGCCGGCTTTATTAACCCAGGCAATTGAAGCCAAATTAACTGCTGATCAGGAAGCCCAAAAATACGATTTTATTTTACAAAAAGAAACCAAAGAAGCTGAAAGAAAAAGAATTGAAGCAGCTGGCCAGCGCGACTCCCAGAAAATAATCAATGAAAGTTTAAGTAATCAATATTTGCAGTATTTATATATTAAAGAGCTGCAAAACCGTCCGGGTACGATTTATGTACCGTACGATTTACCTTTATTTAAAGGGATTCAATAAAATATCATCGAAAACGCCTTCCGAATTTTGTAGAGACACGATATATCGCGTCTCTACGATTTTAGGGTCACCCAATCCACGGCGTTTTCGCTTTTCTGCCACACCATTGACAAATTTTTCAAAATGCGTTATACTGCTTTAACAAAGTACATTTATATTCCATTTCAAAACCTCCTCAAGTGCTGTAGAAAAAAATGGGACAAAAAAAAGTTTCCCAACAGCAACCCTTAAACTTGGCAAAATGCCAAAAGGAGGAGGTATCATGATGAATATTGATCATCTGACTAAAGAAGAACTGCGCGAATTACTTTCTAAAATGTCTCCCGAGGCAGCTAGACAATACAGACAACTGAATAAGGGAGCAGGAGGATTACTTGCTTCCAATCTTCGCGAAATGGACAGTGAGGAAAACGAAACTGATGAAGAAGGAAACTAAGTTTATATCCCTTAAGGATCCTAGTCTCCCAATTCAGGGAGAATGAGCCTAGCTCATTTTAAGAGCAAAGCTAGCATCACCTTGAGGGCGAGAGAGAGTCAACTGATTCTCTCTCTTTTATTTGTCAAAAAAGGGAAAAATTGATAGATTTACTAATAAGAATTAAGCTGTGTAAGCTTAGCCACCTTACTTTACTTACCCAGCTTACCCAGCTAAATTATTTAGCCACCTATGTCAGAACTTACCCCCATGTTAAAACAATACCGCTCCATCAAAGAAAAACACCAGGACTGCATTCTCTTTTTTCGTTTGGGTGATTTTTATGAAATGTTTGGGCCAGATGCGCTTGAGGCCTCAAAAATACTCAATATCACTCTCACAGCGCGTAATAAAGGCACTGTTAATGAAACCCCCATGTGTGGTATTCCTTATCACGCGGCTGATGGCTATATTGCCAAATTAACCAAAAAAGGAAAAAAAGTCGCTATCTGCGAACAACTGACTGATCCGAATTTACCAGGCCTGGTTGAACGCAATGTAATCAGAATAATTACACCTGGCACAACCTTGGATAATAATATTTTGGAAAATAAAAGGAATAATTATTTAGTATCTTTATTTAATAAAGACAGTAAATGGGGGATTGCTTTTGTTGATTTAACAACTGGTGAATTTAAATTAACTGAATTAAATAAATTAGATGATTTAGTAAATGAATTAAATAGAATTTTACCTTCGGAAATAATTATTACCCCTGATTTAAATGAAAACTTGAGCTTAAAAACCAAACTAGAACAAATTTCTAATCTTAATTTATTTTATCCTGCCTTATTTCACCCAGCCACGGAAACCTTATTAGAACATTTTAAAGTTAAATCATTGCAAAGTTTTGGCATTGAAAAATATTTAATTGGGATTGAAGCAGCTGGCAATTTAATTAATTATTTAAAAGACACCCAGAAAACAAATTTAGAACATATTAATAAAATTTCGCTTTATAACCTTTCCGATTACATGATTTTGGATGAAGCCACGATTAGGAATCTGGAACTTTTATATACTTATCAGTTTTTTGAAGAGCAAGGTTCTTTAATTAGCATTCTTGACCAAACGCAAACAGGCATGGGCGGCCGTTTATTAAGGAATTGGCTTTTACATCCTTTAATTAATTTGGATAAAGCAGAGCAACGCCTTGACGCGGTTGAAGAATTTTATAATAATTTGGATTTGCGCGAAAATTTAAAATGCGAATTAAAAAATATTTCAGACATTGAAAGATTAATCGGCAGGCTGGGTTGTAAAAGAGCGAACGCAAGGGATTTAGTTAATTTAAAAAATAGTTTGCAATTAATTCCGCAAATTAAAAAATTTTTAAGCGGCGCTCGTTGTCATCCTGAGCAAAGCGAAGGATCTATTACATCCGCTGTAATGGATTCCTCACAAGTTCGGAATGACAACGAGCACCTGTCAGCCAAATTACTAAAGCAATGTTATAAAAACCTTGATGAACATAAAGCTGTAGTAAGTTTAATCCAAGAATCAATTGCTGAAGATCCGCCACTTTTAATTACCGAAGGTGAAATGATTGCTGATGAATATAATTCTGAACTTGATGAATTGAGAAAGATTAGTCGTTCAGGCAAAGACTGGCTTAAAGATTTGCAAACGAGAGAAATTCAAAGAAGCGGCATTTCTTCTTTAAAAGTTAAATTTAATAAAATTTTTGGCTATTACATTGAAGTATCAAATTCTAATTTAGATCAGGTGCCAGCTGATTTTACGCGCAAGCAAACCTTGGTTAATGCTGAACGATTTGTCACGCCAGAACTCAAAGAATATGAGCAAAAGGTTTTGGGCGCTGAAGAAAAAATTATTGAACTGGAGCAAAAATTATTCTGGGAAATCAGAAATGAAGTAGCTAAGCACTTTGAAGCCATTCAAAATACAGCGCAAATTATTGCCCAACTGGATGTGCTTTTGAACTTTAGCAACATTGCTTTACTAAATAATTATAGTAAGCCAGAATTAAACGAGGGTGAAACCATTGAAATTAAAAATGGCCGCCATCCAGTGATTGAAAAATTGCAAACAGAATCTTATGTACCCAATGACGGTTTATTTAATCATACTGATCATCAGTTAATTCTACTTACCGGGCCTAATATGAGCGGCAAATCCAGTTATTTGCGCCAAACAGCCCTGATTATCCTTTTAGCCCAAATCGGCTCTTATGTGCCTGCCCAGAGTGCTAAAATAGGCCTCACAGACCGCATTTTTACCCGCGTGGGCGCTTCAGACAATCTAATCCGCGGCCAATCAACTTTTATGGTAGAAATGCAGGAAGCAGCCAATATCTTAAATAATGCGACTGCCAAAAGTTTTATTGTCCTGGATGAATTAGGCAGGGGAACATCCACTTTTGACGGAGTTTCTATTGCCTGGGCCATTGTGGAATATATTTATAAAAACATTAAAGCTAAAACTTTATTTGCCACGCATTATCATGAACTGATTGATTTAGTGGATAAATTAGATAAGGCTAAGAATTATTGTGTCACTGTTAAAGAAACTGACACCGGAGTTATTTTTCTGCGCAAAGTCATACCAGGTGGCATTGATCGCTCCTATGGCATTGAAGTCGCCAAACTTGCAGGCCTGCCCAAATCTTTGACTGACAGGGCTTATGAAATTCTAAAAGAATTAGAAAGTGAATTAAAAATCTCAAAGGATTGACAAAATTGTAAAAATATACTATACTTAAATATTCCAAAAATAATTAACCTTTGGTTAATTTGGAAATTTGTTTCACCTTAAGACTTCTTCACCAAAGGTGCATGAAAGTTTCATGAGTGGGACAAAAAACAGGAGGAAGTATGGAAACTATAGTGTATGGTGTTCTCGGAGTTTGTTTTCTATTGCTAATTGGGGGACTTTTTAAAGTATATATTTTAGATCCCCTGAAGGAGCGCAGAATTAAGCGGCAAGAAAAAATTACTTCAAAACTTGCAGGCAAGAATTTCGTTGTCATAATAAGACAACCCGATAAACGCAAAACCGGAATTGAAAGTATTTTGATTAACGAGCTTCTTTCCCATAAAGTCATTGTAAAGCATCTGAAAGAAAGCGAAATTGAAGCTCTTTTACGAGATTCAGATATTAGCTTTCTTCCAGAAAATACCTTTATCGCCATTGGCACAGCATGGGAAGTCGAAGGGATGGAGTACAATTGCGATATTAGGGTAAGAAATTCTTCAAATAAGAATGACATCATTGCCGCTATAGCTTTCTCAAGGGTATTTATGAAGGAAAGACTTGCAGAATTCATTTCAGAAGAAATCGCAGGAGTATTTAATCCTTCCTAACCCAAATAAAAGCACTTATCTGAAATTGCCGCAGGCAACCGCTTGCGGCTTTTTTATTCTCCTACAAAATTACGAATTAGGTTACAAATGTTACGAATTGGGCAATAGGAATTTACCCTTTAGGGTTTTATCTAGTCAACATGAAAGACTATCACGCCTGTGGCGGATTCCGCCAAAGGCGGAAAAGTCTGAAATCCTGTAATGATTAACTTTTGTATATTTGTATAAAGATTTGTAGTTTTGTAGAGTTGACAAAAATTAAATCATTTGCTAAGCTGAAAAATCAAGCCAAAGGAGGCAAGAAATGAAAAACAAATATTTGCGGTGTTTTATAATAACTATGGGCGTAGCAATTATTGCCCTGATCCTGGACAGATTAATGGGTGTAAAAATTCAGACCAATTCGCCAGCGGAAATGAATGTCCTATACCATTACTTATTATGGTTAGGCGTAGGCGCAATCTGGAATGATGTTTTACATCATTATCTAAAACCTTCTAAAGAATGATGAACATAAAAAGGAGGGTAGAATGGATTATTTACAAATCTGCTTATCATTCTTAGCGGCTTATGCCATGATCGCTGCAGTTGTTTTCCTCGTTGACATGCTCATGGAATATGTCCTGCAAAAACAAAACGAGATAATTCGAGAACATGCCAAGCCAACGATTATGAGCGTCTTAAGGACTACTCCTTATCACCTGCAAAAGGCCTTTTTTTGGCCAGCAGAGATAAAAAACATCTTTTAGCGAATTTTAACACGTCGTTCTCAAATGGCGTGTTTTTTATTTGATTTGATTGCTGAAAATTGATAAAGTAATTACATAAATTATCTACCAAATGGGTAGGCCCGAATTCATTCGGGTCGTGAATTCCAGCGACGAATAAATTCGTCGCTACCCCTTTTTACTATGAATATTATAAAAAAACTTGACCAAGACCTCATCAACAAAATCGCTGCCGGTGAAGTAGTGGAACGGCCTGCTTCGGTTGTTAAAGAATTAGTAGAAAACTCCATTGATGCGCATGCTGACCAAATTTCCATTGACTTAGAAAAAGGCGGCACTGATTTAATTATTATTCAAGATAATGGCACTGGCATGATCAAGGAAGACGCGGAACTATCAATTGAACGCCATGCCACTTCCAAAATTTCTACCCTTGAAGATCTGTTTAAAATTCAGACTCTTGGTTTCCGCGGGGAAGCTCTTGCCAGTATTTCAGCTGTTTCTCAATTTACCTTAGAAACTAAAACAAAAGAGGGAATCGAGGGCACAAGTTTGAAAATGGAAAATGGGAAATTGGGAATGGCTTCATGCGGATGTCCTGAAGGCACAAAAATTACGATTAAGGACTTATTTTATAATGTGCCAGCCCGTAAAAAGTTTCTTAAAACACCTTTGACTGAATATAATCACATTTTAGAAATTATTACCCAATTTGCTTTAATTAACCCTCAAATCAGTTTTAAACTTACTCACAATAAAACTTTGGTTTTAAACCTGCCAAAAGCCAATAATTGGCTGGAAAGAATGAAACAGGTTTTAGGCCTGGACATTGCCAAAGATCTTTTAGAAATAAAACAACAAGGCACAATTGAAATTACTGGCTTTATTGGCAAGCCAGAAATTGCCAGACAAAACAGAAAATCACAATTTATTTTTGTGAATAATCGAGTTGTCAGTGATTTTTTAATTGCCAAAGCAGTCAAAGATGGTTATGGCAGTTTAATTCCCAGGGAATTAAATCCTGTTTTTGTTTTGAGTATAAAACTGCCGCCGCAATTAGTTGATGTTAATGTTCATCCACGCAAGGCAGAAGTTAAATTTAAAGATACCAATGAAATATATTTAACTGTTTTAAAAACAATTCAAAACTGTTTAGCTGTTAATTTAATGCCCGCGCGTTTACGAACTGACACTAGTCAGCCAGTCAAAACATATACTTTAAAACCTCAAACAACCAGCCAAAATTTTAGACCCAGTGTCAGTTATCAGCAGAATTTTAAAAATATCCAAACCAGGCCATCGCAAATTTCTCAAGCTTTGGAATTTTCTAAACAGATTTTAAAAAATGAATTTGAGGAAGGCGAGGAAAAACCAATGATCGGCGCTTGGCGCTTAATCGGGCAAATCCATAACTCATATCTTCTTATTGAAGCGCCAAGCGCCGTGCTTATCATTGACCAACACGCTGCCGCTGAAAGAATTCTGTATGAAAGATTTAAAAAAGAATTTGCTTCTTCAAATATTAAAAGTCAAAAATTACTTTTACCATTAACCCTGGAATTATCTCATCGCGAAATTGAGATCTTAAATCAAAGCTTAGAATTTTTAAAAAATTTAGGATTTGATATTGAAATTTTCAGCAACAATTCTTTTATTGTTAATGCCGTACCACAGGAATTAGATAAACTAGATATCAAACAAACAATTTTGGGCTTAATTAATGACCTGGAAGAACATGATTTTAATTCCTCAAAATCAATTGATGAAAAAAAGGATTTAGTCATTAAGTATGCTGCCTGCAGAACTGCGGTTAAATTTCAGGATAAATTAGAATCAGCTGAACAGATTAAATTACTGCAAGATGTCATTACCATAATGGATAAAATCAATACCTGCCCTCATGGCCGACCGTTTATCATGGAACTTACGCTAGATCAGTTAGCAAAGAACTTTAAACGAAAGTAGCATTGACAAAGATAGTTGGTGGTGTTATTCTATAATATCGTATTATCAAACTTTCAAAGAAGGAGGATGAAATGGACATTATGGTGAAATTTGTTGATCCTAATACTCGTAAGTTAGTTGACTATGACCCATGTAATCATAAAAATAAAGCTCTGAAATTCTTGTTTTTTCTCGGTAAAACATTAAAACAAAAAAAAGCCTTATTAATAATTGGTTCTTGGACGATTAATGAGCATAGAGAATTACTTACTTACATTGCCCGGCTTATAGAATTTGAGGATATAATGGATAAGCTACCAAAGGCAGATGGGGCAGGGAATTGTCGAAATGGAGCAATAGAGGATTGGGAAAGTGTGAGATTTAATCTCTTAACGCCGGAAAAATTTCGGCGCATCATAGAAAAGGCATTGGATATGACCCAGCGATAACTTCAACGGGTCTTTTTTATTACATAAAGTTATATGGTATAATAACTTTATAAACTTTATACTTTATAACTTTTAACTTATGCCCAAAAAGAAAAACAAAGTTCCTCTCCATCCCATGGAGCAAAAAATTCATTTACAAAAAATGTCAGACATTACCTGGCGTATTTTTCGTATTATGTCAGAATTTGTTGAAGGCTTTGAATTTTTATCACAATTCCACAAAGAAGTAACAATTTATGGCTCTACTCATTTAGGCACTGATACAAAATGGGGGAAAGAAGCAGAGAAATTAGGAAAAATTCTAGCCACACATGGTTATACTGTGATTACAGGCGGTGGTCCGGGAATAATGGAATCAGCTAATAAAGGCGCTTTTAGCATTGATCCCCAAAAATCAATTGGCATAAATATTCAGTTGCCAATGGAACAAAGAACAAATCCTTATGTTTATAAAAGCAAAGGATTTTACTATTTCTTTACCCGCAAAGTTATGCTGGCTGCTTCAGCTCAATCCTACATATTCTTTCCTGGCGGCTTTGGCACCTTGGATGAGGCGACTGAAATAATAACCTTAATTCAGACCAATAAAATGCAAAAAATCCCCGTTATTTTAGTGGGCAAATCTTATTGGCAGCCATTTGTTGACTGGATTGAAAAAGAAATGATTAAAGAATATAAAACAGTGATGCCTAAGGACCGCAAAATTTTTACTGTGGTAAATAGCGCAGAAGAGGCCTTTAAGATTATTAAAAAATCAAAAGAACGTACAATTTTTTAATCGCCGAGCTGTCATGGTGAGCCTAGTCTAACCATCAGCGAGGCAGTATTTAGAATATTTATTCTTAAATTAAATTTATGTCATCATTGGCGACATACGTAATATTTGTTATAAATTTAGTGCTTAATTTACTTTTAGTTTATTTAACAATTAATTATTTATTCAAAAAGGACACTAAAGAATTCTCCTTCCCATTCAAAAAAGATATAAGCTCCTTTAATTATTGGCTATTTGTCTGTGTAATTATTCTATATACTTTTTTCACCAAATTTATTATTGAAAAGTTTTGGTGGTTAAATTATATTATCTATATTCTAATCTTTTTTATTACTTTATCTAGTAACGGTATTTATCGTAGTAGTTTATTTGAAAATTTATCTGGCAGAAAGGATTATCAAACTCCAAAATATTGCAAAAAAATTTTAAGTATTATAATTCCAATAGTAGCAGTTCTAGAACTATTTATTATTATTTTCTTTACAATTTTTCCCTTTTTATTTTAAATTATGTATATTGTTTCTAAAATCCAAGCAACAAATGATTTAAAATCAGATATCCAAAAATTAATCCAACCCATCATCAGCGACATCAGCCAATTTATCAAACCCACTGACCGTGTTTTATTAAAACCCAATTTTAATACAGCCGATCCTTTTCCCGGCTCAACAGCCATGGATTTTTTGCAGGCAGTGATTGAAATAATAAGCGAAGCCAAACCAAAAGAATTAATCATAGGTGAATCATGCACCTATTTTTTAAATACTGAAAAAGTTTGCCTGGCAAAAGGAGCACCAGCTCTTATGGAAAAATTTAATGTCACCTGGCATAATTTTGAAACAGGAGATTGGGTTAAGGTTGATGTACAGGGAGGTAAATATTTTAAAAGCATAAAAATTCCTAAAATAGTTCAGGAAATTGATAAAATAATTTTATTGCCTTGTTTAAAAACACATTTTCTCGCCAGTTATACTGGCGCTTTAAAAATAAATATTGGCATGCTCAAACCATCGCAAAGAAGTTCACTGCATTTAAATCATTTGCAGGAAAGAGTGGCTGAAGTTGCTTCTGCCATTAAACCCTCTTTAATTATTATGGATGGACGCAAATGTTTTACTGAAAAAGGACCAGATAAGGGCAAATTAGAAGAACCTAATATTTTAATGGTTAGTAATGATATGGTTGCCATGGATGTTGAGGGCCTTAAAATTTTACAAAGCTACAAAGCTGATAATAAGCTAGGAACTGATCCCTGGGCTTTACCACAAATTGCTCGCGCCATTGAACTCGGCATTGGTTCAAAATCAAAAAATGATTATCAAATAATTGAAGTATAAAAACCGCCAATTAGCACAGCACTCTATGCCCGGTTTTTAAATTGCGAATAAACTCTTGACTTCTTTATTAAAATATGATATTATAAAACATTCAAAATCAAATCAAGGAGGTCTTTAAAAATGGATAATAAAACCAGAACGATAATGTTCGTTGACTTTGTTAAGGTAATACTAGGCCTAATCTTTCTTACGCCTTATGGCTTTGTTTGGGCCATGGTTGTTTACGGTATGTTAGCAGTCATCTGCGCTTTAACCGATTGGGAAATCAATTTTGTCCTTTGGGGATTTCTCTGGCTACTTCTGTCAATTTCCTGCTTTTGGTTTTATTTCTTAAAGCACAATGGCCTGCCGCAAAACTACTTCCAGAGAATAAAAAGGAGGGAATAATGGCCAGAATCAAGATTGACAAAAATACTGCCATCATGCTTTTACGCCAAGGTAAAACACCTGTACAAATACTGAAAAAGCATAAAGGTTTTACCAAAATGCAGTTAGCAGCATTTCTAGCCCATTTAACTATGGGCACATATCCGAGCAAACAACGAATAATTAAAATGCTA
>Ga0315289_10003704_pt1 | contig 23056 bp, 17 predicted proteins | sample YL17G11_40_MG_FD_203452 | JGI IMG/M metagenome (GOLD analysis project Ga0315289, IMG submission 203452) | Sediment microbial communities from Yellowstone Lake, YNP, Wyoming, USA - YL17G11_40 | ecosystem: Environmental > Aquatic > Freshwater > Lake > Sediment | place: USA: Wyoming | collected... | reverse complement strand
CGAAGTCGAGGTTTGAACCGATCTACCGGCGGAAGCTTTCTCCGGGGATGACTTGACGAGCCAGGGTGGTCTTCCCGACCTGACGCGGGCCGGCGACAAAAACCATTTTCCGAGCCAAGTCTCCAGGTGAACGAGAACATAACACTCGCGAGTTATTTTGATGGGGTATCGGGGTGCGGAATCCATATTGAAAATCCCCAGCCTTTCGATTAGGATACGGACACATGCTGAAAAAACACCCCAAGGGATTGGCCTTTGTCTTCTTCACCGAGATGTGGGAGCGGGTCGGCTTTTACACGCTCATGGCCATCCTCGTCCTCTACATGGACAAGACGCTGGGCTGGTCCGACTCCAGGAAGGGCGATTATTACGGCCTCTTCCTCGCCCTCTGCTACTTCGTGCCTCTCTTCGGCGGCTGGATCGGCGACCGCGTCCTCGGCCAGCTTATGACCGTCAGGATCGGGGCGGTCCTCATGGCTCTGGGCTATGTCGGTTTGGCGTTGTCTTCAAAGGCCCAGTTGACGACGTTTTACGCCGGGCTGTTCCTTATCGCCTTCGGGACGGGGATCTTCAAGGTCAACCAGTCCGTCCTCGTCGGGAACCTCTACGCCGGCAAGCCGCACCTGAAGGACGCGGGTTTCAACATCTTCTACATGGGCGTCAACGTCGGGGCCGCGATCGCGCCCCTTCTCGCGACTTACATCAGCGTCGTTTACAAGAGCTACAACCTGTCGTTCTGGGTCTGCGCGGCCGGGCTGGTCATCGCTGTGATCGTTTTCCAAGCGGGGCGGAAGCACCTGGCCGGCGCGGACAACAGGCTCATCGCCCGGGCCGCCTCCGGGCGCCCCGAGCCGCCCGACAAGCGGGTCATGGACCGCGGCGAGGAGCGGCAGCGGATCGCGGCGCTCATGACGCTCTACGTCATCGTCATTTTCTTCTGGGTGGCCTACTACCAGAACGGCTTCGCCCTGACGCTTTTCGCCGAGCGTTCGACGAGGATCTTCAGGTTCCTGAGGCCCGAGACCTATCAATTCTTCGGACCGTTCTTCATCCTCGTCCTGACCCCCCTGCTTCTCTTCCTCTTCGGCCGTCAGAACCGGAAAGGGAAGGAGCCTTCCACCCCGGTCAAGATCTTCTTCGGGATGCTCATCATGAGCGGCTCGATGGTCGTCATGGCCGCCGCTTCGCTGGCCGGCGGGAACAGGGACCTGAACATCATGTCGCCGGCCTGGCTCATCGGGACCTATTTCGTCGTCACATTGGCCGAGATCCTCATCTCGCCCATGGGCCAGTCGTTCGTCTCCAAGGTCGCCCCCCCGAGGTTCGCGGGAGTGATGATGGGCGGCTGGTTCGCGGCCATCGCGGCCGGAAGCTACGGGTCGGGTCTGATGGGGAAGGCCTACAGCCGTTTCGCCCACCACCATTACTTTCTCCTGCTGACCGGCCTGCTGGCCGTCTCGGCCGTCCTCGTCCTCGTCTTCCTTAAAAAATTGAAACGCTTCGCCGCCTGAAAAGAAAGGAGCCCAAGCATGACGCTCATTCAGGAGAAAGTCAGGCAGGCCGCGGGCCTGCTTACGGAATTCGATATCGATTGTTGGATCACGTTCACGCGCGAAAGCGCCATCAACGGCGACCCCGTCCTGCCTTTCCTCGCGACGGCCGATGTGACCTGGCATTCGGCGTTCATCGTCGGCCGGGACGGCAGGACGCGGGCCATCGTCGGTCTTTACGATCAGAAGACGGTCGAAGAAACCGGGGCCTATGACAGTGTCGTAGGCTACGTCACGGGCATCAAGGAACCCTTCCAGGAAACCATGAAGGCGCTCGACCCGCGGCGGATCGCGATCAATTATTCCGAAGGGAGCGAGATCTGCGACGGCCTGACCCACGGCATATATCTGACCCTCCATCGGCTCCTCGCGGAGATCGGGATGGCCGAAAGGCTTGTCACGGCGGAAAGGATCGTCTCCGCCCTAAGGGAGAGAAAATCGGCGAGCGAGATCGGCTTCATGAAGGAGGCCGTCCGGACGACCGGGGAGATCTTCGGCATGGTCCGCGGCTTCATCGCGCCCGGCCGGACGGAGAAGGAGATCGCCGCGTTCATGGTGGCGGAGGTGAAGCGGCGCGGCCTCGAGCTCGGCTGGGCCGAATCGACGTGCCCGTCCGTCTTCACGGGGCCCGATACCGCCGGCGCCCATTACTCGCCGACGGACCGGAAGGTGGAACCCGGCCACGTCCTGAACATGGATTTCGGGGTCAAGGTCAACAGCTACTGCTCCGACCTGCAGAGGACGTTCTATGTTCTCGGCCCGGGGGAGAGGGAGGCCCCGGTCGACGTCGCCAGGGGGTTCGCGGCAATCGTCCAGGCCATAGAGTCCTCCAGGCAGGCCATGAAACCCGGCGTCCAGGGCGTTGACATCGACGCGATCTCCCGAAAGGTCATCACCGCCGCCGGATACGATGAGTTCCCGCATGCGCTCGGGCACCAGGTCGGCCGCTTCGCCCATGACGGGACGGCGCTTCTCGGCCCCAAGTGGGAAAAATACGCCCAAAAACCCTTCCAGCTCCTCGAAGAGGGGATGGTCTTCACCCTCGAGCCGAGGTTGACCGTCCCGGGCAGGGGCGTCGTGACCGTCGAGGAGATGGTTGTCGTGACGAAAAGCGGCGCCGATTGGCTGTCCACGCCGCAGAAAGAGGTCCTGCTCGTCGGATGAAGGGCAGAGGACCGCACTGTTTTCCAAGGAGTGAACATGGGGCTCTCTTCAAGCGGCTTTACGGGGTACACGGGCAAGCTGGCCTGGGTCGATCTCGGGGCGAGGAAAACCTTCGTCGAGCCGGCCGATCCCGCCGTTTACCGGGATTACATCGGCGGCCGTGGCGTCCAAGCCCGCCTCATCTACGAACATCTCAAGGGCTCGGGACCGCTGAAAAACCCCCTCGGGCCCGAAAACCGGATCATCCTCGGCTCCGCGGCGCCCAACGACACCCTCATCCCCACGGCCGGACGCGGCTCCTGCTCCTTCATTGGGACCATGACCCGCTCTCCCGAGGCGGCCCCATGGGTCCCGGGCCACGAACCCCTTTACGGGCTCATCACGCACTCGAGCTGCGGCGGGCTCTTTCCCAACATGCTCAAGAGGGCCGGGATCGACCACTTGATCATCGACGGGAAGGCGGACGCGCCCGTCCGCATCCTCGTTTCGGAGGGGAAGGTCGAGGTCCTGCCCGCGGAGGACGAACTCTTTGAGGAACGGGGAGGCCGGAAGGTCGTCCGCACGGCTTCCGCGATCACGGACTTCCTCACGAAGAAATATCCCCGCTCCTCGACCGTCTGCCTGGGCCCTGGAGGCTGGAACAAGGTCGCTTTCGCCTGTCTGACCGCGGACCACCACCGGAACTTCGGCCGGGGAGGCGCCGGCGCCGTCTTCGGGTCGAAGAACCTCGTCGCGGTCACGGCCTTCGGCCGCGAAACCGTTTCTTACCATGACCCGGACGAATTCCAGAGGCTCGGCAAGGAGTTGGACGCTCTGGTAAAAGGCCACGCTTCCGATCCGGCCAAGACGGCCTCCTTCCGGCCCACGACCGGGACGACCTGGTGGCTGGACAGGGCGTTTCGCGGCGGCTACATGGGGAAAGAGGGGGGGTACCTCCCCTGGCACAACTTCGACGAGGGCTCGTTTGACGCCGCCGATTATGCGAAGGTCTCGACGGGCGCCTTCCTGGAGATCGCCGGGAAGCACAACGTCTGCAACCGCTGTCGGCACATCATGTGCACGCGTTCGGCCTCGGTGAACAATGGGCCCTACGCGGGGAACGGGGTCCGGCCGGAGTTCGAGACGATCGCCCTGTGGATCAACTGCTGCATCCTCGACCGGGACGCTATCTTTCACCTGAACCATCTATCGAACGAGCTTGGGATCGACACCATGACCCTGGGGAGCGTTATGGCCGGCGCGATGGAGCTCGCCGAAAAGGGATACCTCAAGGGTTATGCAAATGCTCCTGCCTTCGGCAGCGCCCCGGATATGGTCCGGACGCTCGAGACGATCGCCTACGGGTCGGACGAACTGGGGAGGCTGCTCGGCCAATACTCCGACCGCGTCATCGCCGGGGTGGGAGCGGCGGCCCCGGCAAGCGACCTCACGGAGATCGCCCGATCGGTGACGACCGCCTTCGGGGGGCTGGGATACGCGGGCATCGAACCTAAAGCGTTTCCCGGGATGTTCACGGCCTACGGGACTTCGAACCGCGGCCGCGGCGACCACACCTATGCCTGGACCATCCAGGCCGAGGAGGGCGGGCTCGAGGGGGCGGAGAACCTGGCCGGATACGTCGCGGCGGGCCAGGAGGGGAAGGCGCTCGTCGATTCCCTCGGCCTGTGCGATTTTTTCACGGCCGACGTCACCTCTGACCTGTTCCTGTCGCTGTATCAAGCTTTGACGGGGACCGAGCACTCAGCCGCCTCCATAACGGCCTGCGGCAAGAGGATCTACGCCCTGGAGCGCCACGTCAACAACCTCCAGGGACGGGGCCGCGCTTACGACGCTTACGTTCCGCCGAAATTGACCGTTCCCATGAGCCGCGGCGCCCTCAAGGGGAGGGCGGCGGACCCGGCTTATTACGGGTCGATCCTGGACGCCTATTACAGGGCCCAGGGCTGGTCCAAGGAGGGCGTCGTGGATGCCGGGCTCCTCGAACGGCTCGGCGTCAAGCCTTAAGCGGGATTTTGAACCGGACATCGGCCGTCCGGCCCCGGCTTCGCTCAGGTCGGGGGGTGGAGCCGCTTCCGGAACCATGGGCGGAGCGAGCGCATCTTTTCCTGTTGCCCGGCCGGCGCCCGCCGGCGGCACGTTGCGAGCTCCGGACTTCCTTCAGGCGCCCCCCAACGAACCTCGATGCCGTCATTGGGGTTATAGCCCATCTCGAACGCATCCTTCCTGTTCAAGATGTCTTCGATCGTGAGGGCCTGCGCGTTCCCGTCAGAGCGGACATAGGTGATCGACATCTCAGCGGCCCATTTCTTCGCCAGGGCTTCCAAGTCCTTCTTGACTTCTTCGGGGGTCTTCCGCTTCGGCAGCTTGTAGGATCCCGGGGAGCGGACGATCCTTTCCGGGAAATCGAGCAGGGTATCCATGGCGATGAGGAGCCTCATGTCCCGGTTCGGCGTCGAATAATCCTCCCAGAGGCCGCCGGCCTGGAAGACGGCCGCCGCGCTTCCCGGCATCGGGATGACCGCGCCGGGATGGGCCTTCATGTACGCCTCGCCGCCGGCGACGGATTCGACCCTGACGATGAGCTGTTCGTGGAGGGCCTGGAACAGGTCCCGGAAGGCCGTCTCCGGGTCCAGGGGGTTCGGATTGATGAGCCGCTCCATCGTTTCGTAGAATGCGGCGCTCTCCATCTTTTTCTGTTGGAGCGACACGTTTCCATATCCAGGGTCCGCGGCGATCTCTTCGTTTTTGAGGAGCCGGGGCCGGCCGCCGTCCATGACGATGGGCCGGAAGGCCTTGAATCCCGGTTCTCCGATGACCTCCGAAGTCGCGAACAGGAAGTTCCCCTTCCAGAACCGCTTGATGCCGACCGTGCCGTCGGGTTGGGCGTCGACGGCGAGGAGCGCTCCAGGCCGGTCACCGGACTGCGCGGCCCAGCGGACGATGACCAGCGTGTGGCCGTACGGGTCGGCGTAAACGACCCCGGGGCGGAGAGCTTCGCGGGTCAGGGGCACGGGATAATAGTCCGAGCTATCATCCTCGAGCCTTGTCCGGGCCGTGCCGGAGTGGATCGTGTTCATGACGTTGCGGAGGAAGGAGTTGAAGGCCTGGGCCGGGTTTGCTTTCCCGGCCTGCGACGCGTTCGTGGTCCAGCGCCCCGTCCGGGGGGCCCTGTCGATCGTTCCCCGGTCGCATTCATGGAAGCCGAAGGGGAGGCCGAGCTTCCAGGCGAAGTAGGCCCTTAGGTAGAAGGGATTGTCGGCGCAATCGGGGTCCATGACGACCGCGGTCTTGGCAGCCGGGTCGTCTTCCCCGAGCCCGAGGCGGTTATGGAGGATGTTGCGCTCCGGGTCCCGCGTGACCTCGTGGAGAGCGGGCCAGGAGGATCGTTCGCCGGCGTCGTGGAACAAGGCGTCGATCCAGGCGGAATAAAGGGCTTCGGCGTCCCGGCCCCAGGTCCTTTCGTTCTCCCAGACCGCGCTTGTCGGCTTCCGGGGAGGGGCCGCTGACGATACACTGACCTCCAGGCTCCTGACGGTTTTCCGGCGCTCGACAAGAGAAACTGTGCAGCCCCCTTCAGATCCTAACCGGAACTCGGTGCTCCTCCAGAAAGGCGGCCCGCCACCGTCTTTGGTTTTCCGGGGTTCGAGGGGACCCGAAGGGCCGTTAACGATGATCCGGGCGTCCCCGATGTCTCTTTCGCCGGCCGCCAGAACGTGCATGATCCCGCCGGGGACCGGATGTTTGGGAGAGATGAGCAGGGCATAAGATTCCCGTGTTTCGATGCTGCCGGCGGGATGCCCGGGGGAGGTCAACAGAGCATTTGATTTTGAAGCGCTGGCCCGCTTGACGGGACATCTAGAAGAAACCAACCGAGCTTCTGACCCGGTCCCGATCGACTTCCCTGCGGACAGAGCGCCCGCTAAAAGCACAGCGATGAACAAGACGGCCGCTCCCGCCGCATGCCCCCTCAAGCGACGCGCCGTTCGGATTTTTGTTACAGTGCCGGGCATTTTCTTCTAATTGCCATTTTACCCTGCCACGCCGCGAATATCCAGGTCCGGCGTTTTCCGGTTGACTCCCTTATAAAACCCCCGTATTCTTACTGTTAGAGGGATTGCGTACGCCGAGTCTTTTCGGAGTCCGGTTGTCCCGGAAAAACGATCAGATTAATCCGATGTTCGAACTCATGAGAATGGAAGGGAGGCTCTCTTGGGAGCAATAGGGAATGCGGGCGGGCGTCCGGGCGGGCGTCCAGCCGACACTTCTAAAGCACCGACGCGTTTAGACCTGCCATCTCACGACCAAAGAGAGCACCGGCCTTCGCTCTATCTTCTCCTGCTTTTTCTTGTCTTGGCGGCGAGCATCGTCGCCACCGGATATTTCTTTTACGGCCGCTTCGAGCAGAATTTCCGCGCCGCGGTCGAGCTCCAGCTTTCTTCCATCGCGGAGTTGAAAGTGGACCAGTTGGTCCAATGGCGAAAAGAGCGGATGGGAGACGCCTCCGTCTTTTACAAGAACAAGGCTTTTTCCGGGTTGGTACGACGCTTTTTAGAGAAACCGGCGGACGCGGAGGCGCGCGGCCTGATCCTCAATTGGTTGGGACGGGTTCAGGGTGCTTACCAGTGCGACCGGATTTTTATTCTGGACGCGCAGGGGATCGAGTGGTTGGCTGTTCCGGAGGCACCACCCGCACCCGTGGCGTCCCACGTGCTCCAACAGATTACCGAGGTTCTGAGCTCGGACAAGATAACGTTTCTGGATTTCCACCGGGATGCGCCCGATCGTCCCATTCATTTGAGTCTCGCCATTCCCGTCCGCGAAGAGTCGGATGGCGGCCAACCCTTGGGTGTTCTCGTGCTGCGCATCGATCCCGCGACATATCTCTATCCCTATATCAGCGCCTGGCCCATCCCCAGCCTGACGGCCGAGACCCTGCTTGTCCGCCGGGATGGAAATGACGCGCTCTTTCTGAATGAGCTCAAGTTTCAAAAAGACACCGCCCTGAAGCTGCGTGTTCCGTTGACATCAATGGATGTCCCCGCCGCGAAGGCGGTCCTGGGACAGGAAGGGATCGTGGAAGGCATTGATTATCGCGGTGTGCCGGTACTCGCCGACATACGCGGAATTCCCGATTCTCCTTGGTTTCTGGTCGCCCGCATGGACACCGCCGAAGTGTTCGCGCCGCTCCGGGCGCGGTTATGGCTGATGATCGGGCTCGTCGCCGTTCTGATCTGCGGTGCGGGCGCCGGCGTAGGGATGATCTGGCGCTTGCAGAGGACCCGCTTCTATCGGGAACGGTACAAGGCGACGGAGGCGCTGCTCCGGGCCGAAGAGGACTTCCGGCATTCTCTGGATGACTCACCGCTCGGGGTACGCATTGTTACCGCGGAAGGCGAGACGATATATGCCAACCGGGCGATCCTGGATATCTATGGATTCCGGAGCCTTGAGGAATTGAGAACGACACCCGTAGAGAAACGCTACACGGCTGAGAGCTATGCCCAGTTCCAGAAAAGATATGAGAGAAGACGGCGAGGCGAGGATTCGCCGTCCGAATATGAAGTCAGTATCGTGAGGAAAAACGGCGAGGTCAGGCACCTTCAGGTCTCCCGCAAAGAACTGTTTTGGAGCGGCAAAAAGCAATATCAAACGCTCTACCGTGACATCACCGAGCGCAAGCGGTCGGAGGAGGAGCTACGGGAGAGCGAGGAGAAGTATCGTGCCATCATTGAAACGAATCAGGAATGGATATGGCAGATCAACAATGAAGGGATACATACCTTTAGCAACCCAGCAATAGAACAGATATTAGGTTACTCGATTGAAGATATAGTGGGAAAGAACGCAACGATTCACATGCATCCAGAAGACCGCCGAGAAATCGAAGAGATGCTTCCAAAATGGATCGAGAATAAAAAAGGATGGAACAATCTTGTATTGCGATGGGTGCATAAGGATGGCAGTATACGCTGGCTGGAGAGCAACGCCGTTGTGATGTTGGATGTCAATGGTGAATTGATCGGCTTCCAAGGGTCGGACCGCGACATCACCGAGCGCAAGCTCGCCGAATTGGCGAGCTTGCGGGCGGAGGAGGCGTTGCGGGAGAGCGAAGTGCGTTACAGAACCCTGTTTGACGAATCCCTGGACGGGATCTGCCTGGCGGATGCGGAAACAGGCCTCATCATTGATTGCAACCAAGCGCTGGCGGCTTTAGTAGGCAGAGAGCGGGCGGAATTGATCGGGCAATCTCAAACGATATTGCACCCGCCATATAACGACCAGGCGGCCACCTCTCCCACATTCAGGCAACACCTGGTCCATAAAGAAGGTCATACTCTGGAAACGCAAGTTGTGACAAGTGCCGGCATCATCAGAGAAGTGGAAATCAAAGCCAATCAGCTGAATCTTCAAGGCAGGAAAACGCTGCAGGGAGTATTTCGCGACATCACCGAGCGCAAGCGGGCGGCAGAAGCCGTGAGAAAAAGCGAGGAAAAATACAGGGGTTTGACGGAAAACGTCAACTTAGGGATTTACAGAAATACCGTTGGACCTGAAGGCAAATTCATTGAAGCCAACCCCGCCATCGTTGGGATGTTTGGGTATAAAAGCAAAGAGGAATTCCTGGCTATAAACGTTTTAGAGCTGTATCAACATGCAGACGGCAGGAATAAGTTTAATGATAAAATGCTCAAAGAAGGATTTGTCAGAGGCGAGGAATTGTGGCTGAAAAAGAAAGACGGAAGTCCTTTTGTCGGCTCCGTGTCAGCGGTGGCCGTTAAGGACGAGCAGGGTCATGTGAAATATTATGATGGAATCATCGACGACATCACCGAGCGTAAGCGGGCAGAGGAGGCGTTGCGGGCTTCCCTGCGGGAAAAAGAAGTGCTGCTCCGGGAGGTTCACCACCGCGTCAAGAACAACATGCAGGTCATCTCAAGTCTTTTCAACCTCCAGGCCGGGCACACGACGAACGAGGAGTGCCGCGGGATTCTCAAAGAGGGGCAGACGCGCATCCGTTCCATGAGCCTCGTCCACGAAAAGCTCTATCAATCCCGCGACCTGTCGAAAATCGACTTCGCCGGCTACATCCAGAGCCTTGCGGTTCACTTGTTACATGTCTATCTGGTCAATCCAGCGCAGGTCCGGATGGAAACGGACTTCGAAGACGTGTCCCTGGACATCAATTCGGCCGTCCCCTGCGGCCTCATCCTCAACGAACTAATTTCCAATGCGCTCAAGCACGCGTTTTCGGAGGGCCGGACAGGGGTGATCAAGATTGGATTGAGGCGCGGGCCCGGAGGCGCGGTGGAGCTTCGGGTGGCGGACGACGGAGTTGGTTTCCCGAAAGGGTTGGACTTCCGTAAGGCCGAAAGCTTTGGACTACAGATCGTGAACCTGCTCGTCGACCAGCTGGAAGCGACCATCGAGATCGATAGAACGAAGGGGACGGCCTTCACCGTGACGTTCCGCAAGTTGAAATATGCGCTGCGGACTTGAGCGGATTTCCAAGGGCCTTCGCTCATTTTACGTCCCCGGGGGTGGGAGCCCGATCACTCACTCCGAAACCGGATCTCGCGCAACGGGAATTTGACAGCCCTTCCGGCTTCATGTATTAATTGAACTTCAAACCGCGTTTGGAAGGAACCCCGGCCACGAATGAATTTGTTTTCAAGCCTTTCGAGGAGATGACCCCGGAGGATTATGCCGCCGTCGGCTTCAAGTCCGGCCTGGAGATCCACCAGCAGCTCCTGACCGCCAAGAAGCTCTTCTGCCGTTGCCCGGCCGGCCGGTTGAGCGACGCGTTCGACGCCGAGATCCTCCGCCACATGCGGCCCACTCTCTCCGAGCTCGGCGAGTACGACGGCACGGCCCTCATGGAGTTCAAGACGAAAAAGGAGATCATCTACCGGATCAAGCGCGAGACGGTCTGCACTTACGAAATGGACGACACGCCGCCCTTCGAGCTTAATGAAGATGCCTTGGATATCGCCTTAGGCATCGGGATGCTTTATGACTGTAAGATGATCGACGAGCTCCATATTGCCCGCAAACAATACCTGGACGGGAGTATCCCCACCGGCTTCCAGCGGACGACCATCGTCGGCGTCGACGGCAGGGTCCCGTACAAGGGGCGCGACATCCGGATCGTTCAGCTGGGGCTGGAGGAGGACGCCTGCCGCGAGGTCAGCGATATCGGCCATAGGCGCGTCTATCTCACGGACAGGCTCGGCATGCCCCTTATCGAGACCGTAACGGCCCCGGACATGCGGACCCCCCAGGAAGCGGCCGAGGTCGGCCAGATCTTGCGTCGGCTCGTCCGGACGACCGGTAAGGTCCGGACGGGGATCGGGGCGGCTCGCGAGGACGTCAACGTCAGCGTCACGGGCGGAACGCGCGTCGAGATCAAGGGCGTCCCGCGCATCCCGCGGATCCCCCTTCTCACCTACTACGAGGCCATGCGGCAATGGAACTTGTTGCGGCTGCGGGACGAGCTTGCCCGCCGGGGGATCGTCACGGCCTCGTTCAAAGCTTCCACGGAAGACGTCGGCAAGGTCTTGCGCCGGACGGAGTATCAGCCGGTCCGATCGGCGGTCGCGAGCGGGATGACCGTCCACGGCGTCCGGCTCATCGGGTTCCGGGGCCTGCTGAGATGGCAGACCCAGACCCACACCTTCTTTTCCCGGGAGATCTCCGACCGGGTGCGCGTCATCGCCTGCTTGACCACCCTCCCGAATATCATCCACTCGGACAGCCCCAGTGAAACGTTGGCCAGCTCGGAGTGGCTGGCGGTCCGCAAGGCCATGGGCGCCGGGCCCGATGACACGCTTGTCATCGTCTGGGGTCCGGAGGCGGACGCCCGGCTCGGCGTCCAGGAGATCATCGCCCGGGCACGGGAAGCGACCGTCGGCATACCCTCCGAGACGAGGCAGGCTCACAGCGATGGGACGAACGGCTTCGAGCGCATCCTGCCCGGCCCTGACCGGATGTACCCGGACACCGACCTTCCGGCCAAACGGATCACGGCAGAACGGCTGGAAGGGATCAGGGCCTCGCTGCCCCCGAACATCCTGAGCCTCGAGAAGCGGTACAGGGAGATCGGCATCCCGGTGGACCTAGTGGAGAAGCTATCTATCTCGCCGTTCGCCGCCCTGTTCGAGAAGGCGGTCGGGGAATGGGGTATGAAGCCCGCCCTCGTTTCCGTCGTCCTTGCCCAGTTCCCCGCTCGGCTGAAAAAAAGGGGCCTTTCCGCCGACGAACTCGACGAGGCGGCCATGACCTCCGTTCTCGCCGCCCTCAAGGATCGCCGGATCTACAAGGAAGGGGTCTTGCCGCTCCTCGAGCGGGTGCTCGCCGATCGGAAAAAGATCGAAGACCTCTGGCCATCTCCTGCTGATGATGCAAAGGTCAGAGCGAACGTCCGAGAGACCGCGGAGAACATGAAAGGCAGGAGATTTCGCAGAGAGGCGGCGCGGGAGCTTCTGGCCATGGGACGGCTCATGGACGAATGGCGGGGAAGGGTCGACGGCGCGGAGCTGGCGGCCCGGCTCAAAGAAGAGCTCGAAGGGACTTCCCGATGATGGACGAAAATCTTTACAAAGGATACAAGGGACGGGCTCTGGACGTCCTGAAGAGCTTCAATGCCCAGGTCTGGAGCGACGTCAGGATCACAACCACCGGGGGAGAGTTCACAGGCATCATCCTGCCGCGCTCCGAAGGGGCCGACTCCCTGCACGTCGTCCTTAAGCTCAAGTCCGGATATAACGTTGGGGTTCTGGCCGACAGCATCACCGCGGTCGACATCCAGGGGCGGAAGGAAGCCCATTACAAGATCCCGGAGAAGGAGTTCCCTTACGACCCGAAAAAACCGCGGGTCAAGCTCCTGGGCACGGGAGGGACGATCGCCAGCCGGCTCGATTACCGGACGGGCGCGGTCATCCCGGCTTTCTCGCCGGGCGAGCTGTATGGTTCGGTGCCCGAGCTGGCCGACATCTGCAACCTGGAGACCGAGAAGCTTTACGGCGTCTTCAGCGAGAACATGGGGCCCGAGCAATGGCGTGGAACGGCCGAGGCCATCGAAAAGGAGATTGCCAAGGGTGTCCAGGGCATCGTCATCGGCCACGGCACGGACACCATGCACCACACGGCGGCCATCCTGTCCTTCATGGTCCAGAACTCGCCCGTGCCCATCGTCATGGTCGGTTCCCAGCGGTCGAGCGATCGGCCGTCCTCGGACGCCGCCCTCAACCTGATGTACAGCGTCAAGGCCGCGGCCGAGGGCGACATCGCCGAGGTCATGGTCTGCATGTTCGGGCCGACATCGGACCTCTACGGGCTACTGCACCGGGGCACCCGCGTCCGGAAGATGCATTCGAGCTACCGGTCCACGTTCCGGACGATCGGCGACATCCCCATCGCCATGGTCAGCCGGGAGAAGATCACGCCCCTTCGCCAGGATTACAAGAAGAGGCGGGCAGACAAGGACGTCGTCATCAACACGGCCTTCGAGGAGAAGGTCAGCATCGTTTATTACTACCCGAATATGAAGCCGGACATCCTCGACTCGCTCATCGACAACGGTTACCGGGGGATCGTCATCGCGGGGACCGGGCTGGGGCACGTCAACAAGCCGCTCTACCCGGCGCTCAAGAGGGCCAGGGACAAAGGCATCGCCGTTTTCATGACGGTCCAGACCCTCTGGGGATACGTCCAGATGTATGTCTATGACACCGGACGGGACATGATGGAGCTGGGGGTCATCCCGGCGGCCAACATGCTGCCCGAAGTGGCCTATGTCAAGCTGGGATGGGCGCTGGGACAGGCGACGGATTACGAAGAGGTCAAGAAGATCATGCTGACGCCCATTGCCGGCGAGATCACGGAGCGGGAACCATCGAACGGCTATCTCATCCTTCAGGGGGGGATCCCCGAGGTCGAGGAATTCATCTCGAAGTTCAAGAAGTAGGGGTCAGGTCTCAACATTTGACTTTTTTGTCAAATGTTGAGACCTGATCCCTCTGATCCCTTGCCTTTTTCCCCGTCTTTTGGTAGAACATTCTTCATCTCCGTCTGCGGCCTGGCCGGGGCCTTTCTCGGCAAGCCGTTCTTCGGGCAAGTTGGCGGATCATCAAGCCGGAGATTCAAAAGATACGACGGGCGATGAAGGGTCGATGACGGCTTTTGGCCTTGACGGGCGATACGCGACCAGCGATGAGCAACGAATTTGGAGGTTCAATATGGGCATGACGATGGTCGAAAAAATCCTGGCCGGGGCGACTCGCCGGCCTTTGGTCAAGGCCGGGGACGTGGTCGAGCCCGAAGTGGGCCTAGCCATGTCCCATGAGAACGCGGCCCTGGTCATCAATCAGTTCCGCGAGGTCTACAAGGATACGGGAAAAGAGGCGAAGGTCTGGGATCCTTCCAGGATCGCCATCATCTTCGACCATAGGGTCCCCGCCGAAAGCTCCAAAACGGCCACGAACCAAAAAAGGATCCGTGAGTTCGTCGCCGCCCAGGGCATCACGAAGTTCCACGACATCCGCGGCGATGAGGGCGGCATCTGCCACCAGATCCTGCCGGAAAGCGGTTACGTCCTTCCAGGTAAGATCGTGGTCGGCACGGACAGCCATACGACGAGCCACGGCGCCCTAGGCGCATTCGCGTTCGGCATCGGGGCGACCGAGATGGCCTCCGTCTGGGCATTGGGCATCGCCCTCAACGTTGAGGTCCCTAAGACCATCAAGGTTGTCGCCAGGGGCCGCTTCCCGAAATACGTCATGCCCAAGGACCTTATCCTCCACTTGATCGGGATGATTTCGGCCGAAGGGGCAAACTTCAAGGTCCTCGAGTTCCACGGCCCTGCGTTCAAGAGCATGTCCACGTCCGGGCGGCTGACGGTCTGCAACATGTCCGTCGAGGCGGGCGCGACCTCGGGCATCGTTCCTCCGGACGAAGAGACGCTCCGTTACCTCAGGGAAGAGGCGAAGGTCAAAGGGAAGATCGAGGTCATCGGTCCCGACCCGGATGCGTCCTATGACCAGGTCGTCGAGATCGACGTCTCCAAGCTCGAACCCCAGGTCGCCTGCCCGCACACCGTGGACAATGTCAAGCCTGTCGGCAAGGTCGCGGGCCACAAGGTTAACCAGGTCGTCATCGGCTCCTGCACCAACGGCCGGCTCGACGATCTGGCGGTCGCGGCAAAGATCGTCAAGGGCAAAAAAGTGGCCCGGGGGACGCGCATGCTCGTTTTCCCGGCTTCCTACAGGATATTCAAACAAGCGCTCGACGCCGGCTATGTCGCCGACTTCATCAAGGCCGGCGCCGTGGTCATGAACCCGGGCTGCGGGCCTTGCCTGGGCGTCCACCAGGGCGCCTTGGGAGACGGTGAGGTCGCCCTGGCTACGACGAACAGGAACTTCAAAGGCCGGATGGGTAATCCCAACGCCGAGGTCTACCTTTGCTCGCCGGCCGTGGCCGCCGCGAGCGCCCTCACGGGCGTCATCACCGACCCGAGGAAAGGAGGAAGATGACATGGCCAAGGTGATTCTGAAGCTGGGTGACGACGTCTCTACCGATATCATCTATCCCGGACGCTACATGGCGACCGTGCTTCCAAGCGAGACCCCCCAATTCGCCTTCGCCGATAATACCGAATTCAACGCGAAGCTCCGAAGGAAGGAAGTTCCGGCGGGGAGCGTCATCGTGGCCGGCAAGAACTTCGGCTGCGGCTCCTCGCGCGAGCAGGCGGCTTCGACCCTCAAAGGTTACGAGCTCGTGATCGTGGCCCGCAATTTCGCCCGGATCTTCCTCCAGAACTCGATCAACCTCGGGCTGCGCACGATTGTTTGCCCCGACATCGAGGCGTCGGAAGGGGACGAGCTCGAGTTCACCGAGAATAAAGTCGTGAACACGACGACCGGCAAGGGCTTCGCGACCCTTCCCCTGCCGAAGGCGCGGCAGGCCATCATCGACGCCGGCGGGCTCATCGCCTACACCCGGAAGCGGGTCATGAAGAAGATATGACCGCGGGCCTCAGTCCGCGCGGGAGGCTGTCATGAAAACATTGATCCTCTATGCGACCCGGCACGGCTGCGCGGAAAAATGCGCCGCGAAGCTCGGCGCCGCGCTCCAAGGCGAGGTCAAGACGGAGAATTTCAAGGACGCCGGAGCGATCGGTCTCGCGGATTACGAGGCCGTCGTCATCGGTGGTTCCATCCACGCCGGAAGGGTCCAGAAGAGCGTGAAGGACTATTGCGCGAAGAACCTCGAGGTCCTGAAAAAGAAGCGCCTCGGCCTGTTCCTGTGCTGCATGGAAGAAGGGCCGAAGGCCGAGGAGCAGTTCGCCGGCGCCTTCCCTGATGCTCTGGTTCGCGCGGCGACGGCCAAGGGCCTGTTCGGCGGGGAGTTCGATTTCGACCGGATGAATTGGCTGGAAAAAGCGATCATCAAGAAGATCTCCAAGATCGACGCGAGCGTATCTAAGATCAAGGAACAGGCTATCCTGGATTTCGCAGCGGTCCTTAACGGCCCGGCCGGCTGAACGGCTTGGAATAATAATCGCATGTCTAAAGCGGTCGCGGCGCTCCTCGCTCTCACGGCCTACGCAGTCCTTTCCCTGGGCATGGTCCTCATGAAGAAGGGGATCGCCTGGATCGGGCACAAGGGCCCCAAGGACGGAGCTTGGCGGCGGGACCTTGGAACCTGGATCGCGGGGTTCCTGCTGTCCAACCTCTACGTTGTCCCCAGCCTGATGGCCCTCAAGACGCTGACGCCCCATATCGTCGCGGCTTTCGCGGGCTTCGGGGTCGTTGTCCTGGTTCTCCTGGCCGCGGCCGTTCTCGGCGAGAAGCTTTACCGTTCGGACGTCCCGTACACCGCCGCCATTTTTCTGTCCATTATCCTGCTCAACATCTACGAGCCGTCCCCGGGAAAGGCCGCCTTGAACATTCCCCTTCTCGCGGGCGCCGCGGCGTTTCCGCTGCTTCTCTTTGCGGCGGCCTTCGCTAAAGGCATGGCCCGGTCGGTCAGGGCCGTGATGTTCGCCTCGGTCTCGGGGACCTCGACGGGCATGGTCGTCGTCCTGATGAAGACCCTGGTCGAGATCTATGGCTTTCGAGTCGGCGACTACCTCCATTCGCCCTATGTTTATCTCTACCTGCTCTTTTCCCTGACGGCCTTCATCGCTCTCCAGCTCGCTTACAGGATCGAGTCGATGATGCGGACGGGGCCCGTTCAATACGGTTCGTCCATCGTTTACCCGGCCGTTTGCTCCGCCCTTGTTTTCGGGAACGTGATCCGCCTCATCCAGATCGCGGCCCTGGCCGCGATCATCCTGGCGATCGTGGGCATCTTACGGAAGCACTGACGGATTTGTTGGGGCTATTCAAGCCCGAGGTATTTCCGAATATGCTTTGCAAGGACGTTGTCAATCTCGGAATGCCTTGGAACAGGTTGCTTCATGCCATTCTTTGGGTTGATGTAGATATCATGCTTGGAACCTGGCCGTAATAGGATACAACCAGCTTGTTGGAGTTCCTTCACGAACTCCTTTCTTTTCATATGGCGATAGCTTTTTCTTGATAGTTATCCGGGACATCCTCCAGGATCATCATTTGGTAGGCGTCCCTGAGATTGACCTCAAGTTCCTTCAATGTTTTTCCTTGGGTCATGATCTCCGGGTGCTCCTTTAGCTTTCCGAGCCAAACCTTGCCGCTTTTCCAGTAGATCATTTTCATTTTGCTTTTCATATGACCTCCCGGCATGCTCGGAATCGAGACCGTCCATCCTGAAATAACTATATCTCCGGCCGAGGATCGATGTCAAGAATCCGCGGTCTTGTTTTCAAGAAGAATTAAAAATTAGCAAGGGTCACCCTGACGGCCTCTCGTTACCACCTTGAAAACTCATACATAACATTTGACTTTTCAACCCTATTGGTTGATATTTGCGGGGCCTGGAGAAATGGGGGGCAAAGGAAATCCGAGCATGGGGAAAACGTTCGATCAGGGGAAAAACGACGTCGCCAAGTTGTGCCGGTATTTCGAAACGAACCGCCAACTATTCCTGGCTCCCGGCGTCAAGGAAGCTCACATCCGGCAGTCGTTGATCGACCCGTTCTTCATAGCCTTGGGTTGGGACGTCCATAATGAGTCCAAAACTGCTTGACGACGCACAGTACTGTACGTGGTGTGTTCCCGTGACGTCGCTGCTAGAGGACCGGGGACACCCCCGCTGGGCAATGGCCTCTACCGCATTCGGCTTCAAGTGATAAAATGAGAATAATTTTAGTGATAAGAGGTTAAGGTTAGAGGTTAAAAGCTAAATCTTCTGCCTCAAACTTTAAACCTCAAACCTAGCCCATTAAGGAGGTGGAATTTATGCTAAAAGAAATGAATCGTAGAGAGTTTTTAAAGACAACAGCAGCGACAGGAGCGGCATTGATGGCAGGAGATGTTTTGAAAGGAGGTGCACCGGTGGCTTATGGTTCTGTAAAAATCCCAGAGGTGGAAAAATTGGTGATTACTGTCATAACCGACAATTACTATGATTGTCTGAGGCCAAATTACAAGGTGGCCAAGAGATATTTCATCATTCCTGGTACATCTATCCACGCGGAGCACGGCCTAGCTTATTACATCGAGACAGTAGTCAATGGCAAGCCTAATGCATTCATGTTCGATTACGGATTGGATTTCCAGGGGGTCGGCAAAAACATGGAACTTCTCGACATCGACGTGAAGAGAGTAGAGGCACTCGGGCTAAGCCATGGTCATTTTGACCATTGGGGAAATCTCATCGCCATTCTTAAATATAATAGGGCGAAAATCAGGAAAGGGATTCCCTTGTATGTCGGTGAGGAAGCCTTTTCCCAGAGGTTTGCCGATCTGCCAGCCGGAGCTTTCGATGTGAGCGGTATGATCGATCTGGAGCAGTTGAGAAGGGATGAGATCGAAAGCCTCAGTGTAGCCAAGATTGTAGAAATAAAAGATCCGACTCTAATTGTTCCCGGAGCTTATCTGACCGGAAATATTGAAAGGGTGACGGAGTACGAGAAGGGGTCTCCTATGCTACTGATTAAGAGGGGAGAGAAAATGGAGCGCGATTTCTTTACTGGAGAACAATCACTGGTATTTAATGTGAAGGGAAAGGGTTTGGTGGTGGTTTCCTCATGTGCCCATGCAGGGATCGTCAACACGGTAAAGCATGCCCAGAAGATGGCAGGGATAGAGAAGGTCCATGCCGTAATCGGAGGGTTCCATTTGAGCGGTGCCAAACCGGAGGTAATTCAGAGAACGATTGCTGATATCAAGGCGATTGCGCCGGAGTACATCGTTCCCATGCACTGCACAGGATTTGAGGCTATTACCGCCTTTCAGCGAGAGATGCCTGGCCAATTTATCATTAATACTGCTGGAACCAGATACATTTTCACAGCTTAAATGGATAAGGGAAGTCTATCGTTTTTCATCCGGTGCGGCGCGGTTTCTTGTCCCGATTGGATCTTCGGGCGCGGTTTTCGCGGTTATTGACATTGCCGCCCGGCCAATAATATAGTTCCGCTATGGGCAGGAGGGGAGAAATGAGAAAGCGAGGAGAAAAGACATGATACGCAATCGTTTCTGTTTCGCGTCATTTGCTCCGATCGCAATTGGCATCGTTCTATCGGGTTTTCTCTTGGTAAGCGCGAATGCTCAAGCACCCGGCATTACCGCAAAGCCGCTTCTCCAAACAACGCTGAGTGGTGATGATACGAAGGAGTCGGTCATAGTGTCCGTCGAATTTGCCGCGGGAAGTAAAATGTGGCGCCACACACACCCAGGGGATGAGTACACCGTTGTTCTTCAAGGCACTGTTGAGCTGAGTGCCGAAGGTCGTGAGACGCGGCGGGTATCGGCTGGTGAAGCCTACCACATTCCTCGCGGCCTCGCTCACGAGACTCAGAACGTTGGGGACACTCCCGCTCGTATAGTGCACGTATTCGTGGTCGATAAAGGAACACCGATTATTCAGCCTGTCGCCAAATAAGCCGGGGTTCGCCCTGGAGAGGCTGACGTTTCTGGAACCCGAGGGCAAGGTCGGTAATCGCTGGGGCCGGGACGGCGCACTAAAAATCAGGATCGGTGATCTTCTTCTCTTCCCAGGTTCCGAACTTGGCGAGCAGGGGCTTGATGTCCGCGGCTCTGCCCACGACGACGAGGACGTAGTCGTTCGCGGGGAGGAACGACGCGGCCGCTTTGCCGGCCCCGGCCGCGTTCACGGCCCCGATTCCGGCCAGGTACTTGCCGTAGTAATCGAAGCCCAGCTTGAAGAAGGCCAGCCGGACATAAGCCGCGGCCTTGCCGGCGTTCGTCTCGAGTGTCGGCGGGAATTGGCCCTGGATATAGTTCCGGGCGCTTTCCACTTCCTCGGCGCTGAAGCCCTGCCCTGTTCCCTTCTTCAAAAGATCGTAGGTGATGTCGAGCATCTCGCCGATCTTGGAATTCTGGGTATAGGAGGCGGCGCTGAATAGGCCGCCGGCGGCCCAAGTTTGGAAGGAACTTCGGGCGCCGTAGGTCAGGCCCCTCTTGATCCGGAGCTCGGTGTTGAACCAGGAGGTGAACCGTCCTCCGAAGAGCGTGTTCATAACGGCCGCTTCCGGAGTGACCTTGTCGCCTATGGAGTAGCCGGGCGCGCCCATCATGAAATAAGCTTGGGTGGCGTCGGGCTTATCCACGAGGACGAGCTTCGGCCCTTTGGGCATGGGCAGGGCCGGGATGTCGAGGGCCGGGGCGTTCCCGCTCGCGGCCTTCCATCTGCCGAGGGTGGCCTTGAGCAGTCCGGCGAGCTTCGCCCGGTCGATATCGCCCACGACCGCGGCGACGGCCCGGTCCGGCCTGAAGCGCGCCTTGTAGAAACCCCTGATGTCCTGGATCGTCATCTTCGCGAGCGCGCTCTCCGTGCCCAGGGCCGGGTGTCCCATGGGATGGGCGCCGAAGTAGGCCTTCTGGAAGTAATAGCGCACGGCCGAACCGGGATCGTCCTTGACGGCCTTGATGTTGTCGATCCGCTTGGCCCGCTCCTTTACGAACTCGTCTTCCTTTAAGGCCGGTTCGATAAGGCAGTCGGCGGCGATCTCCATGAGTTTCGGGAAGTGCTCGGAGAGGCTTTCGGCGCTGACTTGGGCGTATTCCTCGGTCGCCGAGATCGCAAGGTCCGCGCCCATGAAGTCCAGCGCTTCGGCGACGCCGTCGGCGCTCATTTTGGTCGTTCCCTTGAGCAGAAGGTCGGCCGTCAGGTTGGCGGCGCCCTCCAGGGCGGCGGGCTCATAAGCCGAACCGGCGCCCCGGATGAACATCCGGAAGCTCACGATGGGCACTTCGGAGCTCTTGAGGCAGTAGACGGTGAGCCCGTTCGGGAGGACGATCTTTTCGGGCCTCGGGAGTTTGAAGGCGCCTTCCCCGGGAGCGGAGACGAGCAACAGCAGGAATGCGGCGATCGTGGTCCGAAACAGGTTCTTCATTTCGCACCTCCCTCGGGAATGAGCTTGCCGACGGTCTTGTTGTTCTCCGTGAAATACTTTCCGGCGGCCGCGCGGACCTGGTCCCTCTGGACCGCCGCGTAGCCGTCCATCTGGGTGAAGAGCTTCTCGAAGCTCCCATAGAGGACCTCGGACGCGCCCATCTGGTTGGCCTTGCCGGAGATCGTCTGGAGGCCGGAGTAGAAATCGCTGCGGATGATATTGAGCGCTTTCCTGTATTCCTGTTCCGTGATCCCGTCTTTACGGAGCTTGTCCAGTTCTTCGTCGACCACGGCTTCGAGCCTGTCGAGATCGGCCCCCGGCCTCGGCTTGACATAGATCGTGAACAGCTGCGGGTCGATGGTTTCACTGATCCCTCCATAGACGCTGATGGCCAGCTGCTCCTCGCGGACCAGGCGGCGGTGGAGGCGGCTGCTCTCACCCCGGAGGAACGGTTTTTCCAGGATGGATAGGGGATAGAAGTCCGGGTCCTGGCAATTCGGGCCGTGGAAGACCATGATGAAGGACGGCGTCTGGGCCTCCTTGCGGATGATGACCCGCTTCACACCCATCTGGGGCGGCTCGACGGTCGTGACGGGCGGAGGAGGCGTCCCGGCCGGGATCCCGTTATAATATTTTTTGATGAGATCGAGAGCCTTGACGCTCTCGAAGTCCCCCACCAGGATGAGGACGGAGTTGTTGGGCGAGTAATAAGTCCTGTAGTAGGCCGTGACCTCGTCCCGGCGCCAGCTGAGGATATCGCTCATCCAGCCGATGACGTCCCAGTGGTAGGGATGGGCCATGATGGCCGTGGCCCGGACGTTCTCCTGGAGGATGGAGTCGTTGTCGTTTTCGATACCCAGCCGCCTCTCTGAGGCGATGACCCCCCGCTCGGACTCGAAGACCTCCGGGACGAAGGTCAGGCCCTGTATCCGGTCCGCCTCCATCTCGATCATGGCCTCGAGGGCGTCCGTCGGGAACCAGTCGGTGTAAGCGGTCATGTCGTCGCCCGTGTAGGCGTTATTGGAGCCGCCCTGGAACTCCATCCGGCGGTCGAACTCGCCCGGCCCGAACTTGGCCGTTCCGTTGAACATCATGTGCTCGATGAAGTGGGACGAGCCCGTGAGCCCGGGCCGCTCGTTGCGCGAGCCGACGCGGAAGAACGTGAAAAAGGCGACGTTGGGGATGCCGTGGTCCTCGACGAGGAGGACCTTGAGCCCGTTGTCGAGCTTGTGGACCTGGACGTCTTCCTTTCGGAACGACGCACCAAGAGAAGCCGTCAGAATGGTGACGGAAAGAACGAAGACGAGGGTTTTTCGCCGCATGCATTCACCTCCCGGAAAAACGCTGGGCACGATGGATCAAGGCCTGTTTATATCATACCCAGGCGGATCCGTCCACCCGGGCCGGCCCTATTTCGTCCGGACGGCCTTGGCGATCTTGCCCTCGTGGCGCCGTCCTGGTTGAAGTTCATGATGACCCGGTTCTTGATGATGTCGTCAGGGAATTCGGCGGCCGCTCACCAAGCCGGAAAAGTCCTTAAAAATTGAACGTGTAGGTATATTTCACGAGCAGGGTGCGGCCCATGGAACGAGGCAGCGCCGGAATTTCGCTCAGGCGGTCGGTGTTCAACCCGTCGTTATAGACGATATAAACGTCGCTTCCTTCCCGGGGATTGTATCTGATACGGACGTTCGCCGTGACCGCGTTGTCAGCGCTGCCGTATTGAATGAAGGCGGCCGCCGAAAATTTGGTGCTCAGCATGGCTAGAATGCGCAGCCTTCCGATATGAGCGATGAACTTTTGGTTTCTTTCGGGGAACGTCGCCCGGTCAAATTCATAGAATCCG
>Ga0315289_10003703_pt1 | contig 23057 bp, 20 predicted proteins | sample YL17G11_40_MG_FD_203452 | JGI IMG/M metagenome (GOLD analysis project Ga0315289, IMG submission 203452) | Sediment microbial communities from Yellowstone Lake, YNP, Wyoming, USA - YL17G11_40 | ecosystem: Environmental > Aquatic > Freshwater > Lake > Sediment | place: USA: Wyoming | collected... | reverse complement strand
ACTAAACCCTTTTACTTTTGCTTAGAAGATATAAATCCTGTTCCTTCAGCTCCTGATACTTGTCTAGATCCAATAACAGTTGGTACATATGATAGTACAGGAAATGCTTGGGATATTACATTTGCATAAAAAATGGAAACAAATAAAAAAAATGAGGTGAGAAAATTTTTATTAATTGGAATATTAGTTATGCTTATTTTGCCTTTAATAAGTGCAATAGGAGTTGGTAGCATATACACTGGAAGTGAGAGCCCATTAAAATTAATTCCTGGTGAAGAAAAAATTGTTTTATTAGAATTGCAGAACTGGGATAGTAAAGAGGATATAACCTTAGAGGGACAAATATTAAAAGGAATGGATATTGCTTATTTAAAAGATTCTAAAACAGAAGTTTCTTATCAACAAAAAGTGAATACTGAAATGGTTGTTAAGGCTCCAGAAAATGCAAAAGTTGGAGACATATATAATATTGAATATATTTTTAGACAGGTTCCTCCTGAACAAAAAGGCGGGACATTAACTTTTAGTCAATCTTTAATAAGGAATTTTGATGTGGTTATTGTAAGCGAAGCTGTTCCTGAACCAGGAGTTCCTGCTCCTTTACCTAAAGGCATTAGCACAACAACAATAATTATTTTAATAATTGGCATTATTGTAGTTATTGCAATAATTTTATTATTAATAAAGAAAAAGAAATAAAGAAATAGGGTTTTGAATTCTTTGGTTTTTAATATGTTTTTATTTGATTTTTGATTATTCATATTTTGAATAATTATTAATATGTATTTTTGAATTTAGTGTGTAAAATAAGAGAATTCTTTAATTTGTTAATTGATAATACCGATTGTCTTGAGTTATGCAGATTAAACTTTTAGACTATCCCCTAATTGTGTTATTTATTATCTTTTTATTTTTTGAATAATTATTAATATATGATTTTAATTAAATAATAGTATTATTAATCTCAAATAAATTTTTGGGCACTTTGAAAGAAGTGAAAGCATTAATTCTCAAGCGTTTAATTTTGAGGCTTGTAAGCGTCACTGTAGAAAAGATTTTATTAGCTTAATTCTTGAAAAATAATAATATTACTCTTGAAGAAAGTATAGGTATCATAATGTTAGATATTTTATATCTTTATGATATGGGCAAAAAGTCTTATTATAATTCTCTTAAAAAGTTGAAAATAGATATATTTATAAGTATTAAAAGGTTACATATTTTGTATCTTTATGATATTGGCATATAGGAGTAAAAATGACATTAAAATTGATTGTAGAAAAGTTAGCAAGAGATAATAAAAAGTTTATATTATCAAGTGAAATAAAAGATTATTGTAGAAAGCTCTCTCTTAATTATCTTCCAACAATAAAATATTTAATTCGCAATAAGTATTTAGCAAGAGTATTTAGAGGGATATTTTATGTCTATTCTATTGAAGAAAGGAAGCTGGGCAAATCTGAAATGAACTCTTTTGAAATTTTAAAAGAAGCATTGAAAATCAAAGGGATTAAGAATTGGTATTTTGGCTTGGAAACTGGCTTGAAATTTAATAATTTAACACACGAATACTTTACCATAGACTATGTTCTTAATGATAAACTCTTTAGGGCTAAACCAATAACTATAATGGGAAGAAAAGTAAAATTCTATAAGTTATCTCCAAGACTGTTTTTGTTTGGAATAGTAAATAAAAATGTTAATTATTCTGATTCAGAAAAAACATTGCTTGATTTGTTGTACTTAAAACATTATACTAAAGAAGAATTTGAAGAAATAGCTGAAGAATTATCAAAAACAAAACTGCTTAAATATGCAAAAAATTATAATAAAAGTGTTATAAACATTGTAAGGGAGATGAAATCAAAAAATCCTTGAGGTTTAGTTTTAGATTTTTGGATGCTCGGAAATGGAACCGAGTTAAAATAAACCATTTCCTACATGATAAATAAAGAGCTAATTGATTTTATTTCAAAGAGGGTGAATATTGCTCGAAGAGATTTGATAGAAAAAGATATTATAATTAGCAAAATTCTTTTTTATTTAATGCAAGACAAAGTTTTTTCACAGAACTATGCATTTAAAGGTGGAACTTGTCTAATAAAGTGTTATTTTGGTTATTATAGGTTTTCTGAAGATATGGATTTTACTTATTTGAACCAAAAAGACTTTGCTGGAAAATCAAAAAATAAACTTCGAGAAACAATGTCAGATAAGATTAACAAATTAGGAGAATTAATCGAAGTTATAGCTAAAAAGTTGGATTTGGATTTTAAAATGGAAAAAGAAAACAAAAGATATTTTCAATTTGGAGGAAGCAATGCATTTGTAACCTTTAAAATTTGGTATAACTCCAAAGAGTTAGAAAAAGAAACATTTGTTAAAATTCAAGTGAATCATATTGAGAAAATAATTTATCTTATAAGGGAATTAAATATAGGATTTATTGTTCCAAAGAATCTTGAAAAGGATTTTTCTTTTATAGCAGCCGAAGATGCAGAGATTCTTTTGAAACCAATTAAGATTAAAGTTTATGACTTAAAAGAAATTCTTATAGAAAAGGTTAGAGCTATATTAACGCGAAGAGGAATTAAAGCGAGAGACTTTGTTGACGTGTTTTTAATAGTTAAGAAAGATAAATTATACTTAAATGATTTTAAGAAGGAAATAATAGAAAAAATAAGTGATATGTTAAAGTTTGAAAAATATACTCTAAACATAAAGAATAAAGAGACTCAACTAAATAATGATTTGATTTTAGGAGAGGAAGAGGCATTAATGTTAACTCCAATAGATAAAGGTTTTCCTAAATTTCTAAAAGAGTTTAATGTATTTTTAAGAGAAATATTAAAAGATTTGAAAATTTGACTCAGGGGGCACTTAACTGCCTATTTTTGCAGAGTTGAACTTACTCTAATTTTAACCCTCAACTTTTTTAGTATTTTTTCTTAATTTTTCTTTGTAATGACTCTTTTTTTCCTATAAGCTATATTTTTTTATTAGTCAATACATACAAATTAAAACTAAGGTAACACCAAGGTTTAAAAATCCAATTTACATACAAATTAGGTGTATGGGATGGCAGAGTACAGCTTAAGTTGGATTATAACTGGAAGTTTGGTTAGTGCTAACTGTATTTTTACTCAAAATTTCTCAAAAAATTTTCAGTCAGTGTTTTTTCCTGCTTATTTTCTAGTTAAATCTTTGGAGGGCAGTTCTGCTATCTCACACACAAGATCAGGCTTGCCCTCCAGATTTCTAGAAATCTGATATGAGTGAAGAAATAATAAAACTGCAATTAAGAAAAGTAAAATTATTGCAAGCAATTGAAGATACAAAGCAGAAAAAAGAGAAAATAATTTCAGTTGTTCAGGATTTTGTAAAACAGCTTAATAGCGGAAGAATAACAAGAAAAGAGTATGAAGAAAAACTAAATTCTGTTTTGAATAAAAGAACAGCTGAGCAATGGATTAAGTATTATGATGATTATATTAAATATTATGAATATCAGGTTAAATTATGTGATAAGCTGATTGCAGGAGAAAAGAAAAAAGAAAAATTAGAAGAGAAAAAGGAAAAAATAACTATTTATGAAGCATGGGAAGCTAAGAAAAGAAAAAGAAAATTAACTCCTATTTTAATTATTTTAATTAGTGTTGTTTTGATTGTAATTATTATTTCTCTTTTTGTTGATTTAAAACCAATTGGAATAAATGTTTTTAGCAAGATTGGAGAAAAGGTTTCAGAAACAATAAGCCATTTGATTGGAGAAGCTCCTGAAGTTCCTGCTGTTGCGCCTGTTAGTGAATTTATAGAACCAACTCTTGCTGTTAATCTAGATGATAAAACAATAAAAATAAGTGGAGAAGAACTAACTCAATATCAAGCTGTTATAGGAAAGAATGTAAAATGGAAAAAACAATTTGCAGTTGATTCAATAACTGGATTTAGTGTTGAATTGCCAATAGGAAGTGAAAATATAGAAATTAAAGTTTCTGGGAAGGATATTACAAATATTGCAGATATAAGTAAGAAAAGAAAGTTTTTTATTTTTGGAGAAAAAGCAGTTGAGGTAAGATTAAGCAAAAAAAGTATAACAGGAAATGCAATCTCTGATAATCCGGAAAAGCAAGAATTTGAAATTATTTATGAAACACCTGCTCCTGAAATTGATGTTGTTCAAGAAGGATTAAAGACAAATTTGAAAATTACAGGGCCTGATGATATTCATTACAAAGATATTTTTAGTTTTGCAAAAATTCCTGAAGTTTTAAAAATTGGAGAAGAAAATAAATTAAGATTATATCAGACAAAACAAGATGGGATAGAAAGTAAAGAACAAATTCCTATTACATTATATGATACTGATGAAAATGGATTATATGATAAAGTTGAATGGATAACTCCTGGATTAAGTGATTGGGAAGGATATTTAATTATTGAGATTAGTAAAGCAGAACATTTGAATTCAACTAAAGGATTTATCTCTGATATTTATGAACAAGTAAAAGAATTAGATGGTGTTTGGAGTGAAACAATAAATGAAAATGAGTATGTAAAAGTTACATTTCAAAAAAAATTAGATAATTCAAGAGATATTACAATTTATCCAAGAATTGTTTCTGGAAACCCAAGAATTGAAGTTTATGAAAGCGAAGGCATTGAAAAAATTGCTGAATTTGATAATTTAATCTCAAATCAATATAATAAAGTTTATTTGACAGAACTGCTTGAAGAGCAAGATGTTTTTGATTTAAGAGTTGTTAATGGAAGTTTAGAGATTGAGCATATAATTGACCCTTCAATTAATTATTGTGGTTGTAATGTAACGGCCACTAGTTTGTCTGTGACATGTTCTGTATTCTGCAATTTTAATTTTTCTGTTCCTCCAGAAATGCAAGGTAAAAATGCATATATTGATTGGGTGCAATTATTCATTAAATACTGTAATAAAAAAACTAGCGATACATCAAAAGTTGAGGGATGGATTGATCGTGATAATCAAACTGGCAATGGTACTGAAGCTCGTATTTTTAACATGAGTAAAACTAGTGCAAATGATTGCCCATCGGGGACAAGCTATGCCCAAAATAGATCTTTGAATTATTCTGATGGATTTAATAATTTAAATTGTCCAAATTTTTCACAAGGCTATTGCTCATGGCAGCTTTTTGTAAATGGGACTACAAATGGGTCAAGCTCTGTATCAAGAACAATAATCGTGAACATTACAGGTGTTTATTATTCATGGGCTGTTGCTGTTTCAGCACTACCTAATATAAATTTTACTTATCCTACTCCATTAAACAACTCTATTCAATATAATCAAGATATTTTTGTTAATGTAAGTGCAAATGGTTCTTCAGTTAATATTTCAGTATTTATTGATTTTGATAAAAGCTTAATAGGTTGGTGGAGAATGGATGATGTTTCTGGTGTTTATAGTGAGAATGTTTTAGATAGTTCAGAATATGGGAATAATGGACTTGCTACTGGTGCAGCACAAGTATATGGTGGCTTTTTAGGACAAGGATTTAGTTTTGATGGAATTGATGATTATATTATGATTAATTCTTCAAGAAAGTATAATAATTTAAATAAAAGTTTTAGTGTTTCTTTTTGGGTTAATAAAAAGGGTGAAGGAACAGGAGGAAGTATAGGATATTTTTCTCATAGAAATAACAGTATTAATAGAGGATGGGCAATTGTAAATGGCTCAAATAACAGGATTTCTCTTTATAATGGAACTTATAGAGATTCAAATATTATTATTAATAATAATGTGTGGAATCATGTTGTAGTTGTTGTAAATTCAACAAATGTTATTTTTTATAATAATGGGGCTTTTGATTCATTTACTGGTTTTTCTTCTGGTGATGATACTGGTGTTGGATTAATTATGGGAAGAGCTTATAATGATGTTGATAATTATTATTTAAATGGAACGCTTGATGATGTAATGATTTTTAATAGAAGTTTAACAGGAGAAGAAGTTGCTGCACTTTATGCAAATTCTTCAACAAAATATCTTGAAGTTAATTTTCTTGGTTTATCAGCTGGGAATCATACATTTAAAGCTTATGTTCAAGATGAAGCTGGAAATGTAAATATGACTGAAAAAAGGCAAGTAAATATTGCAATTGAAGAAATTAATTCATGCGGAAAAGTTCTTAATAGAGAAAACTCAGTATATATTTTAATTAATAATATTATAAATAATACTTTAAAAGATAATTGTATAAATATTACAGCTCAAAATATAACTTTAGATTGTAAAGGTTATTACATAAAAAGTGATGATGCTTTTTCAGGAATTTATTTTAATTCAAGTTATACAACAATAAAAAATTGTAATATAACCATGAGTAATTCTGGTGGCTATGGAATTTATTTATATGGAGCAAATAATTCTTATATTTTTAATAATATTTTGAATGAACAAGATAAGGGACTTTACTTAGTTTACACATCCAGTACTAAAATTGAAAATATAACAACAATAGATAATTGGGGTTCTGGAATTTATTTTAATTCTAGCTCAAATAACACTCTTAGAGGACATAATTCAACTTATGATAATTATGGAATTTATTTCAGAAATAGCAGTTATAATAATATTACTGGGGTTTATATCAATGAGAGCTATGAGGATGGAATTGTATTTTTCTCAAGTTCAAATAATAATGTGCAAAGAGTTTATGTGTGGTATAGTTATGATGAAGGAATTTATATGGAAGATTCTAATAATAATACTTTAGAAGATTTAGAAATAATGGGAGATGAGGGTACTAATGGAATTCGATTTGCATATTTAAGTTCATATAATCTTGTTAAAAAGGTAGTTATAAAAGATATGAGTGGTGTTGGAATTATGTTTTTTTCTAGTGCGAATAGCAATAAAGTAATAAATGGTAATGTTACTAGTTGGACTACAACTGTTAGCTCTGGTTTAAATTCAAAAAACAACACTTTCTTGAATGTAAGTTATAATACCTCAAAAGAATATGTTTCTTCTGATTCTCAATTAATAAGAAAATGGTATTATCAAGCTAAAGTTAATGATACAGCTGGAAATAATATTGTAAATGCAAATGTAACTGCATATAATGTAACAGGAAATTATCAGTTTAATTTAACAACAGATGCAAGCGGGTTTACTCCTGTTGGAGAGATTATAGATTATATAAATAATGGAACAAGAAATTATTATTCTAATTATACAATTTATGCTGATAATAAAACTAATTTTTTAAATCATAAATTAAATGTTACTTGGAAGAGTGAACAATCTGGGTTTGGAGGATTAGTGTTTGATGTTTTTACTTTTGAAGTAGGGGGAGCAGAAATACCAGTTACAAATTGTATGGTTCTTGATCAGGCAAATAAAATTTATAATCAGACTGCTAATATAGAAAATAATGCAATTACTTCTGCTTGTATAAATATAACAGCTCAAAATATCACTTTTAATTGCTATGGATATTATATTAAAAGCAATCAACCTTATACTGGAATTTATTCTAACCAATATAATACAACAATAAAAAATTGTAATATAAGTATGGGGAGCGAGAGTGGTGAAGGGATTTATTTGCAAGGAGCAAATAATTCTTATATTTTTAATAATAGTTTGAATGGGCAATTTTATGGACTTGCCCTAACTTCTACACAAAATACAAGAATAGAAAATATCATAGCAAATTCAAATCAAGATAGTGGAATTTATTTAGAATCAAGCTCAAACAACACTTTTACAAATATAACAGCAAATTCAAATCCTTTTGGAATCTTTCTTTATAAAAGCGCAAACAACAATCAATTAGCAAATATAACAGCAAATTCAAATAGTAATGATGGAATTACCATTCTATCTTCAAATTTAAACACATTCACAAATTTGAAAATAGATACTAATTTAGACAATTCAAATGATGGTGCAATTTATATATCTTTCTCAAATAATAGTCTTTTCAAAAATTCTAATTTTGCAACTACTCAAACTTATATAATTAACTTAGTTAGTAGTTCAAAAAATAACACCTTTCTAAATGTAACTTATAATTCTTCAAAAGAGTCTGTTTCTTCTAACTCACAACTAATAAGAAAATGGTATTATCAAGCTTATGTTAATGATACTGAAGGAAATATTATAAATGGAGCAAATATAAGTGTATATAATAGAACAAATTTTAATAATTTTAATCTTACTACAGGAGAAGATGGCTTTACTGCAGTTGTTCCAATTATTGATTATATAAGCAATGGAACAAGAAATTATTATTCAAATTATACAATTAATACAACAAATGGAATTTCAAATGAGAGTCATAAGTTAAATATTACATTGAAAAGTGGAGAATCTGGATTTGGAGGATTTATTCTTGATGTAATTACATTAAAAGTAGGTAAAGTTGCACCAAAAATTATCTGGGTTGAGAACATAAGCAGCGTTAGTCCGTGGGACGGAAAAATACAAGATGTAAATTTTAAATTTACTGCATATGATGGAAATGGGTATGCAAATTTAAATGATAGTAGTGCTAAAGCTAATTTTTCAAAAATAGGATATGAACAATCAAGAACTAGTCTAAGCTGTGTTAGGACTGCAAATTGGGATATATATTATGCAAATTATACTTGTATTATTGGTATGTTATATTTTGATGAAGGAGGAGATTGGAATATTAGTGTTTCAATTGAAGATAATGATCAGTTTTTTGCAATAAATGGTTCTACTAGTTTTAAATATGAATATCTAATTGCAGTTAGTAATCCTTCTGTTTTAGACTGGGGGGCTTTAGCTTCAGGAAGTATAAATAAACCTGTTATTGGCAATCCAATTATAGCAAATAATACAGGTAATATGGATATTTCTGTTATTAAAATAAATGGAAGTAATCTTATTAATGGAACATATTTTATAGGAGTGAGTAATTTTTCTGTTAATACTTCTGATGGCGGAGGTAATGGGGCTTTGCTTATTTCTAATTTTTTAGTAGATGTATTTAATTCATCTTTGCCTTCAAGAAATTCTACATCTAGTGGAATAATTAATCTTTATTTTTATATAAAACAAGTTCCTTATGGTTTACCCCCTCTAACTTATCAGACTGACCCAAATTTTCCATGGGTAATAGGGTTTGCTGTTCTTATTTCTATTAATGCAAAAAAGAAAAAGAAAAAAATAAATATTCCTTTGAATATATTTAGTTTAGAAATTGCTCCTGCAGAAGTATTGTGTAAATATTTAAGAGAAAATAAGGGATTAAGTGTTGGAGAAATTACAAGACTGATTAATAGAAATAAATCTAGTGTTTCTATTAATTATAAGAATGCTGTGAAGAAGATAAGAGAGAAGATTAAGGAAGATAGAGATTTGTTTGTTGATATTAATATTCTTTCTAATAGAAAATTAAGTATTTCAGAATCTTTAGTAAACCATTTGAAGAAAAAAGGATATAGAAATATTGAGATTGCTAGATTATTAAATAAAGACCAGAGAAATATTAGCACTTTGTATTCAAGAGTTCAGAAAAAATTAAAAAGAAAGTTAATTGAGAAAAAAGAAATTGAGGTTCCTGTTAAGATATTTAGATATGGTGGTTCAGGGGTGTTGTATAAATATTTAAGAGAGAATATAGGTTTAGGATTTAATGAAATAGCAAGATTAACTAATAGAGAAGATAGCACTGTTTGGATGAATTATAGAAATGTAAATCAAAGAATTAAGAAAATTAAAGAAGAAGATGAAATAACAATATCTATTAAAGCATTTAGTAATAGAAAATTAAGTGTTTTAGAAGTAATTATTAATTATTTAAAAAAGAGAGGGATGAGAAATTGCGAGATAGCAGATATATTAAATAAAGACCAAAGGGTTATTGGGACTTTATATTCTAGAATTAATAAAAAATTAGAATAATTTTAATATAAGAATCTATAATTATTTAATTGAGAATGTTAATGGTTTGAATTGTAATGAAGGTAGTTTAGCGTGATTTTCACTAACCACTAATTTTTAAATTAATTTATCCTTTTTTATTAATTTTTTATTAATTTTTCTTATTTTTTTATGACTATTAAGATTAAACATATTTTTTTGTTATAAATTTATAAATATTTTACTCGCGAAATATTTATAAAGAGCAAAATATTGTAGTTTTTATGAAAAGTGGTAAAAGAGTGTTTGGTATAATTATTGTAAGTTTATTATTAATTGTTTCTATTAGTTTAGTTAGTGCTGGATTAAAAGATTGGTTTGGATTTGGGAATAAAGATAAAAATTTAGAAGGAGAATTACCTGAGACTGCTGTTGCAAAATTAAAAATTTCAGATACTTCTGTTCCTAATATAACTTTTGTAAGTAATGTTAGTGGGCCGCTTGATGTGACACCAAATTTAGTAAAACTTAAATCAAGGACAAATGGGAATACTTCAGTTAGTTTTTTCTTTATTGCACAACAAGGATTAGGCGGTTTTGATCCTGGGGATCTTAGCTTACCTGGAACTAATTCAAGAGTATTTTTTACTAGAGTTGGAGAATTATCTAGAGCAAACTTAACTTGTTCTCCTGTAGGGATAGTTGGTTGTGGGGGAGGGCAATATTGTGCTAGCACAGGTACTGCAATGAATTTTTCTTGTATAGTTCCTATGATGTATTTTGATGGAAATGGAACATGGAATATGAATGTTAGTGTAAAAGCTGCAACTACTGGTTATGGATATAATACTACAAAAACATTTAAAGTTGATGCAACTTTTGCAGCATTTGCACTTACTAATTATTTAAATTGGACAAATCCTCCATTAACTACAGCAACAACTAATGCATACTCTGATAATAATATAACTGTTGAAAATAATGGAAACGTTCCTTATTCAGGGGTTGTAGTAAATGCTACAGACTTAAATGGAACTACTACGCCCTCTATAAGTGTAAGTACTGATAGATTCAATGCTAATGCGTGTGTAGTTGGTCCAGGGGTAATTTTGTCAAAGGACGCTGACATAGCTGTTCCTGGATTTACTGCTTTAAGAGCAGTAAGTGGTGCAGGAATGAATTCAAGTTTACCTTTTTGTGTAACTTCATTATCAGGTTTGGGATTAACTTCACAAGATTATAATAGCTCAAGAGCATGGGTACTTACTTTAGCTCAATCATAAAATGAAAACTAATAAAAATATAATTGGATTTTGTATACTTGCATTAGTCTTAACTTTAAATTTAGTTATTGCATTTAGCCCTATTTCTGGTTATAGTCAACAAACTCCATTAACAATTTATCCTGGAGAAGAAAAAGAAGCTATTATTCATATATTTCCAACTCCTGAAGAAGGAACAATTAGTGTTGAGGCAACAATTATTGAAGGAATGAATATAGCTTCTATAACTGATAAAAGTAATATTTATGAGTCTTCTCCAAGTGGAGAAGGATTAGTGCATGTTAAAGTAAAAGTTCCTTCAAATGCTGTAATTGGTTCAGAATATCTTGTTGTATCTAGATTTGTTGACAAAAATCAAAAATCTGCAACTAGCGGCACTGTTGGTTTTGCTATTGAAGCAACTAATACTTTTAAAGTAGTTGTTGTAGAAAAACCAGCTGTAATTGAAGAAACACCTCAAGGAGAAGGAATAAGCTTAATCTGGTGGATAGTTGGGGTTATTATTGTGATTGCAATTATATTAATAATATATTTTGTTGTTAAAAAAAGGAGAGAATAAAATTCTTTATATTATTTTAAGGGATACTGTTAAGATATCGAGATATGCCTAATAAGTAATGCAAAAATGTCTTGCAAAACAGATTAAAATTCTAAATTAGTTCAGCAGGTTAAAACAACAAATCCGACGGACTTTTAAATAATTAATTCACAAAATTGAATAGATATTAATGTTAGAGATTTAATTAGAAAGACAAAATAATAATCTATCTCCCTTTAAGGTTACAGTATCATTTTAAGGTAAGTTTTATAATATGAAGTCAATTCTTTTAATTATGTTAAGTATTAAACTAAAGAAATTATGTGAATTAAAAGTTTTATTTTTAACAATTATCTTTGTATTCTCATTAATTTCTTGTTTAAATTTTGTTAGTGGGTTTGGAGTAAGTATTCCTTATAATATGCAAGACCCATTAAGACTTTATTCTGGGCAAAGTGTGGATGTTGTAGTTGGTTTGCAAAGTTCTATTAGTGAAGGGAATCTAACAGTTGTTCTTGGAATTTTACAAGGACAAGATATTGTTAAAATAACAGATAGTTCAAAAGAATATAATATTATAGCTAATCAACCTGTTGGTGCAGCAGTTCATTTAAAAGTAAGTATTCCAGATAATGATGATATTGGAGAAGAATACACTATAAAATTAGTTTTTAGGGATATTACTAAGAGAGGGGGTGGGATGGTTGGGGTTAGCACTTCAATAGGAGCTTCTTTTAATGTTTCAGTTGTTGAAAAACCAGAAATTATTAAAGAAGAAGTAAGGGGCAGAATGATAATACTGGTTCTTTTAATTCTTTTAATAACTGCAATTGTTGTGATAATTGCAATAATTTGGTTTTTAATAAAAAGAAACAGGAAACTAAACATGTTAGCAGAAAATAAATTCTCGAGTAAATAAATGTTTAAATATAATGTTTTTTTGATATTTTAATGGCAAATTTGTTAAATAAGATAGGTGTTGAGATAACTTTAGTTACATTAACTTTAGTAAGTCTTGGAGGTTCTGGATGCGCATACAATACGAAACCTGATATGGTTTATGAAAATGGGAAGTTTTATGACAGAAGGCCAGAAGTTATGAGTAGTATTGTGGGAGGAGATGTTGATTCTAAGAAGAAAACAACTCCAGGCAATGATAGCTGCCCCCCTGTTGGAGTTTCTTTGGTTTATAGGGTTAAATAGTAGTTAATATTATAAATCATTTGTTCTAGTTAATTTTATGGATAATAAAGAAATAAACAAAATGGATAAGGGATATTTTGATAGGACGGTTAAGCTGCAAAAAAGTTTTTTTGCAAGAGATGCTGAAATTGTAGCAAGAGAGTTGCTTGGAAAAGTTTTAGTTAGAAAAATTAATAATAAACTTTTAAAAGCAAGAATTGTTGAAACAGAGGCTTATTATGGTGAAGAAGATCCTGCTTCAAGAGCTTGTAAAAATGGAGATTTAAAAAATACAATGAAAATGAATGCAGGAACAATATTGGTTTATGGAGTTCATAATAATTGGTTAATTAATTTTGTTACAGGCAAAAAAGGAGAAGCTGCTGCTGTTTTAATAAGAGCTGTTGAACCTTTGAATTTTGATGGCAAAGGAAATGGCCCTGGACTTTTAACAAAAAGTTTGGCTATTGATAAAAGTTTTCATAAAAAGCATATTTTAGATAATCAAGGTTATTTGGATTTAAGAGATGAGAATAGTAATCATGAAATTGTAGAAAGTTTTAGAATAGGAGTTAAAAAAGATTTGCCAAAGAAATTGAGATTTTATGTTAAAGGAAATAAATTTGTGAGCAGGAAATGATATAAAAATGAAAGTTGCTGTTTTGTTTTCAGGTGGAAAAGATTCGTGCTTAGCTTTGCATAAAGCAAAGCAAGAGGGGCATGAAATTTGTTATCTACTGAGTGTTATTCCAGAAAATTTTGATAGTTTTATGTTTCATAAGCCTTATTTAAATTTATTAGAAAAGCAGGCTGAGATGCTGGGTATTGATTTAATTATTCTTAAGAGTGATGGTATTGAAAATAAAGAAGTTGATGATTTAAAAAAGCTGATTGAGGGTGTTAAAAGCAAAATAGATGGAATTGTTGTTGGAGGGATTGCAAGTTCATATCAAGGGGATAGAATTAAAAAAATTTGTGATAAACTTGGATTAAAATTCTATGCTCCTGTTTGGGATTATAATGGAGAAGATATCTGGAGGGAACTATTAAAAGATGAGTTTAAAGTTGTATTAACTAAAATAAGTTGTGAAGGCTTGCCTAGAGAATTTTTAGGCAAAATTATTGACGAGAAAATGTTTTTAAAAATAAAAAAATTAAGTGAAAAACATAAATTTAGAATTGATTTTGAAGGAGGAGAAGCTGAATCTGCTGTTCTTTTTATGCCTGAATTTAAAAATGAGATTAAAATTAAATTTGATATTAAGAGTGAGGGAGAATACAGGCATTTTTTAGAAAATTTAGTTATAAATAAATAATTAATAATTCTTAAAATTTATAAAGGATTAATAATACTTCAAATGATAAAGATTAATGAAAATATGGAAAGGGGTCAATTAAAACATTTAGGGATAATTATCGATGGTAATCGTAGATTTGCAAAAAGATTAATGTTAGAGCCATGGAGAGGGCATGAGTTAGGGGCTGAAAAAATAGAAAAACTTTTAGAATGGTGCAAGGAACTTGGGATTAAGGAATTGACTCTATATTGTTTTTCATTAGAGAATTTTAATAGGCCTAAAATCGAATTTGATTTTTTAATGAAGATTTTCAAAAAAGAATTTTTAAAATTAAAAACTGATAAAAGAGTTCATAATAACAAAATAAAAATAAGATTTATTGGAAAAAGAGAATTGTTTGATAATGAACTCCAAAATCTTATTAAAGATTTGGAAGAAATGACTAAAGATTATAATGATTATATTATTAATTTTGCTTTAGGTTATGGTGGAAGACAGGAAATTATTGAAGCTGTAAAAAAATTAGTAAAAAGCGGAAAAGAAATTAATGAAGAGAATTTACAGGAAAATTTGTGGTTAAGTGATGATATTGATTTAATTATAAGAACAGGAGGAGAGAAAAGAACAAGCAATTTTTTACCTTGGCAGTCTACTTACAGTGAATGGACTTTCCTTGATAAGATGTGGCCAGAATTTGAAAAACAAGATCTCATTGACTGCATTAATGAGTTTAAAGAAAGAGAAAGAAGATTTGGAAAGTGATTATTTTATAAAATATTGATAAATTTATCAGAATTATATGTTTGAGTAGCAAAAAATAATAGAAATCTATTTAAATACTGAGCTTCAAAAATTATTTATGTCTATGGCAATGAATCAAGAAATTAGAGATTACATCAGTTCAACTAGTTTAAAGGATAATGTAAAGGCGATTTATTCTTTAGGAAGGGCAAGACCTCTTTATGGTGCAAATAGTGTTATGTTAAGAACCTTGGGGGATAGATTTCAGGGAGCGAATTCTTATCAGAGAAGTTATTTTGATGAATTTAAAGGTAAAGAAGTTATGACCGAATTTGCTGAATTTTGTGAATCATTAAGAGATTATGATAATTCAAGAACTAAAGATAATCTAATAGAAATTATATTAGAAGCAGGAGACTTATTATTTCAGAGCATAGTATTAGACTCAAGACATAAAGAAAATAGGCACTATTCTGCTGCTAGAAACGAAATGGATAAAGCTCTTTTGTATGTTGAAGATGAATTGATAAGAAGAGGATTGTCTATGCAGACTGTTAAGAATATTGCTAAAGTGAAATATGGTGTTCGCTCTTGGATGGTTTTAAAAGGATTACCTTCTAAAAATAAGGATTTAGAAAAACAATTTTGTTTAGAAGAATTATCTAATCTACAATAGAGATTATAAGAAAAAAATAGGTGTTATATTTATAAATTAGGTTTTTCTGATATTAATAAACAGGGTTATTAATTTGATAAAAAATTATTGGCTATTGAGAGTAAGCTTTTCAACTTCTCTGCAAAGCTTAAAATTTTATAGATTATTAATAAAGATTAGATAAAATAAAAACTAGGTAGAATGAAAGAAAATGGAATTTTCATAAAATGAAAGAGATAGAGTTTTATACAATGAAAATTTTTTTAGGAAATTTTCAAGCATGTAATTCTGGAGGGAAAAATGATTGAACCAGAATTCCATAGAAAGAAACTTGATAATGGAATCACTGTTATATTTGAAAAAAGAAAAATCCCTGTTGTTACTGTAGCAAGCAGTGTGAAGTTCGGTTCCCAGCATGAGAGTGAGAAAATTAAAGGAATAAGTCATTTTATTGAGCATTTAGTTTTTAAAGGAACTAAAAATAGAAGTGTTAGTGAAATTCCTCAAGAGGTTGAAAGTAAAGGAGGGATTATCAATGCTTTTACTGCTGAAGAATTAACAAGTTATTGGAACAAACTTCCTGCAAAATACTTTGAATTAGGAGCAGATATTTGTAGAGATTTGATTTTAAATCCTTTGTTTGAAAAAAAAGCATTAGAAAGAGAAAGAAAAGTTATTTTAGAAGAGATTAAAATGTATCATGATAATCCAGGTTCTTATGTTTTAGAAAAGATAAAAGAGATGTTATATCAAAAACCTTTTAGCATATCTATTACAGGAGATTTGAAAACTGTTGCAGGATTATCTAGACAAAGAGTTATTGAATTATTTAATTCAATTTATTCTACTAATAATATGATCTTTTCAGTTGTAGGAAATGCTAGTTTAAGCAGTGTTTTAGATGAAGCAAGAAAATTTCCTAAAACAAATAAAGAGATAAAAAATATTCCAATTGTGCTTAAAAATGGAGAAATAATTGAAAAAAGAAAAGGAATTGATCAAGCACATTTGGTTCTTGGATTTCATATGCCAAAACTGGTTGATAAACAAAGATATGCTGCTGAGCTTTTTGATTCTGTTTTAGGAGGAGGAATGAGCAGCAGATTATTTCAAGAGATTAGAGAAAAAAGAGGATTATGTTATGCAATTAGAAGCCAGTTAGAACAATCAAAAGATTATTCTTATGAAATGATTTATGCAGGGACTGTTAAAGAAAAAGTAAAAAAAATAAAAGAAATTATTTTAAAAGAAATTAAGAATTTTAATAATTTGAATAAATCTGATTTTAATGAAGGTAAAGAAAGATTAATTGGATTAAGACAGGTTAATAAAGAAAAATCAGATATGACTATGATTGAACTTCTTCAAGAAGAAATTGGCGGGAATGCTGAAGAGTTTTATAACTATGAAGAAAAAATTAATTCTGTTAAATTACAAGATGTAAAAAATCTCTCTAAATTGAAGGGGTATAGCTTTGTTAGCCTTGTTCCAAATTAAAAGAAAAAATAAAGAACTTAAAAGGAGATAATTACCTTTTGTAGTTTCTTACTAATTTACCTATTCCAATTACTAGTACACCTATTGCAATTAACCAACCATTCCAGTCAGTTAAAACACTTAGGTCTACAAGAGTTTGTTCTCCAAGGATTAATAATAATCCTATTATTGTTACTACCCAAGCAGTTAGTTTTGCCATTTTTTAACCTCCTTTTATTAATTTAACAAACATAATAAAAAATAAATAAGTTTTATTTTTTAAATAATAAGACTAATTCCCAGATTCCTGCTAATCCTACTAAAATATATACTGCTTTTTCTAACCAAGCAATAGAACCAAAGATTGTTGTTACAAGATTAAAGTCTAGTAACCCTACTAATCCCCAGTTAATAGCACCAATGATTACTAAGATAGCAGTTATCCATCCTAAAGCATTTTTTGCCATTCTTCATCCTCCTTTCATTTTTATATGGATTTTAGACTTTAAAAATCCTTCGGGATTTTTAAGCCACAAAAATCGAAAATTTTTGATGTTTAAAAATCTTTATAAAATGTAAACCAAACTCATGAACTTAACATCAGTTACTAGCCTAGCTTTTTTCAAGCTATTTTGAAAAAGAATTAATTATAAAATAAAAAAAAGAACGCTCAAAAAATCAAAGATTTTTTGGCGCCATAAAAATTTACATTTTTATGTAAATAAAAAAATTTATTTTTTAGCAGATTCTATTATTGCTTTTATTGCTATAACTAAACCAGCTCCGCTAGCAAATATCAATATATTTGTTAACATATTTTCAAGATATGTATTAATTACTGGTATTGCTGAAATTGTTAAACCACCAATGCCCATTAACGCAATAATAGCTACTAATAATTTAACAGTGTCTTTGTCTTCAATATTTAAGAAACCTACAATTAAGCCTAAGATAACTAATATTAGTATCAAAGAAGGAATTTCATAAATTCCTTGTATTAATCCAGCAATTATTGCTAAAACTAGGCCAATAATAAAAGCCCATTTTCCAATAAGTTCTAGGCCATTTGATTTTTTTGCCATCATATTTATTCCTCCTTTCACACTCTTTTTATTAAATATCTCTTATTTATTTAAGATAAAGCTATTTAAATAGGTTTTTATTAGGAATTTTATGCAAATTATTAAAGTAAAAATGATTAATGGGCTTGGAAGAACAAAGGGATGTGAGAATGCTCCTGTTAAAATTTTAGAAGCTTTAAAATGGATTGGAAGTGATGAAGATGGAAAAATTATTGATTACAGCAAGTTAAATTTAGAGGAAATTCATGTTGATTTAAACAATATTAAAGAGGCTAATCATTTAATTTTTGAAAATAGCAAAGAAGCATTTGAAAAAAATTTTAAAACTTTTTTTATTGGAGGAGATCATTCTATAAGTTATTCTATTGGAAGAGCATTTAATAAAGTCCAGGAAAATCCTTTGCTGATTGTTTTTGATGCTCATGCTGATTGTTGTGAAGTAGGAACAGAACCAAATTATGAACAATGGTTGAGTAAGTTAATTGATGATGGAGTTTCTGGAAGCAGAGTAATTTTAATCTCTGCTAGAGATTTATGGGAAGAAGAAATTCAGTTTATTAAACAACAAAAGATTACTTTAATTTCAATGAGTGTTTTGCAAGAAGATTTGCAGGGAGTTTGTGATTTAATTATGGAAAGAGCAAGACAGGCTTCTGGTTTTTATGTTAGTATTGATATTGATTGTGTTGATCCTGCTTATGCTCCTGGAACAGGATATTTAGAGCCAGGGGGGTTATCTTCTAGAGATTTAATTTATTTTATTAGAAGACTTTCTTTACTTGAAAACTTTCGTGGTGCAGATATTGTTGAGATAAATCCTGATAAGGATATTAATGGGATGACTGTAAGATTAGGGGCTAAACTCTTGGCTGAGATGATTTAGATTAAACAATAATAAATAATAAAAATAATATAAAGAAATCAAAGCTAAGATTAAATTATTTAAGCTATTCAAATAGATTTTAAAAGAGTTTTACAAATTATTAATATATAAACATGGAAAATAAAGAAAAAAATCTAACCCGTTGTTTTATTGCAATTGATTTGCCAAGAGAAGCAATAAATTATATTAAAGAGATTCAAAAATTATTAAAAAAACAGAGTTTATTTAATGGAAAATTTACAGAACCTGAAAATCTGCATCTCACGCTTAAATTTCTCGGTGAAATTAATGAAAAGATGGTTGAAGAAATTAAAAAAATATTGCAAGAAATAAAATTTGAGGGGTTTGAAGCAGGATTAGGGGGGGTTGGGGTTTTTTCTAAAAATTTTATTAAAATTATTTGGATAAAATTAAATGGAAAAGGAATTTGGAGTTTACAGAAGGAAATTGATGATAGATTAAAAGATTTGTTTCCTGAAGAAGACAGGTTTATGTCACATATTACAATTGCAAGAGTAAAAACTGTTGGGGATAAAAAGGCATTATTAGATTATGTTCAAAAAATTAAAATAAAAAATATTAAATTTAAAATTGACAGATTTTTCCTTAAAAAATCTGAACTTAAGCCAGAAGGACCTGTTTATGAAGATTTGGGAACATATGAGTTGATGCAGAAAATTAGTGGGTAAGATTTATTAACAACAAAAATATTTATCTTTATGGAAAAAAGAGGGATATCAGATGTTATAGCAACTATTTTGATTATACTGGTTGTTTTAGTTGCAGTCGCTATTGTCTGGAATGTTGTTAAGTTTATTGTTTCTGAAAAGTCTGAGAATATAGCTGGAGGATTTTAGGGATTAATGTTAGCTGACTTGAATGTTAAAAGATGGGCAGATAATACTGATGGAAGTATTAATGTAACAGTTTCTGCTGGCTCTGGAAACAGTGTTTCTGGTATAAGATATCTTGTAGAAACATCTCAGACTACTTGTTCTTTTGTTCAGAATGACAGCATAAATCAATTAGAAACTAAAACTTTTAGAGTTAATGTTTTAGGCTGTTCTGGAACTATTTTAAAGGTTTCTGCACAAAGTGTTACTGGGGGCGGAGGAGGAGCAACTCTTGGAACACCGAGCTGCACAAATGATGCTGGATGTTCTTCAGCTGGAAATTTTTGTGATGGAAATTTGATTTACACTTGCAGTTTAGGAAGTGGTGGATGTTTAGACAGGGTTAATGGAGATGACTGCAGTTTACAAGGAAAAACCTGTTCAGCTGGGAGTTGTGTTAGCATACCAACAACAAATAGCATTTCTCAATATGGAATTACATGGATATTTGACAAGCAATATCAATATGGGCAATTTGCAAATGGAGATTATTGGGTTGTTGGGCCTGTAAATATAATTAGTATTACTCCTGGGAATCAGACAATACATCAAGTAGGACATGGCCCAGATGCAGATTATATAATTAATGGTAATATGATTAATCCTGACCCTGGTGGAATTTTATATCCAAACCAACCAAAACAAGGTTATGACCAGAGAAACCCGTCTTGGAATGTCAGTCTGTCTGTAGACAATGATGTTACACTTTGGCCTAACCAGTCTTTGGTATCTACAATTAGCTGGCAATTTGGCGAGGAAGGTTGTCCAGCAGCTAATGATTTTCCTCAGATGCCCCAACCATGTTTACATTATGCAGCAGTTCTAACTTGTCTTGGTCAAGCACCATCAGAAACTTTTTTCCGACCACCTTATGCAGGTAATGAAAAACCACTTATTCCGTTATCGAGTTTAAATATTTCAATATTACCTAATTTAATAACAGTAGCAGGACAACCTGATATAAATGATATTATTTCAAGTGTTAATCGTTCGTGGATTCAACATCAAACCGCAGAATATGGAGAATACATACGCCCAAGCGGTAATATGCCAATGGCAGGGAAATATGTAGCAAATGCTTTCAATAAGGCTTCATTGATGTTAATGATTAATATAAGTACTTCAGATAAAACAGAATTAGCTAAATATCTCTGTCAAATTGGCATAGATGACTATTATATTCTTAAAGGAGGCGGCGGTTGGGGTGCGAATGGTGGGCAGATGGGAGCAGGACACAAGTGGCCTATTCTTTTGACTGGATTGCTTCTTAATAATTCTGAATTGAAAAATGTAGGCACCACCTATGCTTGGCCTGGGTTATACTTTCAAGAAGATTGTCAGACTTTCTATATAACTCAAACAGATGTTAATAGATTTCCTCCTACAAATAGAACAAATTGTGCGATTACTTACGACACCTATAATGGGAATACTGTTGCAATTATCACAGATTCTAATGGAGGAAGTTGGTGGGATAATGATGCGGGCGGTCAGCAACCTATTGAATCAGGATATGGGTTTCCATCAGATTTTGTAGTTAGAGTTAATCGCAGCACTGGAGTTTATAATATAGTTCGTGCTAATGCAATTCATAATGGAGACAATTCAAAACTTAGAGTTAACCAAGCAGCTTGGCCATATTATGGGTTGTTAGATACAGGAACAGGTCTGAAAGTTGCAATCCAATTATTTCCAGCTTATCGTATAGGATTTCCAGACTGGGGGCAATGGCATGCTTTTAATCCTATTGAGGATTTTTACGCCAGGGGATATAGATTTGATGTAGGTCAAACTTATGCAGCAGCAGATTTATCTGCTTTAATTTTAAATGCAAAAGGATTATGGAATCATGATGCTTTTTTTGATTTTACTGATTTTTTTATGGCAGAATTGCCGCAAGGCGAATCGCATCGTGGAATGTCAGTATTTGCAGAGAACATGTGGGATACTTATAGAAATAAATATGGTTGCATCTGGACAGGAGATAAGCTGCCTAATGAAAATTCTAAATGGCATTGTAACTGTTCAGGATGTTTGCATAATTGTTTAACAAGTCCATATTGCGGTGATGGAATTTGCAATGAAGCTCCTTCAACTTGTCCTTGGGATTGCGAATAAACGCATATTTTTTATTTTGTTTGGATTAAATTTTTTATTAATAAATTCATTGAAAATTTTAAGAGACAGAGAAAAAATAAATACCCTAATAAGAAGTTAAGCTTATTTTATATACTTTGCTATGACTGATATTTTCAATCATAATTTTGTTTTTAAAGATTAATTGATTATTGTTATTTTAATGGGAAATAGTATATCAAGTATAGGAAAATCAAAATTAAGCAGAGAAGAAGCGAGAAGATTTCTTGAAGAAGAAGCCCTTAATTATAGAACTTTTTCTGGGTTTGAAGAGAGGGTTGGAGGATATAAGGGGAAAAATGGAAAGTATTTGGGTGTTGTTGTAGAGTATCTTCGTAAAAGGAATAGTAGTGGAAGGGATAGGATTTTTGGTCTTGGAGAATCAGAGATAGAGCAGATTTTAGATGCAACTATCCCTGTAGGAGTTTCTTAAAACTTTCTGTTTTTGATTTTAAAATTTCTTTAAGCTCTTTATCACTTGCATTGATTACTTTGTTGATTGTTTTAAATTCTTTTAAAAGTTTTTTTGCTGTTATTGGCCCTATGTTTGGAAAAGCCTCTAAAATGTATTGTTTTTGCTCTTGAATTGTTTTTGGGATTCTTGAATGCAATGAAATTTCTGTTTTTGGTTTTAATTGTTGTTTTGCAAAAACTATTAAATATTCTGAAGTGTCTTTATAATCTTTAGTAAAAATTATAGGAATTTGATAATTATTTATTATTGATAAAATAAATCCTCGAATTGCATTTTGATTAAAATCAGAATCATTTAAATCTCCTTCAAGAATAAAGAGCTGAGTTTTATATTGTTTCATTTGCTTTAATTGCTCAATAATTCTTTTGCTAATCATGCTTGAAATAAAATCAGAGACTGTTTTTCTTTCTATGATTGTATTTGCTATAAGATAATCTCCTATTTTTAATTGCTGAATAATAAGTTCTATATCTTTATTTGCTGTTAATTCTGCTAGAATTAATGAATCTTTTTCATGGATATCTGCAATTATTTT
>Ga0315289_10003702_pt1 | contig 23058 bp, 21 predicted proteins | sample YL17G11_40_MG_FD_203452 | JGI IMG/M metagenome (GOLD analysis project Ga0315289, IMG submission 203452) | Sediment microbial communities from Yellowstone Lake, YNP, Wyoming, USA - YL17G11_40 | ecosystem: Environmental > Aquatic > Freshwater > Lake > Sediment | place: USA: Wyoming | collected... | reverse complement strand
ATCTGTTCGTGCTGGACGAGCTGGGCTTCCAGCCCCTCGAGACACAGGATGCGTCATTCCTCTTTGAGACCATCAACAAGCGCTATCAGGCACAGAGGCCTATCATCGTCACGTCCAATAAGTCCTTCGGCCAGTGGGGAGAGATCTTCCCCGACAGCGCCCTGGCAGTGGCTCTGCTGGATAGGCTCCTGCACCATGCAACCACTATCAACATCCGTGGTGAGTCGTATCGCCTGCTCAATCGACGCAAGGCGGGCCTGACAGGAACCACTTAAGGGAAAAAGGAGAAACGCCATGCCACCATAAAAGAACCAAACCGCCAGAAGTGTCCAAGAATAAACCGGCAAATCTGTCTACAATCAAACCGGCGTTGACACTCTCTCGCAAAGTCCGCGACCTTGCACAGATCGTCGATGACCTCACTAAGTACGAGGTGACTTTCAAGAGCGTCACAGAGCCGTTTGACACTGGTACTGCAGCTGGGAAGATGATGCTCCAGATGCTTGGTGTTTTTGCAGAGTTTGAGCACGCCACCATTGTGGAACGGACTAAGGTTGGCATGGAGAAGAAGGCTAAAGGCGGTACGTGGGTCGGTGGCGTGGTTCCATATGGGTATGGCCTTGATCCAGAGAAGGGTCTTGTGATCTGCGAGGAAGAGGCCGCCATTGTTAGGAAGATGTTTGGACTTCCCCCGATTTGATGGACACCCTCTGAAGGTGCGATACTCTTGTCAGGAGGTGTTCTATGGAGAGGAGACGCAGGAAGTTTACTCGTGAGTTTAAGGTTGAGGCGGTACGGTTGGTGGTTGAGGGAGGGATGTCGGTTGCGCGAGTGGCGAGGGATCTGGACATTCGCTCGACGCTGTTGGGTCGCTGGAAGCGCAAGTTTGAGGAAGAGCTTGGGGGTGTGAAGTCTCGGGTTGTGAGGTCTGGTGAGCAGGAGGGGGAGCTTGAGCGTTTGCGGCGTGAGAATAAGCGTTTGCAGATGGAGCGGGATTTCTTAAAAAAAGCGGCGGCGTACTTCGCGAAGGAGTCGGAGTGAGGTACGCCTGCGTACGGGCTCATCGTGGTGAGTATCCTGTGCGGATGATGTGCCGACTCCTTGAGGTGTCGCGGAGCGGTTTTTATGCCTGGCTTGTTCGGTCAGAGAGTCTGAGGGTAAGGCAGGATGTGCGGTTGGTGGTGGAGATACGGGAGATACATTTGGTGACGCGTGGTAGTTATGGGAGTCCTCGTATACACGAGGAGCTGCGTGGGCGTGGGTATGGTTGTGGTCGTAATCGTGTGGCTCGGCTGATGCGGGTCCACGGGATTGCGGCGAAGCGTGGGCGGAGGTTCCGTCGCACGACGGACTCTGATCATGGTTATCGGGTGGTCCCGAATCTGCTGCGAGAAAGGCCGGCAGCGAGTTGTCCGGACAAGGTTTGGGTTGCAGACATAACGTATTTGTGGACACGAGAGGGCTGGTTGTATCTGGCGACGGTGATGGATCTGTACTCCCGGTTGATTGTGGGGTGGGCGACCGGAGTGCGCATTGAGAGGTGGTTGGTGTTGGAGGCGTTTCAGCAGGCGTTCTCGATGAGGCGTCCAGGGCCGGAGCTGATACATCATTCTGATCGTGGGAGCCAGTATGCCAGCCGTGAGTTCCAGGAGCTGCTCGTCAGGTACGGGGTGCGTGGGAGCATGAGTGGACGTGGCAAGTGTTATGATAATGCGGCGATGGAGAGCTTCTTCGGATCGCTCAAGGTGGAGTGGACCGAGGGTCGGAGCTACGCGACGCGAGAGGAGGCGCAACAGGATCTGTTCAAGTACATTGAGCTGTTCTACAATCGACGACGTCGTCACTCATCGTTGGGTTATGTGAGCCCGGCTGAGTTTGAAAGGAACCAGGCTGTGGCCTAAGCCAAGTGTCCACAAAAACGGGGCAAGGTCAACAGTGGCACAACGCCGACGAGAGGTTGCTCACAGGTGTCATCAAGTGTGCCCGTTGCCATTCCCACATGTTCGGAGGCGGAGGCCGCAAGAAGGGCAAGTACATCCCGTACTATGTCTGCTCTAAGCGCTTCAATGATCATGAGTGCGAGCAAGATTACGTGCGAGCAGATCTTTTGGAAGCCACCGTCGTCCAAGACATAAAGACCATGTTCAGGGATAAGCCTTTCATGGAACGAATCTGGGGGGAAGTCAACCGCAGGCTTGGTGAGGAAAGGCCCGACGTGGAGCAAGATACGGCGAAAGTGGAGGCGCAGATTGCCAAGACGAGGGCGAGTCTAGATCGCTACTTTGTTGCCTTTGAGGCTCGAACAATGAGTCCAGAGCTCTGCGGCAAGAGAGTAGAGGAACTCAACGCACGCCTGCACGAACTGGAGGCTGAGAGACGCCATCTTGAAGCGCGTCGCCAGCGGCTAGAGCTGCCGGCGTTGGATCATTCCACGCTATCAGGCCTTGTGGATAATTTCGAGAATGTGATGGCTCAAGGTACTAACCCACAGAGGAAGCATCTTGTGCAGCGTTTGGTAAGCAAAGTCCTGGTGCATGACAAAGAGAAGGTGGAAGTCTGGTACAAGCTACCTGACTCTCATGGGTTCGAAAACAGGAACAATTGCCTCCCCTCGCTGGACGACGTTAGAACTTTTTGTGTGGCGGTAGCCTAGGGGCTACTCCAATACGACTCCGCCCATAATTCACGTCCTGCTTTGATGTTATCCCTTAATGAGCACGTGAAGCTTGAGATAGATCGTCTGTTAGATTGGGAAGCCCAGAGTCCGACTACTGAGTACATGTCCTCTAGAGAAGGACGAACAGAAGACTGGAATCAAATCCACGGCCTCTCGAAGCCAAGATGGCTCCAGTTAATGGAACGCCACTAGATGTTTTCGCTTGCGTTAGCGGTCTTTTCGTGATATATTTTGTCGTTGCATGAGCTGAAAGTACTTCTCCGAGTGCTCCCTGTCAGACAAGAGTGGACACGTAAGGGCTTAAGGCTAAGAGACGGTTTTGGTAGAATCGGTATGGGTGGAAGGAGGTTCACTTGAGTACCGTACAGAGCCGTAGCCCTGACACTGTTGTGAAGGAGATAAGAAGTAGGACGAGGCGGAAGTTCTCGGTGGAGGAGAAGATCAGGATAGTGTTGGAGGGTCTTCGCGGTGAGACTGCGATAGCTGAGCTTTGTCGTCGAGAGGGTATAGTTACGAACTTGTACTATCGTTGGAGCAATAATTTTCCTGAGGCTGGCAAGAGGATTGCTTTGTGACAGTTGGATTTGAGTCTGTTTGCCACTCTAAAGATCAAATCAACTTTTTGCTTGACATCACAAAGCCAGAGGGGTAAGAAATGGACGTCTCTGGTCGACAGGATGACATAGCGTCTGCTCTGACGTGGCCGCATTAAATATGACCGTCACAGGGAGGGCTATGATGAACTGGCACTATGTGGCTGCAGCTTTTTTCCCGCCTATCGCAAACTGGGTTATTGCAGGCTTGACTTTCTCCGAATATCATGTACTGAGACATAGGAACCTGTGCAATAACCAGAGTCCTTTCAGATGGCGCGTCGAGACCTTTATCCCCACAGTACCGTTGTTCATCATCGCGTTCTTCGTTCTTGTCGGGGCTGGGACTGCCGTGATACTTGGGATTGGTGACGCGGATACGCAAGTCGAGGCAGCATTCTATTTCGTCATGTTGATCGTAGTTATGACCGTAGTAGCGTCGTTGGTCATTGTATTGCTTCTACGCTTAGGGAAACCTGACTCGGTTACGTTTGGTGGTTTAACCTGGTGGAGCAAGGTCAAACAGTTTTGCTCTGCTTTGGTGAGCACTCGAACGCTGCAATTTCTAGTGCTTACAGGCATTGTGAACATTTTGTGTGGCGCCGTAGTTGCAGGTACCATCTATTTCATGTTATACTACTCGCGCTACATCTGAACCGGAGGCGTTATGAGTGGAATCCCTTTGGTCATTTTGATGTATGTTGCGGTCCTCGGCACCGTCTACTTCAGTCTTCTGTTTTTGGGCAGGTGGGTTGCCAACCGGAAGGTCTCAACTCTCACTGATACGGTATTCCTGCAGGCCGCCAATTTCAATCTGGATTATCTCTCTCTGCGCCAAATGCACTCCCTTGACCCGCTGATGCTAGATTGGCATTTCGCCTACAACGCGAGAAATAGTCTGCTGGGTCATCAAGACGCATGTTTAGATAGGGCAATGCTGAAGATTCCTCAAAGGTTCTTAGGACGTATGTTCTTGTCACTAGAAACTGGAGAGTTCCTGCCGCCAGTTGCTGCCGCCGCTGCTGTGTCGTCCCTCCTTAATGACGGATTGGGGAGGGAATTCGCAAGGTACAGATTGCCATCTGATTCTTGGCTTCCGATTGATATACGGGCTGCTGACCAGACTGTATGGAAACGAGTGTGCGTTGTATACTTCACACGATCCGCGCAGCGAGCAACTGGTAAGCTACCCCCGGAAAGGGCATTGAACCTAAGCGAACTCTATTCGCTAGGTAGACTATTCAGTGCGGTTGGCATGAATGCATGGGAATTGCTGGGCTGTGAGGCAGATAGTGACGTATTTCTTAGCTATGTGAATAGATGCCGCAGGTTCCGCGACGGGAAATTCATAGGGTATGCCATAAACTCCACAGAAAAATATCCCTGTATCTGCGGGACCTTGTTTGGTGTCGAAGTCGCCCAGTACTTCCAGACTCGCTCGAAGGCACGCGAGCATCGCGAAGGAAGTGATGCGACCATACATGGCAATTTCCGGCCGTTTGATCCTGCTGCTTTTGACGGGGACCTTCAATACTTGCTTGATATTACTTATAACGATAAATTGGGGGGTTTTAGCGCATATCGTCGTGGGATTCCCACTCTTGTGCACACGGAACTGGCCCTCAAGCTATCTGCAGATATCAACTATGACATGCCAGCAGATCGGAAAACGAGAATCGTAGAGTTCATAGTGAGATGCAGGGCAAATGGTGGATTCTCTCTCTACCCCTCGCGTAAGGCAGATGCCCATGCAACCAAGTGTGCCCTAAGGGCATTCGAGTTTGTTAGGCCTGATCCATGTGAAGGGCCTGCAGATCTTCTGAGACTAGCGGGCATGGAAGAGACGCGGTGCATCCAGTACCTAGAGAATGTTCTGAGTAGCCAGGGCCATACTGACTAGAGCTCTCTCCTTCCTCTCTATCATTCTAAGAATCTTCGCTTAAGCCCAAGAGCCAGCTCGACCTCGCTCGATTGCCAACACATACATTGAGTCAGCCTGAGCGCACTTGTGTAGTACAAGCACATCGGGTCGCCAGAGCGTGTGGGCAACAAAGGCGGAACGGTGGGGAACAGGCCGAGAGCTGTGCTAGGAGAGAGGAAATAGCCCTAAGCTGAGTGGAAACCGTCTACGATAGGAGACCTTGTTCTTTCTTGTTCTGTGACGGCCCAACGAACGGCTTGATAATTGACAGGCAAGCGATCCACAGCTATGCTCACTTTGACTGATCTAGCATAGCGTGCCATCGCTCGGGGACCGCACGCGCAGATTAGGAAGATTCCGTTTACCCTTGACGCTGAAGGAATCCGATGGCCAGAAAAAGTCCCTCTGTTCTGGAGCTGACAACTAAAGCAGGAATCGATACAGATGAGGCGATTCTGATCCTTCTAGATGCGGGCCTAGAAATCTCCTCCGCTCGAGAGAGGGTCCCGCCCGGAGATGTCAAAAAAGTCTGCAAGCTGTTAGGCCTCTTTCCAAAGCCCTCGCCACGAGAATCCTCAGAAGTGGCGCATCTGGCTCTTCGTGCCGGGAGACGGGAGGCCGAGGTTAGAGATGCCTTGGTACGCGCTCGAATCTTGGAAAAGCGCTGCCTGAAGCGGGTGCCGGCATGGCGTCTCAGAAAGGCCGAGGAGTTATTGGGCCTGAGGGAACCACCGCGCCGCACCGAGAGAGCCCTCCTCGGACCGGAACATGCTGCCTCGGTTGCAGTCGAGCCCGAGACCAAGAAGCACAAGGTTAAGCCAACCTGGCCCACGATCGGACCCATCCAGGATCTGAACTTTCTGACCTCCGGCGACGTCCTGGATATGCACTTGGTTCTCGTTGAGGACTTCGCCAGGTCAAAGGACCCGATAGTCCCCCCCGGCCTGCGTGATCGGGCCCTGCTTGAGTCCGCCGTGCACCGGCCAAGGACGGCACTGGGTTTGAGCGATAAATATCCGACCGTGGCGATGGCGGCCGCTGCATTGCTTCATTCAATCATCCACGATCATCCCTTTCACAATGGCAACAAGCGTACGGGCTTGGTGTCAGTCTTAGTTTTTCTGGATAAGAACGGGTGGGTCTTCACCTCGGATCAAGACGAAACCTACGACTTCCTGCTTCAGCTTGCTGCTCACAAGCTCTCGGATCGCAACCTGAAGCCGGTTGTCGGGGCTGACCCCGAGGTCGTTCATGCGGCCAGCTGGCTGCAGACTCGCATTCGCAAAGTGAGTCTTCACGAGCTCCCACTTCAGTTTCGTCGTCTGCGTGTAATCCTTGAGAGTTTCGGGTGCGTGCTTCACTGCCCGAAAGGAGGGGGGAATCGTATCAATATCCGCAAGGGGAGGTTGCAGACCCAGGTAGCTTACCAAGATGATGGAACGGACGTTGAGAGGAACACGATCCACAAGATTCGAAAGGATCTGGATCTTGACGAGGCGCATGGGTACGACTCGGACATTTTCTACAATCGTGGGCCGAGAATTCCCGAGTTCATTAACAAGTACAGAAAACTACTAGACAGGCTTGCGAAGGTCTGACGGCTTTCCCCTCTGACTGCCGCTAGAGCCTGCGTCATGGGGCAGAGTGAAGAGCTTGTTCAGGTAGTTGTTTGCCTGAGATACGCGGTACAACCGAGGGGCTGGCTAGTCGCTGGCCCCTCTTGCTTTATTGGGTGCGCGCCAGAGTAGCTGGAGCGAGCGTGGATGCACCAGGCCTCATCGCACAAGCGCACGTCTAGCCTCGTCGCCGCGGCTGGCCCCCTGCCTGGACGATGTTCGAGCTTCTTGTGTAGGCATCTGGCCTGGTTCGAGTGCGGAGTGGCTCCCCGAACTGGTCAAAAGGTAGAACTTTCAGAGCGGTCTTCCGGCTCGCTTCTTCCGCGGAGTCACCTACAAAGCCCAAACCTCGCCCTCCCAAGGCCCGCCGTAATCCTATCTCCCTGGCTCGCGAGTGGCAGGGTGTACTAGAGAGCGGGGAAATCTCCTCTCGGGCAGAGCTTGCCCGTAAGCTGGGGGTATCTCGAGCGCGCGTGACCCAAGTGCTGCGGCTTCTTAGACTGACGCCGACGGTTCTAGATTCAATTGAAGCCCTGGGCGACCCGATTGTCTCCCCAGTAGTGACTGCGCGGAGGCTTCGGTCAATCGTCAACCTTCTGCCACGCGAGCAAGAGCGGAGGGTTCAAGGTATGCTGGGGGTAGGGAAGACGCGAAGGCGATGAGGCGTGCTGGAATCGGAGCCAAGCGGTATCGTCGATTCCTGACGGCCTCGGAAACGTGACGCGCAATGCGGAGCATTGACAACGCACTGCCCTTGTGCTATCATTATTGGGCCCAAAGTCAGGAGAGGGATCGGCTATGAGGCGAAGCACTACAGCCCGTTTGAAGGCAAGTGACCCATGTCGCAGTACGGCGGCGTGGGTTGTTTTGTGCGGCCAAGGCTAAGCCAAACGCTGCCTGAATAGAGTATTCCGCTTTCTTGAGGATTCTGCACCAAGGGGAGGCCAGCCATGAACCCGATCAGTCCTGCATCCAATGCAACTGCATACGTCTTGTTAGGATTGACTTTGCTCAGCGTGTATGTGTTTGCGGCCGAGGACGCTGCAGATGCCGGAGAGTTGGAGAGCGCAACGTGGTGGAGCGAACCGTGGCAGACCATCCGCCAGCAGCAGTATGAGGTGACTTGCTGCAATGAGTCACTTGATGGTGCACCACTTTACGGAGCAAACTGGGCTCAGGACCTGCGGGCCTTCTTAAGAGACAGCAGCGCGGAGGCAACACACTGCGCAGATGTCACCGACCGGAATTTGCGTTTTCAACTGAGGGGGTTTGGACGTGAGAATTTCCTTCTCCCTGTGGGGTGTGTTGAGTCGAGTGGAGAGGGGCGTCGTGTGGAGTATGCGCCCCCGAGGATCACCAAGGCCCACGACAACGAGGATGACTCGCATGATGGCCAATTGAAATTGCTGGACAAAGATGCGGGACACCATATTGAACGCAGCACAGAGTTTTTGTCTGCAAGTTGGCGGGATGCGGGTGTCACACATGCTGGTCCTGTCGCTGATTCTTTGGCGTTGCCACTGGCCAATGCCGAGCCGCAACTGGTAGTTGACATCCCTGCGTGCGTATTCTTGGTTGACTGCTATTCCGAGGGCGAAGGTCATGCTGCAGCGAGTTTTTGGATTCTTGAAACTGGCATTCTGGATTTTGGCAACGGGTCCAACACCTATTTTGTGGAATCGGGCGGAGCCATTCTACAGACAGGAGGTAGCTGTGTCAGTTACCTAAAGTCGGGTGGGTCCTTCAATTGTGGAGGGAGTGGTAGCCACGTCATTTACTATGAGCCCGGAGCAATCATCGAGTATGCCGGGGGGAGTGCAGAGCTAATCCCCTGCTCTAGCATTGATTTCATCCCTCCATCATACCAAAACCAAGCCCCCGTACCTGCCTTGACATACTCTCCTGAGAATCCTTACGTGGGAGAGGTCGTATGGTTTAACGCTTCTTCTTCATACGATCCCGACGACTGCACCATGTACTACTATGAGTGGAACTTTGGTGATGGGAACAACGCGCACCGAAGCGTACCGTGGGTGTCGCATACCTTCACCGAGGCAGGAACATATACTATTACTCTTACCGTTGCCGATAATCTGAAGCTTACGGCTACTAAAGACACCACCTTGACTGTGGGGGGCACAATAATGGAGATTGTCGAAGCTCGAATGGTAACGCCAGATGAGTTAGGAATAGGGATCAACGTCACGTATCCGGCAAGTTGTGAAGAACAAACACCTCGGAAGGTAGTGTTCAATGCGTTAATAAATGGCACGCATGTCGAAAGTCCTATTGACATATCACAATACACGACACCGGGCGAATCGTGGGGCTGTCAGCCGGGTGTAGAGAATGAGATGTTTGACGTAAATGGCAATCTCAAGCCCACGACTCCCCTTCGGATAAACCTTGCATCAAAAGGGGTGAGTAGGTTTGCGAAAAACGAGAGCTTCGACTTATCGGCTCGAGCCTCCTGCGGAGAACAGTCGTCTCCTCTCAGCGAAAAACTCGTCGACATTCCGCTGCCTGTTGTGATTCTCCATGGCTATATACATCCTTGGGGATACCCCTTGCCCTGGTGGTTGGGAGGGAACCTCATATCTTACGAAGTCGCTTACAAGAGCTTGACAAACTTCTTGGTAAAGAATGGCTACGACAACGAGAACCAGTGGGAACTCTATGGTATCGATAAGTACAGAACTCTATGGGATCCGCGCGATTTCAGTTACAGCAATCCCTGGTTGTCAACACCAGCAGTTATCAAGGCAGATTTGGATCAATTGATGGAGGAGATTTCCGCCCACAGCTATGCGTGCAAGGCCAATCTCATAGGTCATAGTTTCGGTGGGCTAGTTGCTCGTTATTATGCATCGTTTGGCGATGTGAGCAAAGTCGTAACTGTTGGAACGCCCCATCAGGGAGCGACTTTCTTCTACGAAGCTTTGTTCAATGAGTTCAGCAACAAGAAAAAGGTTGAAGATAGACTTACGATCAACGAGGGACCGTACGCAGGCCAAAAGTGCATCATTCAATGGACAGCCCCCACTTATCCGTGCCTCTTTGATGAAAGGGGAAGTGGAATTTTGCCCCCGTTCCCGAACACCTTTGCGGCGCAATCATCGGCCAATACAGAGTATTTTAGCATCTTTGCTCAAGACTCTCCGACGAATGAGAAGCTAGTACTGCAACGGAAGGGTGGTTGGTACAAGATTATCGATGAGAAAAAGGGAATGGGGGATGGCTATATCCTGGGAAAAAGTGCTCGAGCATTTGGCCAGCCTTTGCCAACACGTGGTAGCATGCACGCCTTTCTTTGTAGCAACAAGCAGAGTCAGGACTGGATTTTGGCTGCGCTGCGTGACGTATCATTCGGTCGTGCCTCTTGTGATGGCCGCGAGGCTATTTGGTACAGGGATACGATAGCGACATCAGAGACCAAGTTGCATGGTGTGTCCATCGATCCTGGAATGTCCAGAGCAGTATTCGACTTGACTTGGCAAGGAAGCGATCTAGATCTAGTAGTTTGTGACCCAAGCGGCGACGAGATAACCAGTGAAACTGCCTCGGCCTATCCTGGGGCCGATTTTGTCGAAGGTGACAGCTATGAGGAATGCATCATTGCTAACCCGTCCGCCGGGGACTGGGTCATGAAGATCAGAGCCATAGACGTTGGCGAAGCAGGCGAAGGCTATATGGCCATGTTTCATCTCTTGCCTAGCGAACCATCTCGAGTGAGTGCCGTCATAGACGTCGATCCAGACACATTGAACCTGGCAAGTTTGGGCAATGACGTTACTTGCTACATTGAGTTACCCAGCGGGTATGATCCAGGAGATATTGTCATCGGTACAGTTAAGATGCAGGACTCAGTTGTGGCAAAAGGGAATCCATCTGCCGTTGGCGACTATGATTGCGACGGAGTACCTGATCTGATGGTCAAGTTCGATAGACAGGAGTTAATTGCATCGGTAGAACCTGGCGAGCAGATCCTGGGGGTCACAGGTCAATTCACTCAAGAAGGGGAACCGATGTCGTTTGAGGGCTCCGATACAGTTACAGTAGTCACTAGTGACGGCGCACAGCCGAACTCGGGAAAGTCGAGGATTCCTTTCGCCTTTGTCCTTTCGCAGACCCAACCGAATCCCTCTCGTGGTGGAACGAGTGTCTCCTACACTTTGGCGATGCCTGCTCGTGTCACTCTGGCGGTTTACGATATCGGCGGAAGGAGGATCAGGACTCTTGTTAACGGCTGGAGACACTCTGGGTTGTACACCGAGACTTGGGATGGCAGGGCTGATGATGGCGGCGCGCTGCCCTCCGGCGTCTACTTCTATCGCCTCGAGGCAGGCGACTTCGTGGCCACGCGGAAGATGGTGCTGCTCCACTAAAGGCGCGCTTCGCAGCTGTGAACGCAGTGCACAGTGGTGGGAACGCGGTTAGCGCTCGTGACGCTGGCAGACGAGCCGAAGACTCGCGCTCGCTATGTTTATCTGATTACATAGACGGAACGTTCCAGCAAATGAGGCAATCAAGACGAGGCGTTTTCGGAATGAAACTGTGATATACCGGAAGGGTCGGTCGGTGTAGTATGTTGCCTAGTTCCGTATACTATGAGTTCGGCAGAACAAGATGAACCAAGTACGAAACAAACCAAGAGTTTTCTTGTCGCACTGCAAGCGCGATATTGCCTTCGTGCAGCGTTTGTACGACGATCTGCGACACTGTCAGATCGACCCATGGCTTGACTCCGAGGAAATCCGACATGGCCAGCCTTGGCTCGATGCCATTTTCGAGAGCGGTATACCGACATGCGATTGCGTGCTTGTGTATCTAACTCCCAATTCCCTTGAGTCAGCTCTTGTGAAGAAGGAGATCGACACATCGCTCATTGCCAAGCTAAGCGACAGCCACATCTTGTTCTTGCCGTACGTGTCGGACTCCACCCTTCGATCTAAGCTAAGACCGGATATCCAGGCGCTTCAAACTCCAGAATGGAATGATGCGAATTATCAGATCCTGCTTCCTCGAGTAGTCGCGGAGATCTGGCGAGGTTTCCAGGAGCGTACAGTACTTGCCGCGATAAGTGCGGAGAAGGTACGACGACTTGAAGCTGAGCTCGAAGTGACCCGCCTTAGGAGCCAACGGGGTGGAGTCTTCGCCGAGGGCGAAGACAGAGATTTTTGTTACATCTGGGATACGCTTGATCGATGGGAACCTTTCGTTTTTGCTCAGTTTCAGAACGAGGGGGGCCACAAGAAGACCCTCCTCGAGTTGCGACTGCTGGCCCACATTCGAAGCATAGTGCCTTTCCTGGCAGAGCCGGGCCAGTTCGAGTACTATCGATGGTCAGTATCTCGCGTTCTCGGCGAGCAAGTCCAGCCTGCGCTCCCCATCAAGGCGAGTGCGGACGACAAGATCAGTATCGAGCTCATCCGGTATCCAGACTTGAGTGAGGAATTACTCATGTTCGGGCTTATCGAACGGCAGGAACGGCCTCAATCTCGGCTTCCAGAGATTTTTCGCGGCGTCGGCCCGACGGCGCTTTACACACATGTGTACGCGCAGAAGATAGAGCGATTCAAGTATTGGCTGGCTTTCAACGGAATAATGCCGAAGGAGATCGAATGGTCTGCCGAACAACCTGCTCCAGGCGACGCGGGCAAACCGCGCGCCTGAGCCAGTCCGTTGGGGTTCGAGTGGGTAAGAGAATGGAGTAACTTCACAATGGCAGTCCCAGACTATCAGAGCATAATGCTACCCCTGTTGCAGCTCGCCGGTGACGGCAAGGATCATACCCTGCGTGAGGCCATAGACGGATTGGCCAAACAATTCGGGCTGACAGAGGAGGAGCGACGCGAGCTACTTCCGAGTGGTCAGCAAGCTGTCTTCGACAACCGGGTTGGATGGGCCAGAACCTACATGAAGAAGGCTGGTTTGCTTGAGTCGCCGCGCCGGGGCTACCTCAAAATCACGACGCGCGGTCAGGAGGTCTTGTCCTCCAACCCGCTGAAGATAGACGTCGGGTTTCTAAGGCAGTTCCCTGAGTTTGTGGAATTCCAGACAGTGAAGAAAGACAGGTTCGAAGGTTTTGAGTTAGAACCCGGAGAGACTCCAGAAGAGGTTTTGGAGAACGCTTTTCAAGGCATACGGCATGGCCTCGCGAGCGATCTACTTCAGCAAATTAAGTCCAGTCCCCCTCGCCTTTTCGAGAAGATAGTCGTAGAGCTTCTTGTCGGTATGGGGTATGGCGGAAGTTTGAAGGACGCAGGCAAAGCGATCGGCAAGTCAGGTGATGAGGGTATTGACGGAATCATCAAGGAGGACCGCCTGGGTCTTGACATCATCTACATCCAGGCAAAACGATGGGCCAATACAATCAGTCGTCCCGAAATTCAGAAATTTGCTGGGGCTCTTCAAGGTCAGCGAGCGAGAAAGGGTATCTTCATCACGACCTCTGATTTCTCCAAAGAGGCCCGCGAGTACGCCGCTCGTATTGAGACCAAAATTGTTCTCATAGATGGAGGAGAGCTGGCTCAACATATGATCGACCACAACATCGGTGTTACAACAGTTGCCAGCTACGAAGTGAAACGTGTAGACTCCGACTACTTTGCTGAGGAATAACGGCCCCTCATCTGTCAGTCGCCTTCGGCATCTGCAGGTGAGACACATTGCGTCAAGGGGATGGCATTGGGGTCCGGTGGAAGTATGACCCAGATGAAACATAGAGAAAGCCAGGTGCCGACCTACCTCCTGTGGGTAGCTCAGAAGCCCTCCAAGGGCAACAAGGGCAAAGCTGCCTATGTGTCTGCAGTGAAGAAGGCCGCGGCTCAAGAGATTCCCGCGCCAATCCGGACTTCTGATATAGGCGTGGAGGTTGTCTATTCTACCCAGCTGAGTAAGGGCATTCGGCTCGATATCGATAATGTACTTAAGCCTACGCTTGACGCTCTTAAAGGGGTTGCCTACGTGGATGACAGTCAGACTCGCTGGGTCTCGGCTACCCTGATTGATAGGAATCAACCCGGGCTTCTGTCCGGCCGTGTCGAACTCGTCGGGCGGCTACTTGATCGCACGAAACCCGACGTTGTCCTTGTTGTCATATACTCTGATGAACGGCTTCGCGAGCTCGGCGGAAAGAAGCTCGTCGCTCAGAAACGCATGAACTCGTATCTCAAGGGCGAGAAAGCCGACAAGAAGTGAACCTGAAGGCCACGCTGCCCTTGAAGGGCTGGTAGACATGGAAAATGTACTCTACTACGGTGATAATCTGGACATTCTGAAGCGATACGTCAAAGACGAGTCGGTTGACCTTGTCTATTTGGACCCGCCTTTCAAGAGCAGCCAGAACTACAACGTCCTGTTTCAGGAGAAGAACGGGAGCGGGGCCGCTTCACAGATTCGGGCGTTTGAGGATACGTGGACGTGGAGCCAAGAGGACGAAGCTATCTTTGCGGAACTTGTCACCGCTGGCGGGCGGGTCGCGGACGTTATGCAGGCCTTCCGCGCTTTCCTTGGGCCTTGCGACATGCTTGCCTATCTGGTCATGATGGCTCCGCGTCTTCAGGAATTGCGCCGCGCGATGAAGTCCACAGGGAGTATCTATCTGCATTGTGACCCGGCGGCGAGTCATTATCTGAAAATGCTCATGGACGCCGTGTTCGGGCCGCAGAACTTCAAGAATGAAATCATCTGGCAACGGACGAATGCGCACAACGACGCGGGGCAGTTTGGACGTATTCATGACGTAATTCTGTTCTATGTGCGATCGCAGGTGTACACATGGAACGTGCTCGCAACAGAGTATTCCCCTGAACAGTTGAGGCGGTACAGGAAGGATGAGAACGGGCGGCTCTATACTTCACAAGATTTGACGGCGAGTCGGCCTGACAGTGATTCAGGAAAGTTCAACTGGCGCGGCACTATGCCGCCGCCAAGTCGTGGTTGGGGGTACACGCAAGAACAGCTTGAAAAGTGGTGGGCAGAGGGTCGGATACTGACTAAGAAGGATGGAACGGCACGGATGGACGGGCTGAAGAGGTATCTCGACGAAATGCCGGGCAAGCCGTTGCAGTCGGTCTGGTATGACATTCCACGGATAGGCAATACGTCTGCCGAACGTCTCGGATACCCGACCCAAAAGCCAGAAGCATTGCTGGAACGTATCATCAGGGCGAGTAGCAACGAGAGTGATGTTATCATGGATCCGTTCTGCGGGTGTGGCACCACTATCGCCGTCGCCCAGCGTCTGAACCGACGGTGGATAGGAATAGACATCACGCACCTTGCTATCACACTAATCAAGCAGCGTCTCAAGGATGCGTTCGGGATTGAGACGCCCAACATGTCCGAGTCGGTTGGAAGCCGTGTTGCTGAGGCACACGCCGAGTATGCGGGTACGAAGCGACCTTACCAAGTTATTGGCGAGCCGGTAAGTGTGCCGGACGCTGCGGCGTTGGCCGCATCGGACCCGTATCAATTTCAGTGGTGGGCGCTTGGCCTTGTTGGTGCCCGTCCGGTTGAGCAGAAGCGGGGGGCTGATAAGGGCATTGACGGCAAGATCGTTTTCCTGGGCGACAGCGCTGGGAAGTTTGAAACGGTCATCATGTCCGTGAAGGCTGGGCACGTCACTGCCAATCACGTCCGCGACTTGCGGGGCGTGGTGGACCGGGAAAAGGCAGCGATAGGCGTTCTGATTTCCATGGAAGACCCTACTGGACCGATGCAGACTGAAGCCGTCACAGCAGGATTCTTTGAGTCGAAGACGTGGGGTCGGAAATATCCCAAGATTCAACTTCTCACGGTGGCTGATCTCCTCTCAGGAAAGAAGATAGAGATGCCTCCAATCAAGCAAGTGGGCGCGACATTCAAGAAAGCACCGAAGGCGAAAGGCAAGACGGCGGAGAATCAAGAGCTGCGATTTGACACAGGGCTTCCCGACAAGTGAAAGGATTTTGAGCGTAATCCTCATCGATTCGCCAGTCGGCAGATACAAGATGCGAGACCTTCCTGAGCGGCTATGAACGCAGTGCACAGTGGCGGGAACACAGTTAGCACCGTCTCACCATCTTGAAGAACAATTCAAAGGGTTATCGCGGGCTGGTGGAGCGACGAGGCCGTTGCGACCTGTTGCGCTCAAGCATAGCAATATCTTCTTTCAATACCTCCCTCACGCTTTTCCTTTCATCCTGCTCTACGTATGCTAGGGCGTCCGGGCACAATTCCGTACATACCGACCACTTGGGGCAGGGCTCGCAAAATCCGGACATGTCCCTCCTTTTCGGCGCGGTTTTTGGTCTACGACGATATTCTCTCTCATAGATCAGCCGGTAGGCAGCCGCAAATTGCTTTTTAACCCTGTCCACTGCTCTCTGCCGCCTGGTCTCATTCCCATACTCTCTCGGATAGACCTGCCTCGCGATTTCTTCAAACGTCAGTCGCTTGACACGAAGATCCCACACCTCGAGGTATCTCTCGAAGTTCCGAGCATGGCTACGCGGAATACGAACGTCTATTCCCTCGGCCTTCTTTGCCTTGCGAGCGACCTTCACGATGTCGGACACATCACGCCATATTTCCGAACTTGGTCTGGATGTATCAATCTCCACCGCAAGCCATGGACTCAACTCCCGCTCAATCAGAAATAGTCTTGCTTCCTTGAGTCGCCACTCGCGTCCTCTCGGTCTCTTTATCCCATATCTGAAGGGGAAGGAAGAGTAGCCCCTGAAGAACGAGGTGCGAAGCCGCATGTAGTTACTAATCGAATCTAGGAGCCGGGAGCTAAGTGCGCGTAGCTTGGGGTGAGCTGTTGTATCCTCCGGCAAGATCCTTACGAGTTCGGCGTAGTAATCCGATACTGCCTCAGAACCCTGTTTCTTCGATTCCGCTTTCAGATACTTGACGGGTTCACTTAATGCCTGTAGCAGCAACTCTTCGAATTTCTTTGGCGTGATGCTAATCCTGGGCTCTGGCGACGGTGATAATACTACCATAGCCGCCCGACCAGGCTTGTCATGTTCCGGTGGCTCCTGTTTACCGAAGTACTCCACAGCCCACTGCGTCTGCCTGATTCCCCAAAGATTCTCCACTCTCTCGATCAAGTCTGCTAGACGGTCAATCGCCGTGCCCATGCCTTCCTCGGACGTTTTGCGGAAAGCGGCCTTGGCAATCGCCTTTTCCTCCTGTCTGTTGGGCTTACGGCCATGAATCTCCTGAAACTTGGCCACCTCTCTCCGCTCGATCTCGACCATGTCACGTAACCCGTTCCGAAGCTGTTGCTCCACTTCTCTTTGCTGCTCAATGTCTGCAGACAACTCCTTATTACGTTTCAAAAACTCCCATCTGTAGTTCATGTTTCGAACCCCCACGCAGATGAAAAATACCGGCCGCAATCCGGAAGGGATACCCCCATGCTAGTACCTGTTCTCTACACAATTGTCAACGTGGTTCCGTGTAATCCCGTTTTGCTGCTCGCTTTACGCGTTGCGGCGATCGCAGAAAATAAGCACGTACCCTATTTTCACTTTTCTATTTGTGGAGGGGCAACGAGACCCCGTGTCCACTGTTTTTGCAGAAATCAAAGCTGGACGTGACATGAGGGGGTGCGAACTAGTGAAGGTGGTACAAGCAGCATGAAGATCGTTGATGCAGCCAACTTGGACGACAGACGTTCAAAACGAACAGGTCCTCAGTTGGATTTAGGAACCACATCAAGGCTAAACCAGAACACGTTAGAAGAAACGCGAAGACTCTGGCAGCCAAAGTACCGAGGGAAACTATCGGAGCGGGAGACAGTGGAGATATCGAGCAATCTGTGCCTGTTCTTCACAATACTCGCCGAATGGGAGGAGGCCCGGGTCGCGTTGGAACAAAGAGGTGAAAACCAGAGAGGGAGAGAGGATGCGGGAGCCTAGCGAAAACATCGAAAACCTGATGCCCACTCTAGCAGACCGCGCAGAGCGTGCACTTGTCGGAGCATTGCTCGACTGCTCCCAGAAGAAGCCCCACATCCTGGCAACTCTTGGAAATGGCCAGTGCTTGCGTAGCGCAAGCCTCCGCTTAATCTACTCGGTTTGCCAAGAGATGCAGTCCGAAGGGGCGCAACCGAACGCGGGGTCCGTGGCGGATTGGCTTGAGCGAAGGGGACGGCTGGAAGAAGCCGGGGGTTGGAGCTTCCTCGCCTCGCTCGTAGCTGACTCCGCCATCGATGCGAATGTTGAGCAACACTGCCGCGAGGTGCAAAGGGCATACAGAGGCAGACAAGCCCAGGAGGCTATCCTTGGAACACTGAAGAAGTTCGCTTCTGGCGGCGATTCAGACTGCGTGACGATGGAGCTAAAGGACAGGCTGGATCAGCTATCAAAAGATGACCATACCACTACGCTGGCCGTCCTCTCGACCTCAGAACTACTAGATCAGGAGGTACCTTCCAAGAAATGGCTGGTTGAGGGGATTATCCCATCTAATGGCTTTTGCATGATTGCCGGAGAAAGTGGCGTCGGAAAGACGTGGCTACTGCAAGAGCTCGGACTGGCAGTGGCTTCTGGCAGATCCTGGCTGGGCAAGTTCGCTACTACGAAAGGGAAGGTTCTCTTCATCGATGAAGAAAGCGGCATCGCTTTACTTAAGGAGCGGCTGCTCAAGCTAGGCGAGCCCGAAGACCTTCGGAACCTACCTATACACTTCTCTGTCCTCGCGGGTCTAAAGATTGATACAGCGGAAGGCAGAGAAAAGCTCAGAGAGGCTATCAAGAAGACAGAGGCCAGCTTGGTTATCATAGACTCTTTCGTAAGAATCCACAGTGGCGAGGAGAACTCCGCCACGGATATGAGCAAGGTGACAGAGGCGCTATCGCGAATGGCGCGAGAGCTCAATTGTGCCATTGTACCAGCCCACCATGCTCGCAAGAAAAGCCTCGCCTCTAACGAGCCCGGGCAAAGGCTCAGGGGCACTTCTGAAATCAAGGCTGCGCTTGACGTGCATCTGTTTGTGACAAAGTGCAAGAATGGCGCAATCCGCATCGAACACGAAAAGGCTCGTTTCGGCAAGACCCTGGAGCCAATGCTCGTTCAGCTCCAAGAGGATGCGGAAGGAAGAATACAGCTAACATGCTCTCAGGAATCTGTGGTCAAAGCAGAAGACGCCGGGAGAGTAATAGAGGGCTGTTTGAGGGGCAGAGACCCCGACGAATGGGTATTCAGACGTGACTTGGAGGCCGCGTGCGAGGAGGAGGGTATCTCAAAACGCATCTTTGCCGAGAAGTTGAAACAAATGGTTGCGGAGGGGAAACTCGAGAAGTGCAAACAATCCCAGCCTACCGAAAAGGGGGGAACGAGGACACTGAACGCCTACAGGTGGAAACGGGCGGTCTTGCAATGATCGCCGCCCGCATAGCGCAGACTTCGAGCGCGGCGGCTGAAAGCCGCGCGCCGAAGGCAAGCGGGTTGCTTATAACCTTGCAAAAGAGGTTTTGCAAACCTCTCTATATATATAGAGAGCGAATTTTGCAAAACCTCCCCAGACGGCAAATCGGGTTATTAGCCGGTGACGAAAGGAGCGTTACTGAATCATGGAGGAACCCAATGAGGTCACTGAGAAGAAACTGGCCGCAAACAGGAGAAACGCCCAGCTATCCACTGGCCCAAAGGACACTTCACTAACTCGCCACAATGCTCTGAAACACGGCATACTGGCCAAGGAGGTGGTAATCGATATCGGGGAGGGCCTAGAAAACCAGGAGGAGTTCGACCATATGTTCGAGGCCCTTTGGGAGTACTTCAAGCCAGAGGGGCCTCTGGAAGAGATATTGGTTGAACGGATAGCCGTGTCCTACTGGCGGCTCCGACGGGTACTTCGCTATGAAATTGGCGAGATTAGGAGCAAACTGGATACGGCAGACTTTGATCTCTTTTGCAAGTGGATTGAGGATGTCGAGAGGAACACGGGGCTCGGCATACCGATGCAGTCGAAGAGGACGCTGTTGAGAAGTTCCTTCGGCATCCAGCAGTTGCTAAGGGTGCTGGCGGATGTGAGAGGTGACGTGGAGGAAAACGGCTTTCTGTCGGAGGCAAGCGTGGATGCACTTATTTCGAGCTTTCCCACACGCGAACATGGGTTTGCCCACTGGCTCTATACCCTGAGCGGAATGGCTACAGAAGGCCCAAAGATGGCACAGGAAGAGCCAGAACAAGTTGATGATACCCCACCTCCTGAGAAATGCAAAGAAGCCATGCTCAAGGAAATCGACGAGCAGAAAGAGTGGCTTGAGAGACTGGCAGAGAGCGCTACAGAAAACGAGGGTCTCAAGCTAGAGAGTAACGCCGCCAGCCTAGCATTGCCGTCGAGGGAGGCCGTGGACAAGATAGTGCGCTACGAGGCGGCAATCGAACGCCACTTCTATAGGGCACTCGCCCACCTTGAGCGCGCCCAGAGGGCCAGAAAGGGTGAGCTGGTGCAGCCGCCAGTGAGCATTGACGTACAGGTTGAGGGGAGGTAGAGAATGGCTTTGTTTGGAAGTTTGGTCTTGACAAGGTTGCCAATGTTGTATATGTTTAAGATGAAGGTTAGATGCTTGTTAACCAGGAGGATTCTTGGACGCCTTCAAGGATTTCGTGACAATCAAGGAAGCTGCAGAGTTCCTGGGCGTTACAAGTGCCACCTTGAGGAACTGGGACAAGCAGGGTAAGATCAAGGCCTATAGACATCCCCTGAACAGGTACAGACTTTACAAGAAATCGGAGCTTGAGAAGATCAAGAAACAGCTTGTGCCACGAAAGGAATAGACTCAAGACGTGAGAAGAAAACCCCAGGACGTAACCCTAAGCCAGGCGGCTAGGACCAAGGCCGTTATTTACACTCGGGTCTCCTCCAAGGAGCAGGAGAAGGAGGGTTTCTCCATACCTGCCCAGCTCAAGTTGCTTAAAGAATACGGCAAGGAGAAACGATTCGCAGTTACTCGGGAGTTCGTTGACGTAGAGACGGCAAAGCAGTCAGGGCGTTCTGGTTTCCGAGAAATGGTGAAGTTTCTAAAGGACAATCCCGATGTAAAGACAATCTTAGTTGAGAAAACGGACCGGCTGTACCGAAACTTCAAGGACTACGTGATACTGGAAGAGTTCGGCGTCGAAATTCATCTCGTCAAGGAAGGCGAGGTCATTTCGAAAGACTCCCGTTCGCATCAAAAGTTCATCCACGGCATCAAGGTTCTGATGGCGAAAAACTACATAGATAACCTCTCAGAGGAAACGCGCAAGGGTCAGACTGAGAAGGCGGAACAGGGTATCTATCCGTCGTATGCTCCGCTAGGCTATCTCAACGTTGAACGGGATGGGGACAAAGTCATCGAGCCGGACCCCGATCGGGCGCCACAAGTCAGGCAGCTCTTCGAGTGGTATTCGACCGGGCAGTACTCGCTCTCTGACCTCGTCCATAAAGCTGCTGAAGCGGGTTTCACGTTTCGCAGGACCGGTGCGCACATATCAAAGAGTACCGTTGCCCGTTTGCTCGGGGATCCGATCTACTACGGCGACTTCGAGTGGGACGGGAAGATGTATCGAGGAAAGCACGCTGCCATTGTTTCGAAGGAGCTATGGCTAAAAGTTCAGAATGTCCTGGCTGAACGTGAGAGACCGCGACCCAAGAGGCGCGAGTTTGCTTTCACGGGTTTGCTGAAGTGTGGGCATTGCGGCTGTTCGATCACCGCCGAGATAAAGAAAGGCAGGTACGTTTACTATCACTGCACAGGTCACAAGGGCAAGTGTCCTGGGCCATACATTCGAGAGGAAGATCTTGGCAGACTACTCGGCGAGACGCTCAAGGCTGTTCGTATCGACGAGGATGTCTTGGAGTGGTTGGTAGAAGCGCTTCGGACAAGTCACGCCGAGGAAAAGGTCCACCACGATCAGATGATCTCCGCCCTGCAGACTTCATATAGGAGAATCCAGGACCGCTTGGACAAGATGTACGTCGACAAGCTAGACGGCAACATCACAGAAGAGTTCTATGAAAAGAAGCGGGCCGATTGGGTTGCGGAGCAAGATAGGATCATGGCAAACCTAGATGCCCACCAGAAGGCAAATCGCAACTACCTCGATAAGGGAGTCGAGCTTCTAGAACTCGCGCACAAGGCATACTCGCTGTATGTTACGCAGACTCCGCACGAACAACGGCGTCTGCTCGACTGCGTATTATCGAACTGCACATTTTCGGAAGGTCAGATCACGCCTACCTATCGTAAGCCCTTTGATTCTCTTGCCGTTACAAACGCTGCCTACCAAAAAGAAAAGGCCATCTCTCCTCAGAAAGACGACCTTCTTGATATCTGGCTCCCCGGATAGGACTCGAACCTAAGAATACGATTCGCACGTGTTTTCCCACATAAACCACGTATTTCTTTCTTCTTGACATCGGGCTAATCATCCCACCCCAACCGCACCCTAGCCCCGCGTCAGCCCAACGTCAGCCCCACCTCGACCCCACGTCAGCCCCTCCTCAGATCCGCCTCAACCCCACGCCAGCCCCGCCTCAACCCCATCTCGATCCCACGTCAGCCCCAAGTCAACCCCGCGTTGCCTTCTCCTTGACTTCGATTGGCTATCTGGTAGCATTGCCGCGGACCAGAACGTCGACCATTAACGGGGAGCTTTTCGATGCGGTTCATAGCAGACCTCCACGTTCACTCGCGCTACAGTCGTGCCACGAGCGCAGACATGGAAGTCGAAACCCTGGCTCGCTGGGCCGCCCTCAAGGGGATCAAGCTCCTGGGTACCGGTGATTTTACGCACCCGACCTATTTTGCCGAGCTGAGTGCAAGGCTTGAGCCCGCAGAAGAGGGACTGTTCCGCGTCAAGAAGGGCGAAAGCTCTACTCGCTTCATGCTGACTGGAGAAGTCTCCAACATCTACCACCAGGGTGGTAGGCTCAGAAAGATTCATACGCTCATTTTCGCGCGCAGCCTTCAGGACGTTGAGAGACTCAACGGAAAGCTTCAAAGGTATGGGAAACTTTCAAGTGACGGCCGACCCATCCTCACGTTCTCGGCAAAGGAATTGGTGAAGATGGTTCTCGACGTCTCACCTTCGTTCATCCTGATTCCGGCCCACGCATGGACCCCATGGTTCAGCGTATTTGGTGCGAATTCGGGGTTTGACTCACTCGAGGAATGTTTTGAAGAAACAGTCGGCAGCATTTTTGCCATCGAGACAGGACTTTCCTCTGACCCGCAGATGAACTGGAGACTCTCAAAGCTTGACCGCA